>Ga0056114_1000401_pt1 | contig 14666 bp, 15 predicted proteins | sample WorMetHERISLAND1_FD_77005 | JGI IMG/M metagenome (GOLD analysis project Ga0056114, IMG submission 77005) | Marine gutless worms symbiont microbial communities from Max Planck institute for Marine Microbiology, Germany - Olavius loisae HERON... ...
CGCGCGCGCGAGCGCTTCAGACGGCGTTCACCCTGGCAAAATAGGTCCCCAAGCCACAGCCCACAAGCCAGGCAGCCCTAATAGCCCCTGGTCCCAAACCAACAGAGCACATATGGAGAGCCCCTGGGACGGCCCCAGACCTAAAGGCCTCTACTACACTCCCACATCATGCTTGTATAGGTAAAATTTTGGTAAATATCAGATTTTCGATACAGGCATTATATAATATCCTCGCCACCTCGGTAGCCCCAGCAACCTACTCACAGCCCCAGGCGCCATATAATATTTCCGTATCAACTATCACCGACATTTTTGCTAGATAGAGTGTGTGAGTGTTAGCTTCAGTCCCTGCTGTGAGGTGACCACACACACACAGCGGGGCTTACTAACACAGGCCACGACGAGAACGTCCTCACACATCGGCCTGCAAAGGGAGAATGTACGTCGGCAAAAACTAGATAAGCTGGCAGAGTGGCAGACTACTGGTTGGTGACCATAACATGAAAACCGTTAGTCGCCGCACCATCTGGGTGATGTAAATGCCATATAGGGCGTCCTGGAAAAATTCCAAAAAAAACAGCGGATTAGCGCCACGGTAATGCTGTTTAACTCTGCCAACCAGTGTCATACTAGTCCTCATCCACCCCCATATTAACAGCTTCAGTGAGACGACGAACGTCATCATCTATAGCTGCCATACTGATTTCCGCCGTTTGTAACTCCCTCGCCAGGCGTCTCATTCGATACTTAATATTTGCCGCTCTTCGACGCACTCTTTCTCTTTCCGCCAATTTTCTGGATAGTAAAATCTGCGACTGTGTCCGAGAAGTGTGGGTTTCATTAGCCAATGACAGTAAAAAGTCGTTTACGTTATTACAAGCCATACTTATGCTCAGACTTACTAGCTTTGCCAACGTACAGACTCCTAGTGTGGCAGCGGCAGGCACTACCAGCAAGCTCCACACCACAGCCTGCTTAGGCCACGTATTAAACGCTGATTGGCCCGCTCGTTGGCCCGCGGCCTCGCACTAAAGGCAGAGCCACAGAACCAACTCGCCAGCACTGTAGGCTGGCTGCTACATTCCACAACGACTGCAATATTTTGCAGAAGGCATTTTGTAAGTAGATACGGAATTCGTAAGTAGCAACGAACGAGTGGTAGTGCCACCTGGTGAATCATTTCATTTCTGTGTAGGTCTACCAAAGGGCCTACCTCGCAGATCACAAGTAAAACGAAGGCCTGCTCAGCTGAAATGCCATATCCAACCGTTGCAAAACAAAACAACCTGGCTGGCACTAGAAATACAAATTCCGCCCACTAAGCGTGTGTGACACTTTTTGGTCTGATCCATGCTGCTTCTGCGTAAGTGAATTCTGAAAATAGATGTGGTGGCGGCGCAGTAGGCCGTACTGTGTGCTCTGGAGACGACGGGGACCAACAAACACAGCTTAGGGAGAATGAGACCCTGAAGCACCAAGTTTTTTTATGAATGATGCGCGGGCCTGTTCGCGTCCCAGTTTGATCAATTCGTTTTTTGTCTCCTCGTCCAGGACTGGAGCTGCGACACCGGCGTGCATTTTTTGAGCCCCAGCACGGATCTCTAGCTTCATCTGGTGGTACTTTGTTATCTCGTCAATAATCAGTCTAAATTCGTCGTCAGAAATTTTTCCATCAAGCAGCGCTGTTGACACATGGTCTGCGATGGTATTTAGCTTGCTTTCAGCAAGAACTCTAACCTCGTCATGCTTTTTAGCTTTGACAGCGAGCCGGCGTCCAACAAATTTCCCAGTCAGTCCTAGGATACCACAGGTCAAGGCCGCGATTTCAAGCCCCAAGACAACTGGGGCCGCGATTACGGTAGAAAGGAGACCTACACCTCCGACGCCCATTCCCATGCCGACTGTAAGCAATGCCGTGTCGACACCCTCGATGGCGTTGACGCCTCGGCGGTATTTTTTGTACAGCTCTGCCCGTTTATCCTTCTCATCTTCAAGGCGCTTTTTTAGTTGTGAAATTTCCTGAAGCCGGTAGGATTGTGGCTCCAGACAAGGCAATGTTTCGTCTGTCAACGCAGGATACAATGACATAGCTACCGCTTTTCTAGCAACAGTGTGGCATTTAGTTCTAGTGATAGGCCTACATTAGGAGGTATTTTTCTAACTCTAATTCTAAAACGATTACCAGGCAAAACGCGCATCAGTCTGCTAACGCTAGACTGCCCGCTGTCCACGGCGGCTCTATGGACATTTCTTTCCGTGTGTTGGCTTATCATTACAAAGCGAAGCTCAAGATCAACATTAGACTCCACGAACAGTGTGAGTAGCCAGAACGCATCATTTAGTGACACCACATCATCGTTATCAAGAGAGCTGTAAATTAATGCTCTCGCGCTCCATAGTGGTAAAACAAACCACCTTTCAGTGCGTTGTGGAGGAATGCCTGTGGCGTGACCGGTAAATATGTCACAACGCGGTCTATCAACGTAAGCCTTTGTAGCGGCATCCTGCTGTTCGCTGGGATCTGAAAGGCCAGAAACTCGGTGATCGTTCATTGAAACATGATTGTGTCCTACATGCATAACGTCCGAACCACTGGCTCGAACCACAAAGCCGTGACTAGTTTCAAGTGTCACTGGGAGCGGCTTTTGCGGACTGACGGCAAACTGAAGCTGGTTTTGTGTGTTACCTAGTGGGAGGCTGAACCCCTGGCCCACAGCGAGATCGGTACACCCCAAGAGTCTTACCGTGTCGTTACCAGCGCTCAGCCTCAGGTCTCCAGTCATAGTATCACCGGCCTTGTGAACAAGACCGGCCGTAGTGAAGGTCGGCTGACTCATCTCAACCAAGCCACCACTTCTACCGAATTTGTCGACAGACATGACTCATTACGACATATGACAATTGCATACCTTTAAAATGATTCAAACGAGGCTCAATATTATGTCCTTGAATTCTTGTCCCTCTGTGAGCTTTTTCAAAACAAGTAAGCATAAGTGCCCGCATATCACATCGTCCGGACCCTGCAGTTGGAAAGTCTGCATTCTTATGATGTCGCTTGCATTAGGTGCCAAGTATGATTTCATTTCTAGCGGTGGATCCAGCCCGTAGCTATCAAAATATACAGCAGTAGGTCCATCCTTCCAATAAGCAATCCAGTGTGTACCATCTCCAGAGCTAGAATCCAGATTCACGATTCCACATTCCTTTTGCCATATCATGCCCGGCAGGCTGTCACGCATAAACACACCACGGAAGTGGGGAAACACAGCGGCAGCCTTTTCAATGTCAACATTGCTCAGCGCCCTCAGTTTTTTTGCCCTGTGGATAAGAACAGCCCACTACCATTGCACATCGGACAACATCCACCGCGAATTTCGCGTGCGCTAGGCGCTAGATATAGACCGGAACCCCTCAGCTGGGCTTCGACCTCGCGATTGTGGCGCTCGGTTTCAGCCTGCGCTGCAGTGTTAGCCTGCTTATCCTGCACGGCTTTCGCAACACCGGCTGCGCCACCGGCAAGTGCACCAGCCGCAGATACCCCGCCGAGTATCAGCGGAATCAATGAAAGTAGCGGAAGAACGCCGCCCATTTTAATCAATTTCTGCAACTGGGTTTTGCTAAACTTCAGTTCTGCGCCAGCACCCTGTTCCTTTTTTCTTATGATATGCGATATCTGACGATTGGTTAGCCCTAGCTGGTCTTCACCTTGGAGCTGGTCAACACCCAGCCGTATTGTGGCGCCAACTCCGTCGCGGGCCGCTTTTGCAAGTGTTTGCTTTTGACCATCTTTTAGTGCCAGTCCATATGCAATATACTCCGGCGCTTGCCGCCGCGCTTTACGCTGCAAATGCTCGGTTGTCATTTTGCATATAGGGAAAAACAAACTTCTAAATGAAACAAGCTAAGTCTACTTCCACGCGACCCCGAATTTGCTTCCATCGGAATCTAGGTAGAGGAGCCTGTCGCTAATGACCAGAGCGTACGCCATTGTGTTTGCCGGGACAGCCGCATCAAACTCCACCTTTAGTGTGATGTTTTGGACAGAATTCTTTAACCTTTCAGACTGTCGGCGCACATCCAGAACAAATAAGGGGAAGAAATCTACAAAGTCAGAACGCGTGATTTGGTTAGACGATTCTTGCGGACCAATACCGTAGTATGCATCTTTGAACTCGCATACAGCTCTGAACGCCAGAGATATTGTCTGTTGTGTGAAGTTTAGGTGCCAGTCGTACTCCGGATACCTGTCGCTGTTCAGTAATGCGTGGACGTTGCGAACCTGCACGTGATCAAACAGCGCCGGATTCTGCCGTTGGTCGCCATCTTTTCCTGTTTGAAAGCCAAGAATTTACTAGACAAAGGCCAGGAGAAGGTTGTGGCTTGCGGAACAGCCAGACTATCGCACTGCATTGCGCGAAATGCCACTGGCACACGAGCCTTGTTCTCGATTTCCTTGATCAACGAATTTGTGTATTCCACCGACGGGCGCACGTGTGGCATGAACCACGATAGTTTGTTCAGTGTTATCCGCCCGTTAGGTGCGGCTGCTGCTCTAAAGATTGCATCAGCATCGCCCTGTCGGCTGAGCTGCAGGGATTGTTTGGTTCCATATATGACTTTAACATAGTCGTCACAGAAGCCAAACAAGTGCCTCAGTGGGATGACAAACGAAAACGTGCCAACGGGATCTGGTCGTGCAATAATCAGCTGTCTTCTGGCTTCGAAACCAAGATTGGCGGCTGCGGCGGCAGCGGTCGTATCCTTTTGCCAGCACATGTTCAGACCTTCTGACTTTGAGAAATCGTCACCATAGGCCAGCATGCCTTTCATTGTCGTGGCTTGACCGGGACTTGCGACATTCTCTATTTCTGTGCCGTTGATTTTGTAACGAATCTGTGAGAACATATACGGTATGCCATTATTTATCAGTGCCACAAGTGCCGCTGCATCGTAGGCATCATTTGTGGCCGATGTAAGTGTGCCTTCGATTAGCAGAAAGCTCTTGCTTGGCTGCGTATAGACATCCTGGGTTAGAATTGTGATATCGATCGCTTGACCACTGTTAAGAGCCGCCGGATTCGTCGACTCATACTCCCGGTACTCATACGACACGATTGACTCATCGACTGGCACCTTCTCTGTGATACTGAGTGTATGACTTCCAACGCTAATAGTCATGTTGTCGGCCATAATGCATCTGTATATGATATATGTGTGCACATCTTTAATTCAACGACGCTGAAGCGTTTTAAAGCCCGCACCAGTGACGTTATCAGCTGGGACGGCTGCTAGCCGCTTCAAAAGTTCAACGCTTTTCCCACTCAGCGCCTTCTCCACTTGTGTCGGAAGGGGCTGCTTTGTGGTTTGCGCAGCTGCTCGCTTGGCCTTCACAACGTCAACGATTTGTTTTACAGCAGACGCTGTTGAAGCGCCGGCTTTAGCCACCTCGCCGACGACGCCGGCTACGTCTTTGATAGTATCCTTATTTGCACTGAGAGCGTGCACGAGACCGTGAATCCAATCACTCATACCACTTCCGATAATATATCGCCGTTGGTGCCCGGCACGATGCGCTGCGACCTTGTCGCGAGTAAACTGTAACATTATACGCTGCGTATGTGAAACCTAATCGATACGGTCTCTCCTCGGAGGTCTAATTGGCTGCCTGACTGATCTGTTAGCCATACTCGCATGCAATTGATATTCCCTGCTTTTGAAACAGGCAAGTATACGAGATTATTCGGGGATTCCACTACCTTGTAGCCAGGAGGGACGTTCGGAAAGAAACTATAGATGACCGGTTGCTGTCCACCCCGAAGGAAACTTCCGTTGATAATGTCGCAGTTGACTAAGATGCTGTGGACGCTGAGAATATCTACCGTGTTTTCACCTTCGTGATAGCCAATACCAAGTGTTTGAGGGTTGAAACCCAATATCGATTTTATGGCTGACGTAGTCAGGTTCACCTGATAGGACGAATTTGAAATCTCTATGAAGGCACGAAGCGTAGATGGGTTAGCCCCTACGGCTATGTAGTGGCTTTTATCGTCAGCATTCCAGTCACCGTTTACTTCCAGCTGTCTACGAATTGCTGTATTGATCTGTGAGATTTCATAGCTACCTTCTGGCAGAGTGATTTGCTTCCATGACGTTCCATCATCGGGGCTGTAGACGAAGGTGTTATTCGTAGCCGTGATATTCGGAATACTGTTATACGACTCGAGGTTGACGAGTGCCATCTCGTACCTTTTCTGGGGATCCAAATGTAATGCTGGACTGAAGAACGTCGTCCAATCTGTGGTCTCCGAAGATACGACAACGCTTAAGTTTTCTTTGGGTAGCAACTTTGTCGCGAGCGAATCACGAATCTCTTCCAAAATTTTTTGCATCCCATCCATGCTCACGACTGTTTTCACCGTCATGACGTTATATGCACATTAACAGGCTTCTGTTCAACTGGACGGCTAAATCTTTTGGTATCGCACCGGTTCGCATGAGCTCGTCCGAGATCGCTGATATCTCGTTGTCAAGGCCTGTGTTCCCAGCCTGCTTCGAGGCCACAAGTAGATGCAGGCGCTCAACGAGTTGATCGGGATCGTTGTAAAACTGTGGTAATACCGCAGGCGCCGGTGCAGGGTCGGCGTGGATCAATTTGTGCTTCTTACTTTTACCTCCGTGTAATGGCAGCCCAGCGAGCTCAACTAGCTCCTTGAACGTCTTTACAGCTTGTGGGGTGTATTGGTTGCTCTGGATGAAGCGTTTTGTTAGAAGGTTATACAGCGACTCGTCCGCCGGAGCTTCAAGCACTATTTTTCCGTTATCAAACGCTCGAAGCTTACCAGCTTTCAGCAAGACAGGATCGATTTCTAGATCTCCAAATTGGCGTCCTTGCATTTTCAACCCGTTTCCAGTCGCTTTTTGCTTCGATATTTTGTGCCCCTCTAAGAGCATGCGAATCCGCTCTCTGTATGCGGCTAGTGCCTTAATGGCGGTATCTAGCCTAGCGGATTCTCTGGCATCTCCTTCCCTCTTCGCTTTCTGCTTCTTTGGGCCTAGAGAGTACTGATTATACACATTGACAGCCTCTGCAGCATTTCTTACAGCGATAGGATCAGATGTGTCCAGTTCACTAGGCGGGGTAAAACCATGCAGCTTTATTAATTCCACGTTGAGAGCGTGATCTGGGTTCACAGTAATTGTCGGTTTCGCCGCTGCAGCTGGAAGTGCCGGTGGAGCGCTGGCGACTGCGGCCTCTGGTTCACCAAAGAGAGCTGCAATTGGGTTGAAATTTGCTTCGGTTGCGATCTGTGCTGGCAGTCGCTCAAGGGCGTCGGTCACCTTCTTTACTTCTGCTGTTTCTTGTTGGTGCGCCTTGCTCACGGCGGATGTGATGGGTTTGAAGAATTTTGATGCCTCGTCCAGAAGAGTCACTTTTCCCAGCCTTTCATCTTCGAAACGTTGACGAAGACGATTTCTACGCGTCAGATATTCTTGAGCTAATGCATCACGAGCCTGTTCAGCTTTTACTGGTACCCACATCGTGCCTTTATCGTGCCGTTATCACGCCTTTAAATAGATGCTATCGGGATGTAGAATAGATCAAAACCACATCGATACCTACCATTGTATGGTTTGCTTGTGAGATCGATGACACAGAACCCGTAGGACTCGGCCCAGCACCGCTGACAGAATTTGTGGAACTCGTCAAACGGCATGTCTCCACCCACAAACGTGTCGTGAATCGCACGCGCGTTTTTGGCATCTTGGTTGAACAGAATAAGCAGATTGCAGTTATCGCGAATGGCCTGTTTGGGGATTCTGAAATAGCTCTGGGTTAAGTAAAAGCAATCAGCCCCGCCGTGTCGCCCCTGGCAGAAGTACTTCTCGATGGGGTTTGTTTTTCTAGCATCACATCGTCAAAGACCATAATACTGCGTTTCTCCTTGTTCAGGCTCTCTACCGGAACGATGTCGTCAGATGAAGAGTGAAACGATGCCACTTCCCCGCCGCCGGCACGTGCGCCATGCTGCGGAGCAGCGTGCTCTAGCGCGGCAGCCCAGTCACGCAAGAACTGGTATTTTTCTTGTCCTAGAGACCTCGAGTATAGGTGGAGGCAGTCAAAGTTTAGATTGCCCTTGTTCAGAAGCAGGTTGAGCATGAGATTCGTCTTTCCGCAGCCACTGGGGCCGCAGATGACGCAGCGTATGCTACTTGGGAGCAGCCAATGGTGGTGAGGCTTGCCTTCCTTACCAAGGTCGAAGTTCGTTATCTCCATTAGACGTACGTATGTGCGTATAATACTACGAGTTTAAAATGTATTGTCTGCGCTGTAAACGGCATACAGAAACTGCAAATGAGACAGCTGCGGTACTGCGTAATGGTCGGCCAGCCAAGAAGGGCAAGTGTGCTGTCTGTGGGGCTAAGAAGTGCCAAATCCAATCCACAAAGGCTGGTGGATCCGTTCTGAATAGAGCCCTTAATGCGCTGCCGCTCCTGAGATGCATATGAAGCTGCCCAAGGGGGTGACATCCGAGACAGTGCCTGGTGGGACTTTTCAAGACACTTGCAAGTATAGTTATTGCGGGCCTTTCACAAAGCTGGATAAGCGGTTGTTGCAGGGGTACCGAGGTGTGAACAGCCTGGACCGGGCGTGCTTAAACCATGACGTGGCATATGCCGTTCATAGTGACACTGCTGGCCGGAATGCAGCTGGCATTTGTGCTGGCAGCCGCCGCATCAAAGATCGCACTAGACGAAAATGTTCCTGATTGGGAGAAGAAGGACGCCCGAACAGTGACAGCAATTATGAGTGCGAAATCGCGCCTCGGGCTTGGTGTTGGCACTGCGAAGCAGCGCAAAGCGCGGTGGAGAAGCAACAAGAGACAACGATAGCTGTTCCGGCGGCCCACCAGCACTTCGTGCGACCAGCAGCCGCCGTCCGGCTGGACCGTTGCGGAGCAGTTGCAGAGCAACTGGCTGTATTAGACTTAAGTCGCTTCAGAAGAAAGCCGTCGGAATGACTAGCGAATAATGGATGACAAGCTACAACGCATCTATTACAGCCCCCGTGGTTACTGGCGCGGTCTGGCTGCAATCAAGAAGCTTGCGGCCGCTGCAAAGGTTTCCGTGGCTGATGCTCGCTCGTGGTTGAAGAAACAAGCCATCTGGCAGATATATTTACCGGCACCGCAACACATTCCGCGGCCCATGTTTGATGAAGACTCGCCTAATGCAGTTCATCAGGCTGATCTTTTGTATCTGCCACACGATCGCATCGGTGTTGACCGCGGCCAACGCACTTACAAGTATGCGCTGACCGTGGTTGATGTCGCTTCTCGCTACAAAGAAGCTGAGCCTTTGACTGACAAGAGTGCAACTGAGGTTGCCTCTGCGCTCGGTCGAATTTATAAGCGTGGGCCTCTCACTTGGCCTAGGCTTCTGCAGGTTGACCCGGGACGTGAGTTCATGGGCGCAGTCAGCCAGCTGCTGGCTAAACACAAAGTGCAGGTGCGGCGTGGCCGTGTTGACACTCACAGAGACCAAGGTATCGTGGAACGCTTCAATCGGACCTTGGCAGAGCGGCTGTTTGGGCACCAGTATGCTCAGGAAATGCTGCTCGCTGCACGTGGTTCGTCCGAAAGGTCTGCTGAGTGGGTGGCTCGTTTACCCGCGGTTGTTGCGGCCTTGAACGGTGAGATGACCCGGCTGACTGGTAAGAAGCCTTCTGAAGCTATAAGGACCAGCTCGGTTGCACAAAAGCCATCTCTACCGGCTAGTCGCGTTATAGGTCTCGAAGAGCCTTTGTTGCCCTCAAATGCGCTGGTGCGTTATCTGTATGCGTCTGGAGAACTAGAAGGTGGGCGCCGCCGGGCTACTGACCCTGTGTGGTCACTTACTATACATACTGTTCGGAATGTGGTCCGGCAAAGTGCTCAACCAGCCTTGTACTACCTCAACGATGGGCCTGCTCGCGGGTTCGTTCGCGAAGAGTTGCTCATTGTGTCAGGTGACACTGAGCTGCCACCGGATGATGTTTTGCGCTCTAGCGCGCGTTCGCAACGTACTCGATAGGTATGGTGTGTATTCCGTCTGGCAAGACATACCGTTTATCGTAATAGGCACTCAGACCTAATTTTTCCTGATGGTATGTGGTCATCTGACCATTTCTTAATCTGAAACCGCGGTTCTCAGCTCGGTCTTTGTGGCCTTCGAGTGCCGCTTTGTACCGTCCCCATGTCAGACTATTGTGCCGTGCCGACATACCCTTGCTTGAATGTTTACTTTTCTTCTCAGCAGAGCTGTCAACAAAGTAGCACTTGCTGCAGAGAGCTATGGCCCGGTGACCTTCAAACTCAAGCTTGAACAAGCCTGGGGTGCGGTTGCTAAAGGTGTCCCATGCCAGCCAGTCTTTTTTACAGTTTTCAAACTCAACTTGTAGCTCTGGCTTCACAACTTCCTCTAGTGTACTAGCACTCAAAGCGAAGTACAGACTGTCTGTGTCCATTTGGATTAGCTCAAAGTCTTGGTGATCAACAAAGTGGTCCAGGAAGTCGTGATAGAACTCTAGGATCCTTAGTTTGGCTAGTTGGTAGACAGCTATGCCAACTTGGAAGGCTCTATGTATTGTAACCCGAGGCTTGCGACTTGTGATTTCGTATGCATCACCTATTTCTGTAAGGTCTTCAAACCAGGCTGAGCGTAATGCACGGTCCACAGTTTTTTCGTCCTTCGTGTAGCTCACGTTGGTGTGTCTTTCAAGGGCCTCAATCAGTTTACCGTAGCCACTGTTTCCTAGTAGTTTGAAGACCTCTGCAAATATTACTTTCTCTTTGTCAGTGTCGCCCATGCGGCGTGCCTCTGTTACCTGCTCCACGAACCATGCTAGGACTTTCTCTGGTTGATATTCGATTGTTGTATACACAGCTTGGAGCTCTAGACCATGATCAATATACCATTGTAGCAGTGGTGTATACAGCAGGACTTTATCTGCATCCATAGCTCCCAGCAGCTTCTTACCATTGGTACGTTTCCGCCCTGTTCTGATTAAGTAGTCCAGCATTTCCTGCGACACAGCGGCTTCTGGGACTTCGCGGTTCACAAAGATCGGTGTCATCTCCTTGAATTTTGCCCACAGGTGTTGTGGTGTGGCCAGTTTGCATTTTACGAAACCGAACAGTTTTCCGTTGATGATTGTATTTCTCAGTTCTATGGCTGCCTGTACCGGGTCTTTGTAGTCGGTCACCTTCTCTTTTCCACATGGCATGTCATTCAGCATTGTGCTGAGGTAGAGAGCATTTGCATCATAGCCTAATATTCGCTTGCAGGGTTTAGCTTGTTGCCCTGCAACTGTTTTTTCGTGTGAGCGAATTCTTGTGACCCCTACTTCGTGATAACGGGTGAAGACTATTGAAGGCCCTCCTGATACTGCAGCTTTTAAGTGTTTGTAGGCCTCTTTACTTGGTGCATAGAGCTTGTTTTCAGCTGTGCCCCTGAGTAGGTACTGCAGGGAAACACCTGGCAAGCTCACAGCATCTTTGCATATATCTATTCCTCGCTCTCCATAGAATGCTTTCATTTTCTCTAGGGCCTCAATGAAAGGGCCGACGTCCAGGTTGTTGTAGTAGCGCAGCCAATCAGCGAATGATGTCATTCTCCTCTCACGGAACACCTGTTTACAGGCTTGCCATTCTTGCAGCGTCAGTAGGTACTCTGCTTTCTGACGCGAGTACCATGCAGTGTAGTCAGGCAGACCTGGGTAGGCTAACTTGTCTGGGCTATCAAACCACTCGTACGGAAACCATGACTTTGTCTGTTTACACCCGTAGGCTTTGACCCACTTGTCGTACGATGTGCCTGGGCCTAGATAGTTGATAACATCGAGAAACTTAAACTCAGGCGTAATGATAAACATTGTTTTTGAACCTTGTGTGGCTACTTTTACCTTTGAACACGTGTCTGCCAGCTTTTCAACGAAGTATTGTTTAATCAGATTCAGGTCATATTTTCCTGAGTTGAATCCTAGTACTGGCACCTGAGTGCACCAGTCTTGGATTTTTTGCTGCTGTTTCTTTGGCAGCAAGTCAATGTCCACTGGTAAGTATTTGGTTTCTACGGCTACCCTCAACTCCGTGGCCCGTCTCTGCAGTTCATTCATAAATTTCTGTATCAACACCTTCGGGTCACGTTCACAGAGATGTGTTGGTTGCTGATTTAGTGTGTCACCTACAGAAACTGAGATTGGCACGTGCACGTTTTCGTATGTCAGGTCTTTTGTTACCCTATAGCTTTTAGTTTTGTCAAGATAAGCCTCGAAATCGTACACAATAGCATGTGGATAGATTTCAGTTTTCTCTTTGTGAGCTATGGCTTTATAGCCTGGGGCTTTACATTCCCAGACTACGACCAAGTTGTAGCCTGCATCTCGTATTTTCTGATCCCGCTCCTGAGTTTTCTGGAATAATTCACGGGCGTTGTCTTGCTTACAGTGGGAAGGACAGCCGTGAAAGTGACAGCCATGATATTGAAACACTGTCTTGGTTGTCGGGTCGTAACCATCTACAGGTGCCCCTGCAATCCAGCGCTCTCCACCGTGCCCGCAGCGTGCGTGATGTATGTGAAGTTTTCGTTTTTCTGCCTCGTATTCCAACCAATCAATTGAGCCCTTGCTGGCGTTCGTTTTAGGGTAGAACGCCTTCTCGTAGGCTGATTGTGGTCTTTCAACTACTTCACCGGGGCAGTGGATGTGTGTTTCACCTTTTGTACAGCGGTCTGCATGGCGCTGAAGATGCGTTGCTTGTGTGAACTGCTGGTTGCAGTATGAACAAGCGTAAATGTGGGCTACTTTTTTGATATCCTTGATCAAGAAAGCATGATCATCGTACCAACCAATGGTCATTGGCTCAATGCCTACAACTTCATAGTGTGCCGGCTGCTTGATAAGCCGCCAAGTGCCATCCTCACTCGGTTCGTACACGCAAATGCCGAGTTTGAACTTTTCTTCGACCTTTTTCAATTCAGGGAACTCTACAGCGCGCATGCCCCGTACCTGCTGGTCGTTGGACGCCCAGAATTGTTTCGCCAGTTCTATAGCCTTTCTTGTACAGCTGTCTGGCCTTGCTCCACGGTGCACTGCAATGCAACGAAATAGACATAAATTATCGTCAAAAGTGTCCAGTGCATACAAACCTTTCTTGTTTCGCAGCCAGTCAGGCAGTTGGCCTTGACCCAGTAGTGGTTGGGCTACCAGAATAGCCTTCACTTCAACTTGAATCCAGTTCTCGAACTCCCAGTGGTAATCCGGGCGCTTGATTCTTTCATAGTCCAGCCGAATTTCATCCTTTTCCTGTAGGAACTCTCTTGCACCCTTTTGAATAGTCAACAGCATTTCACTCCTTCCCAAGTTTCGGTCAAACTTGATGACTTTTCCCGTGTCTTTGTGTCTGAGACGATAGGTACAGCTGTACCTTAAATAGAACGCTGTCTGCAACTCCTCGATCTTTGTCATAAATCTATCAACGGTTGATTTACTGAGGTCACGAAACAACTTCCAGGTAATAGTGCGGCGCCCTTTCTCTGTACCTTCTGTTGGGTGCAGTTCTTCTAGAAGCGGGTCGAACTCGTGTAAGATCGCTCGGTGCTTTTCCAGTTTGCGCTTGCGTGTTGGAGGGATCGGGCGAGGAAGCAGGGGCATTGGACGGGGAAGCAGGGGCTTGAGCAATCGTTTCTTCACAGCTTCTGGGATAGGTTCGTCCAGAATGTTCTGCACTACAGTCCGGAGAGTCACATTGGCTGGCATCTCGGCCAGTAATTGGCGCCCAGTTTGCAGAGCGCGCACAACGCGTTCTTGATATACTGGTGCGCGGGCCTCGGCAATCAGTTGGATCAAGTCACGCTTCCGGAGTTTTGAGTAACCCCTCAACCCGTAACTCTTGGCTTTCTCACGTAGCGCTTTGACAGTAGTCATACTAGAGCTTATGACAGTGTGTGCTATCTCTCTAATTGGTTTTCCACTCTAAATAGTTATCATAGATACCAAATTTTCACAGATTTCGGAGTTAACTCACGTTGATGGCTGCAAGACGGAGAAACTCGTTCTGAATTGTATAACGAACTCGATGTGCGATGCGGTCGTGTCCACAGCTCATACACAGGCCGATTTTACTTTTGACCCCAATGCCACAACCTCTGCACACTATCGGGCCCTTACTACCTTTTCGCAGACAATTGCGATGAATCCTGCAATAGTCATATATACAGGGTCGCCCACATACTTCCACTTTTCCTAAGCGAGGCCACTGGCAAAATTTTATGCCTTCCATGTGTTGGTCACAACAGTGCTATGTATACCAAGGACAACAGCTATTCTCTAATTGTTTGCGCATAAGCTAGGTATTGTGGTTGCTGAAAATAATACTGGTGCACCTTAACAGTCGCCACAGTTAGACCACACCAGCGTTCTCATTTTAGTAGGCCTTCATTTTTGTAAACCGTGGGTGATGCCCTGGCTCATATGGAGGGTTAGAGAGGGTGATGGGCCGCCCCTAGGGCTCTCCATATGTGCTCTGTTGGTTTGGGACCAGGGGCTATTAGGGCTGCCTGGCTTGTGGGCTGTGGCTTGGGGACCTATTTTGCCAGGGTGAACGCCGTCTGAAGCGCTCGCGCGCGCG
>Ga0056114_1000402_pt1 | contig 14659 bp, 10 predicted proteins | sample WorMetHERISLAND1_FD_77005 | JGI IMG/M metagenome (GOLD analysis project Ga0056114, IMG submission 77005) | Marine gutless worms symbiont microbial communities from Max Planck institute for Marine Microbiology, Germany - Olavius loisae HERON... ...
AGGGGTGTTCCCCTTGAAGCAGACCCGTCATGTTGGGGTTGCAAATAGCGAACATCCCAGGCTAACTAACGGTGAAATTAGTTTCGAAGAATGCCAACCTATGTGATCACAATCCACCAACGTCACAGACAGACGGACGGACGGACAGACGACATGCGATCGCAATACCGCGCTTTGCACTAAAGTGCATCGCACGGTAAAAATCGTACACTACGAGTCAAGCGGGCGGCCGTTATAACATGCACCGGACTATTTGCATCAAACGCGATGGCGGCGCAGCATTACATTAGGCCTATTAATACACGAGGACAGGCAACTATACACTAAACTGATTGGGAGATCGCCATGACTGAAAGCATCGATCAACTCAATAATATGGATCGTAGAGTAGCAAATAGTCCACCATCACCGCGTCACCACACACCCTACATCATAACTTTTAACTCCATTCCCACACTGTTCAAGTGTTCATACAGCATTTGTCCCATCTGCACCCTGCAACAATCCTCTCCACCTCTCCGCCCCCACCGTGTCCGCAACTACGATCATTTTCACTCAGCGGGTATTTTAAAAGTGATGGTAAGGCAATATTTAACATTCAAAAAGCTCTACAGATTGGATTGTGCAGTGTTTTACGTCCCCGCCAACACAGTATAGGTTATGGGAGACGGTTTTTACAGGTCAAAAAATTCAACCAACAGTATCATTAAAAGTACTGAAGGAAAATCTACAAAGGAAAAATCAGACAACGCAAACAACAAAATACACATATGCATCCACATATGCATCACAATAATAGACAAAAAAAGACACAAATATACAGCACAACAAGTCCCCTAGTCTACACTAATATGGAGTGACTATATAGGGGACAGCTCCCACAGAGGTTCGCCAGGCCTGAACGGCGGTGGGACTGCCGCCGCGGTACCCCCAAAGCTCTACAGATCATTGCAACACTGATGTTATCGACGATGTATTAATTAAACTAATAAAAAATAACGTGACCAAGCGGACCTAGTCAGAACCAGAAGCGTAATTAAAGTCAATTTATTGACTGTAAAAGTTTTGTGTGCGAAAATGCCAATCTGTGGATAGAACGCGGAAACGCTAACTTAAATGACGAATGACTAATGACTAATGATTTATCTCTGTCAGACACGCGACGCAATGCACACGGAATGATCTCGGTCATCACTAATTTTTAATGAGCTCATTCCTAGCCGCGACACCCACGTGTTGGGTGACGTCCAATCCACGCGGCCCATGCACACATTAGTAAAAAAAAATCGCGCGATACCGGAAACCGTCGATCTGGCGCTGGCACCGATGCAGTTAGTTACATGAATCATTTAGACACTTAGCAGTTACGTCGATCGCCGACTACGAGCCGACACGGGACATCGAAGTAGAGGGTCTGCACAGTGAATGTCGACACTGAGCATAATGTGAGTACAACGAAACTTAAATAAAAAGGGTTTTGGCCCATCTCCAATCCAAGAATACAAAGTTTGCAGTCCACGCAAGAACAACAAGCAGTCAACAGGTCACTAGAGAGCATTGTTCGTCTTTCTTCCATTTTACCGCGGTATTACCGTCGGCATTGCTCCCCATCCCCACGGTAACCCCGTGAGACATGACCCCACCCGCACGGCATTACCGTGAATGCGGTCCCCGTTACCGCGGTTCCCCGCGGTTACTGCGGTATTCCCGCCGTCCCCATTACCGTGCAGACCTCTACATCGAAGGGATCATCGGTCTGTTCCACCAAGGTGTTTTTCTTAGTCATCAAATACTGGTTTTTCATGTTCGTATAAATAGTCTTTGGCACTGCATTCGGCTGTAGTGGCCTTGACTAGGTACTATACTCAAATTCACTGCATGTAGCGTTCAAGTAAGAAAGTAAGTAAAACGTTGACTTATATAGCGCTTCTCGTTAGTAAACCGCTAATGCACAGACGTTTTACGATGATACGCTATATAATCGACATTTTACTTACTTACTTACTTATTTACATTTTTGACGGAGAAAGCTGCGCAGTGGCCATTTGCATCAAGTTGCTTAGAACGATTGTTCATCTCTCCACTGGAATCGTCCGTGAGAGAATAAGCAAAGCAGGGTATGGAAATACAGTCACATTAGACGATCGGTCTTTTTCAGATTTCATCGACGTTCGAAGCCTTGGTATCGGCTTTGATGACGGACTACGTCTTACGTACAGAGTATACATGCATATTACCCGGTCGTCTCGATCAACCGTAAATCTATCAGCCAACCTGACGAAACATCCAGGAGACAAAGAATGCGTTAAACGCGATACGTCGTGCGAGACAGGGACTAAAGGACCCCTGCGTAGACCCCCCGTGGGTGCAGGTACCATGGCGACCAGTGCCATCTGAAGTAGCGTGGGCGGTGATGAATGACCGACCACAGAGCGCGCCAACTGGCACCAGAAACATGATCGTCCCCGGCCACGGAGGCCGTGACCCGGTACAGACAGGGATACGTAAATGGCGGTAATTGGAAACCTTCGCGCCAATCTGCCAAACAGAGTGCATCAACGGACGGCTCTGTAATCAGACAAGGATACCGTATACAATATGATGGCAGTCGCACACATTTTTCTCAACACGGTGACGCTGCAGAAGCTGATGTAGGTTCCAGAGTCTCGCACAAACCGTGATACATTAAAATTTTGGCCGGTCATCGAATTGGGATGAACTCTGCGTGTGCGCGTGCATTTACGAGATTCCCAGGTTCGCAGAGTTCTGTATGCAATGACGCATCGTGCAGCTGTCTTCCGTCTGAGCGAACCGATAAGAGTCCCGGAGCTAAATCGACTCCATGTGTGATCGTATTCCAGCCACGGAACGATGCACCCACTCGAAGGTCAGTTCGACGCCGAACTCGACTTAACGACTATCACAGACTTTTGCAGACATCCTGCGGGACTGTGACAGGCTTATACTCCAACAAGTGTGATTTTCGTTTTGATATATTATTTACTATTACTTTTTCGAAATATTTTCATTTTAGTTTTTATTTGGAGTTTCTCGACAATAGTCGATGAATGTTAATACTAACCCACTGTACAGATATTTTTAAATAACGCCCAAAATACTGTTTACAATTAGTCAAAATTATAAATAGTCAAAATTAGTAAGTATGTAGGCCTAAATTCATTATTGATATGCAAATGACATACATACGTGCTCACAATGAAATAACAAATCAGTATTAGAGTCAGTTAACAAAAACAAGTCATGATCGCAATTTTCGCAATTTACAGTTCATTAAAATTTAAAACATACACCAGAATCAAATCGATATCACGAACAATGATTCCCTTTGTCTGTTCGTCCATCTGAAACTCTCCAGTATTCTGCCAAAACGGTAACCGGCTAAACATATTGTACTCGAAATTTATCATCCTCCGGTAACTGGTTTTCTCAAACAGAACGCCGTTAAGAAATTCCGACAGGGTATCTTTGACAACGGTTTTCAATACAATCGAGATGTAAACATTCAAGCATTATGCTTCGCGCCATGTTTAACTCCATGACAGCGTGGTAAACATCGCCATTTCGCAGCAATGTTATACGTCATGGAATCCCATTACACAGGCTTCCATCCATGTACACATGGAACTTGGAAGCATAGGCGAAGAGGACGATTCGACGACGAGTGCTGCTATAATAGGCCGCAGAATTTGTTTAGCCTACATCAGACGACGTAGGTGACGCAGAGTTGGACATGGATTGGATTGGGTCAGGTAGTCGTTATTTTAATGTTATCCTCATGGTGGTCTTGGTAGCACAACTGGTAGCGAGTCGGACTAACAATCGGAAGGTTGTGGGTTCGATCCCCGCTGACGCAGTGTTTCACAGTTCACAGGTAACCGCCTGGGGTAAACTGTCGGCTGTGGCCGGCCACCACTCCTTCCTAGCTGTAAGAAGTTGGAGTTTAAGACTGTCATCGTTGATGGACTCGGATCTGGCATGAGTAAATGGTAACAGCGGTAGATAAAGCTGATGCTATGCTGACGCTTTCAAGCGCTCTATAAAATCGGGCAGCCATTTACCATTTACCATAGTCATAACTTTGCCACTTGCCAGACTGTCAGTGTGTCCCTTATTCGACGTTAACTGTTGCATAACTAATTACTACAGTCATTATTCACGTCACTGCATGCATCAGTTCAAAATGCTGAACAGATTTCTGTATTCAAGTGAAATTCTTTTCGCCGCCGCCGGGGGTTCGATGGTTTGGATTGGATTGGATTGGATCTAGCAAAATGGATCCAAGTCCAACTCTGAGTTCACGCAGAGTGACTGACGTGTCGGGTGGCCACCACACTTGGCACATCTCTACACAACGGAATAAAATATGCGTTTCAAATGTTCACTGGCTCCAAAATTATGTATAGGCTAACTGACTCAGAAATCTCAATATGACACCAGGTAACTTTCAACATCTAACAGTAATTCACCTTATCAAGAGCCATGGTAGCATAGAGTAATGTACAAAAATGTGGCCACCATTGTCAACAGTATAATAATTCAACGCTTCTTTCAGTATACGCAAGTATTGCAACATAAAGCGGCAGGCCCGGTTAGCCGCATTAAAAGCAGCTCAAGCGTAAAACATCAACAACCCTGGATCTTCAAGTCTTTAGAAGGTGTATAGGCTACCGACCGCAGACAGGCCCACATATTAGCAACAGTTATTAGCCATTATATGACACCCATCTCTTAATGGCTAACAGTAATCGTGACTGCAGTGATCCATCGATGATGACATGACTTCGCCGATGCAAAGTAAATACGAGGTCGCCTTGAATGCATTGCGTATATCGCTGGCGACATGAATATCACCTGCCGCAATAGCATGACATTTCATATAAATGCCGAGCATTGCTGTTTGGACAATGCGCTAATCGTAGGCCTATTTATCTAAACGCACTGTCGATCACTGGAATGTTGCGTGCATGTCAACAAACAAGGAATTTTGTTATTGAATTCAAGTCATTACTAAACACGCCCAATGTACAAGCAGTCTCGTTAATAGATTCGTTGCTGAAGACATTATTTATTATTATTCTGTTTCGTCGCACTGCGTATAGACATTTAAAAATACAATCATATGTATCATTTAACTAAAGTTGCCAGATGAAATTCGGCAGTTCTATGCACTGCTATATGAACTCAACTATATATAAAGTTTCATTTAAAAAGTATAGTGGACCACTGACATATCACTAAAAGCCTTTGATGGGCCATATGCCTGTTATTTTGCCCACACTCTATATTTACGTAACGAACTGTCAATGGAGAGCGGTGGTTGAAACAGCTAAAAAATGCATTGTATTTTCGATTGTTTTAAACAGTTTCTGGCGTTCATTCACTTTTAAACATGCTGTTTGTCCGCGCCGTGAGATTTGCTTAACAAGAATTGCCATTCATCAAAAGCTTACTACGGCCGCGTGACCTTCAGGGTGGCGGCGGTGGACTGGAAATGCAAGCTCTAAATTACTTGTCAGCGTTTCAGAGCTCTTTGAATTGTTCTGCCTCCCCACACTAGGTCGTCGACAGTTGCGTCCAGCGACATCTCTGCTTTAGTCTGGACTCTGGAGTACCCGTCGGCCGCAGACTTCAACTGCCCAGAGCAGCTGCATTGCTAATGAACCGAGAATATCGGACAGAACTTGTCGACCGCTCGACAGCCTGTGTTGTTCCGTGCTGAGCTGTCGTTGTGCTCACTCAAGCGCCGACTCTACATCTACCGGTAACTATTCTAGCACTAATTCATGTGCCATGTGATGTGACAGATGGCCTTCTTCACACCATGCACTATTGTGACAGTGGCCACACAATGATTCTGGCCGCTCTGCGCACAAATAACCAAGACTATACTTTGTGATATGAGCTGTATAGAATTTCCGCGCCTCTGATACCCTTACCAAGTCTTTCGCGCCTTATAAATTCGTTACTTACTTAGTTAGAATGGCGTAGCAGATGGATGACCAAAGTAAATATAGCCCCCGTAAGGTGTGCACTGTGCAAGCACTAAAATTGAAGTAATTGTCACAAGTCAATTCCATTGACATTCCATCAATTTTTCTCTGGGGAGGGACATAACCCTTTCCCAGACCACTTACCAGCATATAGGGGACACCCTCCATACAACCCAACCCTTGTGGCCTTCGGCTACCTCTGACTGTAGACCCAGACAAACAGCATTACAGTATCGACATCTCCTAGGTGTTTCGCTGATGCAATGCACTACAGTGTAGTGCCTACACCCCCGTCTGTTAACTCCAATGCGATAGCGAGCGACTTGCACAGACGCACTGTGCACATAGACTAGCATGTATTGTTTATGTTTTCCAAGCAACGTTATCATCTGTCACGTTTCGCCGTTGTATTCGCTCAGCAAATATGGACATTTGCATGGTTCCAAGAACTTTACTCGCTTATCACAGTATGTGATATTAAAGCGCATCGTCGTCGTAGAACCACCAATGCGCTATATGTTAGATGTACTTCGAAAACAAGAACGTGCTGTTAATTGACGCTTAAAACAGTCGAAACTGATCAACGGATTACGCAGATAAGGCCGCAACCCACTAGGCGAACTAGTTGGAAACTAGTTGGAAACCCGGGTTGCCAACCCCGGTTGGCAACTAGTTTCCAACTAGTTCGCCTAGTGGGTTGCGGCATTTACAGAGAGTCGGACCGACAACTGAAAAGGTTCGACGGCCATACATGCTCAGTCGGTGACGAAAAGGCGACGACTGGCGGAGGAACGCACATCTGACAGTACAGTATACTGTTTACGACGGAATGGTGACACGGACAAGTGTAACGACAAAAATCAGCGTCACGCAGCTGCACGAATATACGCCGTAATCCAGTCCGCACGCTGTCGCTTTATCCGCCAACAATCTGATAAAACTGTCGGTAATTAAATCGCAGTTATGCGGGCGGCGTCGACAAACACGCACCTGCTGTCATTCTCACCGTCACGTGTTATACGTTAAGTTACGAGACGATCGCATCGCACGTGCGGAACAAAAACGTCCATCACGGCCGGCATATTAGTAATGGCCGAGCGCCACAGCCGATCACTTTTATCGCATTTCCATTGAATTTCCGCATAAGCTGACCACATATACTATACGCCAACAGTCCGTATCATCTACAGTGCAATCGCATAAATAAAGCACTTTATTAGGCCAGCACAGGAGGCAACCTAACTTTGCTTACTTCGTCATTTTCAGCCAAGAGTTACGTGCCGTTACTTTCATAGCAGTCTGTCTTTCGTCTGTCTGCCATTAGTGTTTCTATTTATACACTGAAGACTCATACACTCAGGAAATTAATCGACTCGCATGGAAAGCCGTGCTGTCGCAAAGATACCGCGTGATTTTTGCAGATACACGTACACCCAATAACTCTTCATTGTTACTTATACCCTGGTCACTTTGTGGCTATTAATAATATATACTTGAACTCGAACCAAACTGTGTAACTAAGTGATAAATAGCTTGTTATCTACCTCAACCCTATTCCATCTGGGATTTCAAGATGATCCCGTTGCTTCTTTGCCACCCGTTAGCAAAGACCAGTCACAGACAGACAGATGGACAGACGGACGGACACGACTTACCACAGCATCACCGCCCACTGCAGAGCATCACGTGGTAATACAAGAAGCCACGCTGTCGCTAGGATAGCCGACCGTACTGCCTCACAGCACCTTCGGGGGTCGTCGTGACGTCATCGGTGGCGTGACCATTCGATAGCCCATAAGCCATTTCATATTGGTGGTCCTTTGAAACCAAGCGTCTATCTCTAACGGTTTCCGAGATATTCAACGTCAAATGTAACGCAATGGTCGACTGGACCTTGATACGATCTCTAAACAAAGGTCAAGGTCATTCATTTTGGTACCAATCGATTTCTCATATACGACTTCCTATAGGCTGTCCACTGTAACTTTTGCTCTAGGACGAACCGTTTAGCCAAAATACATAACGTCACAGACAGACGGACGACGACAGACAGACGCAACACTGTAGCATAAGCGCTACCGTTAGTACGGTCGGCTAAAAACTGAAACAAAATTTCAGTAATTGTTTTGTTTCATGTGCGAGCCGATTAACAGTCGACAAGTACCCCACATGTGGTTCCAAAAATAGGGGACCGCAAGCTTTTACTTTTGGTTGTAACGCCTAGTTTTCCCAGTAGCTTATTGTGACTTTTTCTTCTCTTCTCTTCCAGGACTGTTTTTGGACTAGACTTTTACGGACTAAAATTCGGACGTGAGTTACCACGTAACCAAGTTGTTTGTAATTTAATGTTGCCGACATTAACTAGCCATCTGTCAGCTTTGTACTGTTAAAGGAATCCAAACATTATATCGGCGTTTCTTAACCCTGTGATGCCCACTGTTGTCATTTGTAATTTTTGACATCCGGGCACTCTGACGCTCAGGGCTGAGCGCCAGAGTGCCCGGATGTCAAAAATTACAAATGACTGCTTAACCCGGTCTGGCACAGGATGGTTTATAGCTGAACCCATATGGCAACAGTGGGCATCCAAGGGTTAAACGTTTCTGTATATAAACCTGTGTGGTAACTGTAGTCGCTATAAAATGCTGACAGACTGGATCGTAAATAACACAGTGAACGTTCGATTAGTGTTTGATGTGTCAGTCTAATTTCGTTACCCTCGATGACGGGTCTCGTCTCGTTCACGACGGTCGGTCTCTCCCGCCGGACACGGCGTCACGACTGCGGTATATCGCCCACCGCGCCCCGGCCGGCACGACGTTGTATGTTGATAATAAATTACCTCGCAACTCAAATAGCACCACAATGCCATCACCTATACACGTCTAAACGTTTGACGCCAGTCGGCCGATTCTGACAGCTGTTTTGTGACAGCGGAGGGGAAAGCCTGCTGAACGTCATTATGACACAGACTACAGAGTGTCAGCTGGCGTTGACAGAGTCTAGCATTGTGAAAAATATTAATGTCTGACACGACAATGACGTTTATTCGCCTGAACAGCATAAAAGCAGTAGCAAATATACACTGCGTCTCAAAAAACGTGCCACTTTTCTGTCAGCTGTAACTTTACTTTGCCCAAGCACAAAAAATTTTCTGTGAATGTCCATAACTCGTTTATGTAGGATTATGGCGTGTTTTAAAATATAAACTTGACAACCACAAACACACAAAACGTTTTTATTTGATCGATCGCGATTTTGATACTCCAATGCCTACGAGAGTGCTGAATAACATTGCTCTTACTTACTTACAGGCTGGGGAGTAAACGGACATACCACGCGATGCACTAGCCCCGTATCCGTGGTCTTGCGGCTTCGGATGGTGTCCGGCTGAGGGCTAATGAAACGGTGATCAGCGCCGCTCTATGGGCTCATGAGGATCGAGAAATGACTTTACTAGCTACTTACTTACACACATGCACATGCAGATGGGGCTGATCACCATGCACGGTATTTATTGTTCGTGACCGGAACGCCTTTGACAAATAAGTTCCCATAAGTTCACAGCGCGTGGAGAGCCGCTGATTGCCCCAGTGTCACGCCATCAGCCGACCAGTGCGGGTTGTGCCTGCCGGCGTGACTGACAGTAACGACCGGGCGCAGTATAAATATACACGTCGTCCCACAGACGCTGACGGCGGAATGCTGAAAAATATATGCACGACAGCGCTGTGACCCGACGACCAATTATTACTGTCGACTGTATGCAGGGACACTGTCGCCCAGCAGCGATTCGTCACAGACAGACAGTACTGGAGGGCAACGGATCACCCACCACCTTATGGCCGCCAATGGCTAATGAATGACTTCATCCTGACATCATTCATCGTATGCAACTCGACACTAAACGATCGACGTTTTACAGCACTACACACATAAAATGGATGCAGTCGGCTGAACGACTATGTTCTATATATTTTCCATTTTACGGATACGTTGCCAATTCTTTCATGACGCTTTATCCAACAATTAATCAAACGATAATAAAGCTTAATGTGAGGTTGCATTAGTCACGCGTGGTCGCAGCATCATTTCGCACATGCGTATAACAAGTGTGTGGCCCCGATGGGTTGAAATGATAAGCTCTCGCCCACATCTATAGATTGTTGCGTCATTACTACAACAGCGTGACATGATCCTGAGGTCTCAGCTCGAGACTTACATGTTCGCAAGACATCTGTAGCCGGACCACTGTCCGCGCCTCTGATACCCTTACACCGGTTTTTCGCGCGTTATAAATTCGTTAGTTACTTAGATAACGAACTAGCAGCGCCATCTATCGGATTCAAGTGCGTGCATGTCGGCAACAGACGGACAGGCGGGCAGAACTCGTTACTGTTTTGGGTCGCTGTGTGGAGAGGAGTGCCACATTCCGAAAAATATCGTTTTTGGTCATAACTTGGCAGCGGGTTTAATAACATGCGATAAACAAACCTGAGTTATGCGTGTGTATGTCGACTGCGTTGGACGACGACGTCGACGACGTGTCCACAGGCGGATGACGTGGCTTGGTGCGTCGATGATGACCGGCCGCCGACTGTCGAATGTCGGACTGACCGTTGGCGATGTTGAGCAGTTCGAAGTCATAGAGCGGACCACAGAGGGTGTCGGAGTGGCGCGTACAGGGGCGTCGAACGATGAGGTACGCGGGGCAGGAGGAGCAGACGTGGCAGCGACCGCGCACGTGGAACTCTCCGGGTTGGCAGAGCGGCTTCGCGTCGACCGCAGCCGGCAGCGTCGACAGCACGAAGACGGCGACCGTGAAGACGCCGAGCGTACAGGGACAAACATTTCGAACTCTGCCAGGTTCAGCTGAACCGTCCAACTCGTTCCGCCGGCGATTGTCAGACGTCGCCACTGTCGACATCGCTCCGTCCAACTACTTCCGGTTCACAGACAGCAACGGCAGGTCTTCCACAATCAGCGACACGACACGCTCTGTAGGCCCACAGCATAGAACACTGCAATGTTAAGAAGCCTTTAGAATATCTTCGACAGCGCTAACACAGTGATGTATCGTATACATAAATCAACTTATAAAAACTCATGCAAAGTAAATCGTGTCGTAGAACATTGAATCGGAGACGCGGGCAGCGTTGCTGGGTGGACTGTTACTAGATACAACGCACTGTCAAAATAAAACGTCTTTAGCCTAAAAACTGGAGCGACGGTCTAGTGGTTAGCGCGCTCGACCAGCGGCCGCGATGTCGCGGGTTTGAGTCCGCTGGCTGCGGGCTGTCGTGTAGCAACCGTGGGCCAGTTGCTCTTCGCACCCTGGGCCTGGGCTTACTCAACCCTCCATCCTCTCGGTGTCAGTAAATGAGTACCGGCTATAGCTGGGAAGGTATAAGGCAGGTAAGTGCGACACTGCTTGGTGCGCGCCATGTACCTACCTGAGCGCCTCTGTGGTGGCCGTGTCTACTCGGGGCGCTACATCAAGTGCTCAACCTTTACCCTTTTTTACCTTTTTATACACAGACGGATGTTTGCAGGCGGCGAGTTTTACATAAGCAACACGGAAACTGCGAGCACCAAAAGTCAATTAACCGACAAAATCGCATGGAATGAGCTGCTGGATTAAGACACTATAGCGGTTCAGTTCTGGAAAGACCTACTCGTGCGGTGGCCGATAATGAACGTGTCCGGACTGGAGTTGTGTGTCAACTGGATCAATGTCCACGTCCCGGCGGGATGTTACTGCTAAGGCGGAACCAGGGTGCATATGAGAGACCAGACCCACAAGTCTCCGTCAGTACAACACACAAAAGGTTCGCTGAGCTAACGTTTTAATTCTGGAACTTCACCAAAATACGTAACAGTAAAGTAGGGGAAGTCCGGAAGAATGTGAAGGAATGTCGGGATCCCCATGGTTTAGGGTACCACACTCCACCCTTCGGCATCCGCCCCTGCGTGTTAGAGTCCCACATGGTGGCATGGCATCGTGAACGGTGCGAGTGGGCGTAACAGGGACTCATTTGGCGATAATTATCCGCACATTTACGAGGCGCACGACTCGTGAGAAACTGCCGAAGGCTTTTCGGTCCCGCGCGGAAATTGGGCGGATGCGCAAGCACCCGTGTCCGACAAATATTTACCCTTTAGCAGCCGGCAAATAGCGTCTCGCCATTACAACGAATCGTCGTCTGCGCCATTCTCACGAACACCACACTATTCGATACGCAGACATATCGGCTTGTCTTTGAACCAAATTCGAACAATGCAATCGACTCCTGTAGTGTGCACTGCGTCCGTGTATATATCGCAATTGTAGCGGTCGATTTAATGGTGCCAAACTGGTTACCGCCTGAATGGAGTATATAGCCGTCTTTAGTTCATATCCAACCACCCATCGCGTAATTTTCTCACCGGCTCCACGGCCCTATTGTATGAAAGCGACCGCACTCGCCACTGCAGTAATCCTTCAGCGCGAGCTAATTTGTCGTAAAACCACCATTAGAGCGGGCGTATTGGTGTAAAGCGACAAGCCGTTGCCAGACAGCTTACTCGACAGACACTTAGCGATGCAACGAACTGAAGGCATACACTCCACTGCCTTGTGCGACGTACATAAACGAACGCACCGCGATGTTTCAATTAATGCGCTCTCTGAATTTAGACTGAAATTCGAGTACACAATTAACGAGGAACTCCGCAGTCTGCCCAACGCCGGTTGTGTTTGCATAATAGCTAATCATCCTGAAGCAATGCTAAGCATGGGATCATCGTGGCTTCCACGCCATGTATAGGCCGAGGCGAAGCTCTCAAAGTTCAAGGCAAAGTCCAATTACACGTTAATTGCTTGTTTGCTATCGACATTCGACAAATGTGCACAAACATACCTTTGACTATGTGCAGGATTAAACAAATACAACAGGACGTCGCAAACAGGCCGCCAGATACAGAAAATAACAAGTAAGTAAGTAAGTAAGAACATTTCTATAGCGCTAATTATAAAAAGTCACGAGGCGCTGTGGTCCAATAACCGAAAGAAATAAAATAGGTCTTTAATCAACTTATTTCAGACGAATAGGAATGAATGAATGAATGAATCGCCGTTTAAGCTGTCCTAGACTGTCAGTTTGTATTAGTTCGGTTGGCAAAGAGTTCCACCAACGGCAAAACGCCGGTCGCCGTAGGTGGTCAGTGTACGTCGGACGGCGCACGTCACAGAGTCAGACGAACGGAGTTGACGCGGACGGACGTCGGAGACGAGTTGACAGTCATCTGCCTAATACGACGGTGCCAGGCCATTAGACACTGGTAGACCAAGATAGCGATCTTGAACAGTACTCGCTATACAGGTAACCAGTGGAGACGTAGTAAGGTTGGTCTAATGTGATGGGTGCGACGAAACACCGCATCGGATACATTGGATACATCGGACACTAATTATATTCTGGGAGGGGCCTCCCCAGACCCCACCCCGGCTGGGCCCGGCTGAATTGCTTAACTAACACTGAAGTAACACTCAAGTAACAGCATTATTTGGACTCCGATGTGTCCGATGCGGTGTTTCGTCGCACCGCTGACAGCCGCTGATGCGATCACGGCGCCGTCGCGGATACAAGTCGCGCCGCGCCGCAAGATGATAACATTTCAAACAGCACTTCGAAGCATTTCGTCACAAACATATATTTGTGACGAAATGGTATATCTTGGACGACAATTGTTGATATTTTAAAATTAGCTATCCATTAATTTTTACGCGCGACAGCATATGCTATAGCGCGTATATGCTATCGCCAGTCCGTCCGTCCGTCCGTCTGTCACACGGGTAGATCAGTCAAAAACGGTTAAAGCTAGGATCACGAAATTTTCACCATACAGTAGCCCCATCCCTCTAGTTTTTCGAGAGCAAGTTTTATCCCAAAATTCTGAGGGGTTGTCCCAGAGCGGGGGCGTTAAATGAGGGTGGGGTAGGTAAAATTAGCGATTTTCGAACTTTAAGCCGCCATATCTCCGAAACGGTTAACGGTGTAAGATAGGACTAAAGTTGCTATTGATCACTAATAGGAATGTGTACATATACGCACTTTCCAGTGGTACCAAAATCAATAACCTTGGATGACCTTGAACGTATAACGGCCGTTTTCGTATATCTTCCGAAATGGCGATTTTCAGCCTCTTTACGCAAAAATATGTCGCAAACGATAAGTAATATACGGCCACGGATACTATTAACCATCAGTAGCATCGATGAGCTTAGATATTTGTCAGGGGTCTTTATACACGCACTGCTGTCGCGCGTCACCGCACCCTTGCTTCAGCTGCATGGGCTTTCTTGTTGGAATTGCTCGAGGATGGAGGATGCCAACAATAATAACCGACGTTCACGGACACTGTAATGCTGTTCCAGTACAAAATTATGACTATCACTTGACTGCAAGCTATTATGGGCCTATAATAAGTTTTGAAAATGAAATAAAATAAACTAAACTAGTAATTATTATGGCGCGATGCTATACTCAGAGCGCGGTATATTGCGACGGCAAGTCTGCCTTTCACGGTAATGCCGCTCATTGCAAGCCTCAACATCATAGATATACTCCAAACTAGAGGTCTGCATGGGGACAGAAACTGAACCCCAT
>Ga0056114_1000403_pt1 | contig 14647 bp, 17 predicted proteins | sample WorMetHERISLAND1_FD_77005 | JGI IMG/M metagenome (GOLD analysis project Ga0056114, IMG submission 77005) | Marine gutless worms symbiont microbial communities from Max Planck institute for Marine Microbiology, Germany - Olavius loisae HERON... ...
GAATGCTTAAATATAAAGAAAAAACACCTTTTACTCACAACATTCGGAGTATAGTCCATTGCAGAAACTGTAGCATGAAGTAAAATGTTTACTGTAGTTGTTTTCAGAAATCAGTAAAAGTAAAAGTCAACACAAACTGAGACATTTACTACTTCTGCTTGTTTTCCATTACAACCAATAAAAAATGCGTAATTTTCAAGGATATTTTTCCAAGACTTTCCAGGACCAAAGTGCTTTTCCAGGACTTTCCAGGTCCTGGAATTTTCAAGAAAAAAATCCAGGACTTTCCAGGAGGTGTGAGAACCCTGTAAACTGGTTCAATGCCTACGACAAAAGCCATACATACACAGTCTGCAATGATCAAGCAGCCGAGTTGATCGACTATGAGTACGTCAATGGCTGACGGCGGGGAGCAGAATCTCTGCTGGAATATCTGCAACACAGACTCCACCGTGCGATGAGTGTCTTTCAGCGATACTGCGATGTGACCCAACGTCAGGATGGTGTTATCCAATATGATCGTCGACTCCCTGCAACAAACAGACATCAACATCGGACCACACGATAAAGTCCAGCGATAGAATTTCTGTAATAGTGTTTGCTCACAGTGAGGCTCAGACATGGTGGATGAGAATTTACAGAACCATCTCTCAATGCTGTTCTAATAGTCTCACCAAAGCAGGTAGAAACAATGCCTCATAAAAATTTACAGCATGTGAAATAGCGTTATGACGGGTCTTCTCAGTATTGCTACTGACCATTCAGTATGACTTGTTTACATAACGGTGGAGCGGTAGTTAAGTTTGTGGGGAAAAAAATTTACACGCGTATAATGTGCACCACAAGTTCAGATCAGCACAACTTAAAGCCAAAACGGTGCACATTATAATCGAGATATTATGGTAGACTAAAAAACGGGATGTGTGCAATCAGCACAGCGACATATGACAAGTCCATAGCATCAGTGATATTGATATGTAATGACACCCATTTACATCTGACGACAGACTCAGCAACAACCGCTCCTCACTTCAACAACCCAAGCACTACAACTTATGCTACTAGACAAACTGGAACACAGATGCCGAGGGTTTAGGTGCATCTTCACCGCAGTGGAAGATTATGACAAATCATCTGCATGTCTCAATCAAAGACATATCAGTAAGCCATAATAATGCATTCGAAAAATGCAAAAAAATTATTTGTGAAGTTTTAATCTCATAAGAACCGAAACAGATAAATTATAAACCAGAATACATATTAACAGTTTAAAACAAGTGTTAGTAATGACAATATCAAATGCATAAGCACAGATTTAACATAAAAATCAACAAATTTTTGGTAACTGTGGGACTGAAATAAATAAAATACTGACCATGAAACTAGCCAGAAATATGCCGAAATATTTGTAAGATTCACTGCAGGTTGCAAAGACCTAACTACAGGCCAAGCCATGCAGCCAGCCTTCATTCCTATTGCTGAGGCCATGGAGTAGAAACAGCATCGGAAAATATGTCTGTATTCTGAACTGTCCCAAAACATGCGTGATTTTCACATCAGTGAGACAGCTAGTAGATGCCGCTTTTGGGGTTTTTAAGCTCGCTTTTTTCAGGGTCTATGGTTTCTAGCAGTGGGGTTTTACAGACCAGATACCCATTGTGTCAGCCAAATCAAATGCACCACATAACCAGGACTATAATAAGTCAGAAGTTAGTTAAACTTAACTAACAGTGATTTGCTGTTATACAAATACAGTCAGCAACATATTATGATTAATGAAATGAGAAAAAGAGTTAAACAAAAAGAGCAGAGAGTTTGGACAAATTAGCAAAAAATAAAATTACAGGATTCACAAGAAATTATTCATTTGTTTTACAGGAAAAATGAGATTTACAACAACAATCTGAATCATATAGCAGCAGCACCAATCCAACACGGTCGTTAGTTCTGACCTGTTCTGAATGGCATACAGTCTATTGGACAACTTGGCAAGAAATGCTTGTACACAGTCTGGGTCGAGAGTCAGCCCGACTTTCAGCGCTCTGCATGCAAAAAACCCAACATCACTTTTCACCAGACACAACTGCATAAAAGCTCGTCACTGCAATAAACATGTTTTAACCCTTTGACGCCCACTGTTGCCATATTGGTACAGCTATAACGCACCTGTGCAAGACCGGGTTAAGCCGTCATTTGTAATTTTTGACATCTGGGCACTCTGACGCTCATCCCTAAGGTGTCAGAAATTACAAATGACGACTTAACCCTGTCTGGCACAGGATGCTTTATAGCTGTACCCATACGACAACAGTTAGTGTCAAAGGGTTAAAATTATTTCATTCTTAGCTCAGGTATGACATATGGCCAGGAGGGTGACTCACGGTCCTCAAGGAGGTTGTGTTCTGAGTCAATTTAGCAGCCTTTCCACAGTTTCTGGTTGTTGCATATCTCTCCTGTGCATCTGTGCTCCGACCACACACACTATTTGATCCTATCGCAAATTAGTCGCCACCAGCCACACATTAGAAAAGATACAGCTGAACCTGCTTTTGTCGGCCTCAGAAATTAATAAGTATATTCCAATCATTTAAATACTGACAATTATTATTAATAATAATAATGCTGAAAATTTCTAACATGATGCAGCCATTACATTTATCTGCCACATTCCCGGGTCCAAACCCATGTCTGCAGCAGTAATCAGTCAGGCATATTGAAATACTGTAGTTTAGCCATTACGCTACCGAGGCCAATTCCAAATTAGTGGCACTTAACAGGAAAATAATTTAAAAACAATTACATGCAACAGTCGTTTTATTTATAACAAGCTGCTTCCTGCTGAGGTCAATCAGATAGCGACAAATTTTCCAGGTCACTGTAGTGGCCCTGAATGCAGCCAGCCAGCCAGCCAACCCATCATCATTGCAAAACTGTAGGCCTACATGCAGGCAGTTTTAGAAAAATGTCATTTTTTTGATAACGATGACCTATGTTGATATAAAACCCAGCAGATGTTTTGCACATGGTCTGTATGCGGCTGCGTGCAAAATTCCGTAATCGTATGACACGGCTTTCGGAGGAGACAGGCCCCAGACAAAATAAACAAACTCTCAAATATTTAGTAGATTTTACCAAACTGGTGAACAACAGCGGCAGTAGACAAACCGGCAGATGTTTTCAATGGCGGCATCCCTGAGCTGCTCAAAGATGGCACACGCTTTCATCTTTGACTTCTGGCCACGGAGTGCCGCACAGCCATGCCGGCTCACTCCGTTACTCGTCGGGAAAGTCGACACCGGCGCGGTAACGTTATCGTCAGTCACGGTGACACTGAATCCGGGTTTTGTGTCGCTGTGGCCTGATAATTCCACGGACGAGGCAACGCCGCCGCCGCCGGCGTGCATGTTGAGTTTGACTAGGATCGGTGACGGTCGGACCAGGAAGTCACAAAGGGCGGCGATGGTGGACTGTGCCAGGACGGGAAACTTGTCCGTCATACAACCAAGAGTCTACGTATCAACACAAACGAATATCTACATTACACACCCACTGAATACACAACAGCCGGAAAACAACATCATTCAATCAGTAACTAACACAAACAACTGATGAATACAAATAATGCCAAGTATACTCTGTCTATATATGCACTTAAGGCCTTCATTAACAGTAAACCTATCGAACGGTAGCCTACTGGCAGCCCACCCTGGTGATTGCTTGCTCTCCATTGGATGCAGGACAGACCGACGTGATGATTGACAGACATAACAGACCAGTAGCAGATTTTAGAGACAAAGAACGCCCACCCCTGAGTAAAAATTGAAAAAAGATAAACAAAACAAAAAAAACATATTTGGTTGCTTTATACTACTTCTGTTGACATTACACGACGCATGGTTTTTCACTCCCCGACATTTCCAGTTTTTTCAAGAGATCAGTTCACCTCGATTGAAGCAAGCAGGACCAGATGTTGCTCCTTGATCATGCGATGCTCCATCCTGCCGTTGATTTTTTCTGCCATCTTGGTGCACAAAAAGTCCGCCTCTACAATCGTTACATTCTAACATATTCCGCAACGACACAAAACTCTCCTGAATTACAACTACAGCACAAAATGTCCTTTTGACCTTCATAGTCATGCAAATATCATGTTATATTTAACAGAGGCTCTGTGGCATATTGGTTAACACGCTGGCTTTTGAGCCCAGAGGTTTGGAGTTCGCATCCCGACCCTGCCACTATTCTACTGGGTAGCAACCTTGGGCAAGTTGTTTACTCACGTTGCCTCTCCAGTCTTCTCAACTCCAAGAAACTGGGATACAAAAGGGAGTATTCGGACTGGACCGATTTAACGGATTAACTGATTGAGTGCGTTAGATCAAGCTAAATGCAGTATAGCTAATAGTTTTAGGATGCACTATAAAATAATCTCAATTTGCATTTTTACATTTCAAAGAGTTCGTACATTCTGCTCAAAAAAAATCCATGCAACACAAACAATTAGGCATCCTCTATACAGCAGCATTGGTCGTAAATGATCTACAACACTTCAACAGTATGGCGACATTAACAGCACTTACATGTATCTACTATGTCTACATCATACTATCAGCTGAATATGTGCGGCCCACTCAGATTCCTTGGTTGCTCGTACTGGCAAACATCACTCCCCTACGGCTCCGTCAGAAAGTGGCCATTGACAATCAACTAGACATTGCAGAGATCCATCCGGAGTGGCCACTACATGTTGATATCATAAACCATCCTGCTACACCAATACTGTGCTCTGCATTCACGAATGAACGAAGACACGACAGAAAAGCAACGAAACTAACCGCTTTCTTCGCGAATCGCCCATCGCAAGACCTCGATGCACGACACCACACTCTGCATGAGCAGTGCGGATGGATTAAGGTGAATCCCATCACCCGACGTCTCCTTGGTACTGCGGCAGCCCTGCAGCAGAGCCTGACCCGAGTGGTACATCAGTTTCACAAAGTCCTGCACGTCCTTTGCGAACTCGCCCGATAGATCTGGACACGAAAACAGCAAACGGACACTGATGCCAAGCCGCATACATTAACAGGTGCACTATAGATGTGAAGTAGATTGCCGTCATGAGGTCACAAGTTCAAATCTCACCCATGGCTGCCGTGTACCAACGCCAACTAAGCATGCCATCCCTCCAGGGTCAGTTAATGAGTAGTAGCCTAGGGGGTGAACGCCTAGTGTGGCTGATTGGGGCAGTGGTATATCTGTCATGCTGCATCACAGATCCAATTGTCTGCTATTGTGGACAGTGGATGGCCGCATAATGTGCCGCGGTACCATTAGCCCATGCCAATCAGCTGCCACTTCCAAGATTGTAAAGTGCTGTTGTTCACAAGTCTTCTCATGTAAGCAGCGCTATGTCAAGTACTCAGACCTTTACCTTTATCACTTTCTGTCAGAGTAGCTCTCAGTAATGATCAATGGCTTACCTCATCTTCATAGAATGATGAGCTAGAGAAGAAATGACTAAACTACTGATTGATTTAAAAAGCATATATTTACGTTTCTGATGCTGCAGTATGTCTCGGAGCATTGAGAACAGGACGAGACAGATGGTTTCACTGAACGTCTTGTATGGATTAAACGGCACGGACTGTGATGCCTAAACACAAATACAGAACACACATCCTAAATACCACTCGGAACACAGCCTCCTTGAGGACTGCGAGTCAACCTCCTGGCAGCATATCATACCCGAGCTAACAAATGAAATAAACTTTAAAGAGTTCACTGCGGTGACAAGAGCTTTTCATCCACAGATCTGTACATTTTGGCTCAGCCTCGCATGCTAATATAATTCTATCCAAGATCATGTTATAAATGACAGAAATGCTTACTCACAGCAGACTCAATTTTCTCGTTCAATTTATTGACTGAAAAATAAGAAGAAAGCGAGTGGGTGAGTGAGTAGCTTGTTAATGGCACATCAGCATGTAGAAGTCCACTTCAGTGACATTAAATAGTATGAAGATTAAAAACAGGAAAATATCTAACAACAATAAAAAGAAGAGTGTAAACACAAGGCTCTTACACCTGATATAAAACTGTGATAACAAGCATTATACAAAATTGTAAAAATGGGTTTCTTTGATAAAATCAATAACAACACGACTGTCGTGCTATGGTACAGATCCCTAAGAGAAGAGACCTTGAAAAAAACAGTGTCATACAAAATATGTTACATTCAGTACTTACAATATACTGTATAGCACATAGAAGAGATAATTGAAGCAGTCCACTAACCGCAAAGCATTCGGCTGATAATGAATCTAAACTGGTCAGCAAGTCGCGGTTGACAATGGTCTTTATCTGTAATACAAACAATGCATACCTTGATCAACCTGTTACCTGTTACCTGTACGATGTGCACATAGAGAACAATGAATACCTGGCTAGTTCAACAAGCTGGTTGACTAGGCTGTATGTAACTTCTAGCCACAAACTCAGATTCAAATGTAGCTCACAATTAATAACAACCAATAACACCAATAAGTACTGTACTACTGGGTGTAAGGCCAGGTAGCCAAGTGCTACATGCAGCCGTCCCAAATAATTACAGATTATTGCAAAATGAAGCAATTTCGCTGGAGAAATGTATATGACAACACGTGTAGAATGGGCTGGTGATCATTTTCGCCTAGGTCTGACATAAATCAATCCACTCTTATCCAGCACTATGTTTCCACAAAATTATAAGTTTATACGACTTTCCTGTTTCAAGAAAATTGGAGGCACTCAACGGACAGATGGGGTGCAATACAGTGTGACACCCCCTACAGAGGGCTGCATAATAGTTCAAAATAATAAACAATGGTCAGTGATAAAAACATTCAAGTTTCGCAACCTTTCGGAAAACAATTCCAAATGAAATTTAACCTGCAAAGCTGCCAGATCAGCTGTAAGCATAACATCAGAATGACAGCATCGTACAACACTCACCAGAGTCAACAGTTCGTCGAGTTGAGCGCCAGTGAATTCCAGAACCGAATTGTCAGACCCGGCGACAATATTCTGTGGAAATGACGCTCCGATTCGGTTCAGACATTGCAGCGACGGCTCGGGACTGACATTGACGGCAACCGGCTCGGCGACCGCGATGCCGGAATCAATCGGCGACGGCGATCGTTGGCGACTGGAAACATTTGTCGCCAGATCAACGGCCGGCGGAGGTGGCGATGGGCTGGTACTCGACAGAATAGTCTGCGACATGTTTCGCGGAATTATAGACCGGAAAGTATTGAACGTTCGCCGCTGCGATATCACCTGCGACGTGCGAAAAACGGACGGCGTTCGCACGAAGCACGCGTCGGACGAGGTTCCAGGAGGCGGCCGAGGAAACAGGGAACAGAGAAGGGCGGAGTTTGACGAGCTTGGGATCCTTCCGATGGACCTCGTCATTCCAAGAAACGACGGAACTGTAAACTGCCAGAGATTATCTGCACGCGATACAACATAATAGATAATACACCAATAATATATGATATTTGCCAACACAATACGAAACCACAGTGCAACGAATATAGGCTTGACTGGTAACGTAAAAGTCTACATAATATGATCAGTAAAACCGAGACCGAAGTTATAGCGCATATGATTCAAACTCCAAAAAACCCGATAGGATAGTCTGCCAGCTAAGGTATACTTTGTAAAAAATCTATATTCAGTGCCACTAATGTGGTTTCAGCTCACTGCTCTTGCAACAGGAATGGCAGCAAGAATTTAAGAAAACCCAATCGAGAAACACTGAAGCTTCTTTTCTGTGAGATCCAAACCTGCAGTAACTACGGAACAGTAGTCCATATGAACCAAAATAGTCACTTCCTGTGTATCATCGTTTCTAAAGCAGTTAATAGATTCCCAGTGAGAGATACATTACTCTCTTCATGTTCAATCTGCAAATCTGCAATGTTAGTATCTTGACTCTGTGGCAAAATGATGCTGCTGGCATATTTCAGTGTACTCAAAAGACGGTATTGCAAAACCATTAATAAGAAATCCTGGTTCACAGCTGTTTTGTTCTTGCCTAATGATGACGGGATATTATTTTTCTGAACCAGCTGCCCAGACCAGTCTAGTCGTGTGAGCCACACAATGTAAGACACTAGAATGTTTGAACTATGGCTGATAATACTAATACCAATAACAGTGTTTACAGTGGTCATCATGGCTAGGCCATTGTGAGAGTTCATTAGGTCCATAAGACGAATTAAGACTTAGCGACAATTGGTCGCTAACCGTGAGACCAAGCCAACCAACGGGCTGTGAGTCCACCTGTAGGCTGCTACCATCTACACCCAACGTCGCCATTAATTATCATTATTATTACTCAGACCAAAGGCTGATACTCATTTTACCATCCCGCAGCAGCTAGAAAGTTGAGTCAATCTAGTAGCTGGCTACATACATACATGGATGGGATATCCACCTACAGGACGGGTGGTTATGCCATCCCAATAGTAACCAACCCTCTTGTAGAGTGACTATGTTGATCAAGACCAACTTGTTACCAATAAGACATGCTACCTGTGTTATTTAATCATGAATTCTGTAGCCGTATAGCACTTGCGCCACGTTTTCTATATAACAGCGCCTGACCAAATATCAAGGCCGATGTTGGCTGGTCATTGGAAAAGTGTGGAAAATGATGGCAGTAGAAGACAAGCTGTCATGACAAACCTTTGGCAACATCAGACTGGGTCTGCAGCATGGAACAGAATGTCTTCAACACAGCGATCTGACTACTCAGTATCTACAAACGTTTAAACGCACAAAAGTCCATTAACAAGCTGCAAGAAAACAATAACAACAAATTCTAATGTTAAAAAATATATCAATAAGTGATGCCAAAAGTTTAAGTCACTTGATTATAATACAGTCGAGAAACGAGGCTTTAGTCCCATTAGCTTCAATCTGTACTGCAAGCTGCAGACAGCACAAAATGCTAGTATTTCATACATAGCTTGGCACTTTCTAGTTTTTCTCCCACCTGGGGCAACACATTCGACCGATCAATGGGAAATTTATCACAGCAAAGCACACTGCAAGTACACTTTGACAAGTCAAATTTCATCTTGATCAATGTAGGGGTTTCAGATTCTGGCCCACAAAACATTTAAAATCAATGACTTTTTAAAGTCAATATAACCTGGTCATATACTTAACTGCAAGCTGCACATAGCACTAATGCTAGCATTTTGTTTACATGCATTGACAAATTTTGCATATAAAAATGCTGACAATGAACGTGTTCAGTTTAGCCACTAACCTGAGGCATGAGATTCCTGTCGATATATGCAATGTCAGACAGCAGAGTGTTGAGACAAAATGAGAAACGTTCACTCAACGGCAACACTAACAGACACATACACAGATAAAAAATAATATCTACAACTTGGCTCAGCATTCTAAATATACTCAAAAGTTAAAGTTCTAGAGTAACATTTTCAACGTTTACACAAAAATACATGTATGTGCAGAAAATCTCTGAAATTCAGCAGCTCATGTGATCGTAGTTAGCTGAAATATGATACTAAAACAATTAACGACAAAAATACTTTCATATATTGATGAAGAAACAACAACAAGTGTTTGGTCCTCTTCCAGCAAACCATGTCAAAAAACACTCTATTGTAAGCATGACTGGAAGGCAGATCTACCAGAAGGCAGGTCCATGGGGCAGGTCTTATCAGCCTTGTACGATTCCTTTTAAGAGTACAAAGTAGATGTACAAACAACTGTAGCACATTTGGCAGTTATCCTTGAAGCCAAACTGCAACCACTGAAACAAAACTAGAACAAACCCACTTTCTGTAAAATGCAGATCAGAATGGTTAAAACTTCTGAAAAAATCAGCTAAGTCTCACTAATTCTACAACAAAGAACCGCTGCAGCAGAGTATTTAATACAGCGATGCAAGATACATACTTGGTGGATTGCTCGGTGCTCCAGACACAATCCACTGCACTTTTGGTAAACCTTTCAGCAGCGACAACAGATAAGGCTGTATGTCTTCGGCATGCTGGCAAAGACACACAAAATAATTAGAACCACAACAACGGGACATATACGCAATATGTATTAACATATCAGGGATAAATTTCTTTATACACGTGCGTCCGAGTCCTAGTTTCTGACAGCTGAAAGTCACTTATGACATTAAGAAATATACTGATCCAGCAGAAATTGCTCTCAAGTTTCAGCAAAGTCCGCCTCCCATTTCAATACCTGAGGAACTGTCCCAGTCTTTGACTGACAAAGGGTAAAATGCACCATCCACCAGATCAGATATATCATAACATTGAACCGTCATTGCAATGCACTTCAGTATAATGTGATATGGATTCGGCTACAATGTGGTTAAAGTTGTAAATCCGGTATTTCATGGTATGATCAGAATTGAAGAGTGATTTCACTACATTAACAGTACAGTACTAAGACCCACTAGGCCAACAGTAGTAATCTGATCAATAAGCCACACCAGGATGTGACGAATACAGTGGAGAGAGGCCAGCAGGTGGTGGAGGAACAATGAACTGTGAAGAAATCTGACACTCTTGAGGGATAGGATGCACACAGCAGGCGATGACGATAAACAGCCACCGCCAGCTTCACAGTTCACAGTAGCAAATTATCACTGAAAATGTGAAAGAAAACTAGTTGTTTGTTGTCAATTTCAGTATAATGCAGTCTTTGCTATAACTTGGTAAGTGCGATGGTGCCTGACTAACATGTTACTACGACAGTTCAGTGTACCATCAAGTATAACATGATGAAAAATCACATCAGCACTTCTGTCAATTTAGCAACAGACATTCTCACTCCTCTATTGTAATGCACTGCACAGTTATGTTGCTGACATATATTTAAGCACACGTAAAGTATGCTTAAAATGTACGTTAAATTCCAAATATACAATTTAAGACAAAAATATTGCCTACCTTGAGACCAGACTCAAGGTGATAAATGCCAAGGGCTACAACAGCATCTAATCCTCTCTGGTCGACACGGAAGACACCACTGGTACCTCCAGTGTTCTTTGGACATACTGCCAGCAGTCGTCGAACCTTTACAACACAATGCAGTAAACACAGCATTTGTCAATATTGGTTTCAACACTATGACAAAAAATAGCAGTCTCGTGACTTTGGTCCTTTAATGGCTGGCCACTGGCCAGTGCTCGTTAACCTTAACCGTTGAAATATTCGTTGTAGAGACATGGTCTGGGTTTGAATCCGAGACTGTATCCATATTATGATTATCTGGCAAGCCAAACAAAATGACCATGTGTGGAAATGTGCTGATGGACTGAACAAATCCGGGCAAGACTAGACGACTTTTCCAAATAGTCCATGTTTCAGTTCTCTGCTTACATCGTACACGGCGCCATGTCATTAACGTGCTGATCCACCAATGATGCATATGACCACTGGCAACCCAACCAATCACAGTGGATTCAATCGACCCACAATTCCGATGGTGTTCAGTTTAGAATTAACGATACTACATGATAGAAGAGTTTAATGTGGACTAAAAAGCTGAGTATGGTCAGCTTTATCTAGCACACGTAACCAGAAACAAAAATAAAAATAAGAAATTAACGTTCGTGGTTATAGAGATTAAGACACAGTTATGGTTGTGTTCGTGAAACTACAAACTATCCGAATGAAGTGACAGCAAGATGTCCGGCCGGATTTTGACTAGACAGACTGCGTAATTTGTTTACCGGTCTGTTTCGATACCATACACTGAATAAGCGACAAAGTACATGAGAAAGTACATGAAATACATTTTGAGATACATAAAAAGTTGTCAACCAAGTGAACAAGTTGTGTTTGTGGTGTTTAAAAATATGAAAAAAAACTTGGTCACATGCGGGAGTTGTACTCGTGTCCGTGGAGGCCAAAATTATTACAGTGGGCGCGTTCAAAAAGAAGTTCGGAGACATCAGAGCACTCAGAGGAGTTAGATATCCGTTCGTTAACACGCTCAGAGCAGTATCTCGCGCGTTCGTAAACATCCGCTCTGATCGATTGGAGCACGCTCCAAACGCTCGGCTTCGAGACTGCGAGCGTTTGGATCTATGCGGGAATGACATTGTTTACTTGCGACATAATGGAGGTTGTCGGACAACGTTTTAATTTTGATGAGTCCGAAGCTGTATATATTTGCGTAGCAAGATACAATGAATATGCGAATTTTAGGACAAAAATGTCATTGCGTTTTATTCATTTTAATTTCATTTAACTCCCTATACGTTACAACTAACTTGTGTTTTGTTCCGTTATCGATCGTTTGCGTTCGTTTAGTATGGGGCAGATCGCGAGAATCTAACAGCACTCCACAGGCTATGCCCTCTTACTCGGATAGATCTGCTCCATAGTTATCGAACAGGCCCAGTAATGTGCCTACCCTGCAGCCTGTCCATTGAGCAACGAGGCTTTTTGCCAGGAGTTGTTTTCAAGCCCTATATATATACTACTGTAGTCTATGCGTACACCACATGTATGCAACAACTCTATGGTATGTCACCGTATGTGCATAGAATAGTATCAAAACAGACAGGTAAAGTTAGGGTCAGCGTTAATTATAATTTTATGGATTTCCTGTTGCAGTTTTTGCTTTCACTGCTTATTCAGTGTAATATCTATGTATACCGATTATGGATTTTTTCCTGTTATTAATGGCATGTGCCTGGTTAGGCAGATTTTAGGTCACACCACAACTCTACCATATATCATGTCTACAAAATTAGTGAACCTTGTCCGCTGGTGCCGGATCTAATGACGCAAGAGATCTGGCTAGATGAAGCAACGATGTCAGATACAGATTCTTTTCGTCTTCCATCGCCACATCACTAAATAACATTTATATTAATAAACATAATCATCAATCAACATAAACAAAATAAACATTCCTCCAATGCACCAGCTCTGTGTCATTTTCGCTCAAGTGAGCCGTGTGCAGAATATTCAATATCAATTTCCAGCCAGTTGCGCGCAACGCAGAAGTAACTATTGTGCTTGTACTTGTAGCCTAGGTTGATGAACAGGCAGCTTGTAGCTCAGACGTCCATTCTTCCGGCAACGTATCTGTCATATGCGTTATTGAACATATTCACAGATGTTACTTGATCAACACTGTCTGGTAAACTATTCCAGGAGTTGACCACACGCTGACTGAAAAAGAACTTTGTGGTGTCTAGTCTGGACCTCATCTTACCAGCTTTCTATCGTGTCCCCTCAAGTACTTTCTCGTGTCATAATGTGTTCTACGATTACGTATCTTAAGTGTATTACTTCTTGTAACTGTATCAGTTACCAGAGGAATTACTGGAGATCCATTAACATCATAATTATTTTCTTGAGAGTATATGTTTCAACCACGTCACCTCTTAATCTTCTGTACTTAAAAGTAAAGTAAAGTAGGCGATTTACACAGTGGGCCATAAAAAACGTGCCCCTAAACTTTTGTCAATAAATTTGGCAATTATAAACCGATTTCGATAAGGTTCGCACTGTATAACCAGAAAGGAGCTGGGCACATCAGAGTATAAAAATGTCTCATTTCACAACGCGTGTGTAAGCACCATACCTTGCAAAATCAGAAAACAATGCTTTTTCACATGAACACTGAACTGTTTGCATATAAAAGCATCAAAAACCGCCATGACATCCTAACAAAAAGTTTATACAGGCTATGGGCTTTATACAGCCTACAGGCTATGTTGAAAGTGTCCACTTTCAGCGTCTACACAAGTTAACAGACGACGTCGCCATTGATCAATGGCGTCATCAACAATGCGCTGTTCCAGTTCACACCACACGTGATAAGACGCTGTTGCAGCTCGTCAATGTCATGCACTCTGGTCTGGTACACACGCTCCTGCATCACTGATGACCAGATGACATAGTCCAAATTCGCTGGAAATTTGACGAGTGGAAAGATGTGACTAAGATCGATCCTCCTGACTCTGAACGAGCTCATCGACAGCGTGCACGTTTTCAGCAGTGCGTACCATGCGAGGTCGTCCGCTAACAGGTGCGCGTTCGATTGAACCAGTCATTCGTAGTCTGCGCAGGAAATCTTGCAAGCCACGTTTACTACAGTTTTTCTTAGGAAACTCACTAATTAATCGCGTTTGCTCCATAATTCTTTGATTCTCACAAGTTTTTAATCAGAATTTTATCTTCTTTTGTTATCATTTTAACTCGCGACAAACGTCGTCACTCGTCAACAAACTATGACGTGTTTATGACGTCATTATTATCACGCTGTTTAAAAAATAACTATGTAAATGATAGCGCTTTGTTAAAAATTTAGTTGCGGTCACGGCAATGTAAATTTTGTCAAAATCGGTCAATAACTGCCAAAGTTATGGGCAAAAGTTTAGGGGCACGTTTTTTATGGCCCACTGTGTATATCGCGGCTCTTTGCGATCCAGATCGCTGCAGAGCCGCTCTACAATACTCCCCTTGTTCATTGCCACATTACGGCGCATTAGCATGAAAGCCCTCGCAAGGTACCAAGTTATACTGCTTGGTGAACAGAGGCACATTAGGTGTGAACAACTTGCCCAGGGTTGTTGCCCGAATAGTGC
>Ga0056114_1000404_pt1 | contig 14622 bp, 5 predicted proteins | sample WorMetHERISLAND1_FD_77005 | JGI IMG/M metagenome (GOLD analysis project Ga0056114, IMG submission 77005) | Marine gutless worms symbiont microbial communities from Max Planck institute for Marine Microbiology, Germany - Olavius loisae HERON... ...
ATATCAATCAGCAATAGGCGTTCCAGTTATCATTGAGTTCAGTGGGGGGGAAAATGTCAATAATGGTGATGTATTGTTTAGAACAAGGAGTTCGACATGAATAATGAGCGCTGCGGACGTTTTGAGGTAATATGGCATTCGGATTTCAATTTTATGACGTTGTTGACTTTTGTCAGAGTTAACTTTCAGTTTCGGATTACGTGAACACCGCTGTCAGTGGTCTTCACTGACCTACCAACAAAACAAACAAGATGACACTCAGCTTTTCTTTCCATTCAATCCCTGTCACCTTGACTCAGTGTGTTATACAGGCACCTTTTTGGGGGTGGGTCTGTAATACAAAAATTGGACATATTGATTACGTTGCGGGGGCAACACGCATGCCAAATTTTATGGCAATCGGCCCAGGGGCGGTTCAGTCCCGATTCGCCGAAACCCGATTCGCCGAAACCCTAACCCTAACCCCAAACCCTAACCCTAAACCCTAAACCCTAACCTAAGCCTAACCCTAACCCTAAACCCTAAGATTAACCCTAACCCTATTTTCGGCGAATCGGGTTTTGGCGAATCGGGAAGACACCCCAGGGGCGGTGGGTCTGAAAATCGAAATCCATGAAGTAATACAGGTTGTGAATGAGTACAAGCAGTGTGTGTAAAAGTTCCTCTTTTTTCGCCTCGAAAACAGCAAAAACTGTATTTTGTTGTGCTGTAGACAAGCAGAGGAACTGAAGGCTGCTACTCAAGGTATTTGACCTTCACTAATGCATCAGTAGTTTGTTAGTTATTTCACTATACTGCACACTGCGCAGGCGATGACGCTGTCATCTTCTTAACTGTTTGTTCCTCATGCAGTCACGTGCCTCCACCAAATACGTCATCTCAACTGACCCTCGACGTATGTGGTCCTTTCTGGAATTGATCGGGGCCATGACATGATAGCAGTGTGGTATATTCTGTATGCTGGCTAGAAGTAGAACCCGGTAGTAATGTAATGTATACATACGATATCGTTTGTGTAACTCATGTAATGTGTCGTTGTAATGTTTGATGCCAGACACGTCTCGGAGTGCGAACGAGGCCTGGGTATCGCGACAGGCTTTGCAAGATGTCTACCAGAAACTACTCGTCATGGACCTGGAGTTTGCTCTTGACAAGAAAGTGGAGCAGGAACTGTATGTCAGAGCTCTCCATCTTGTGATATTAGTAAATCTGTCTGGAAATAAATTCGGAATTCTGTTCCTTTGTGTGTCTGTATGTCGTGATATCGTCAACTGTCATTTAAGTTATAGTTGTCAAATGTGTTGTAATAAGGGATTAAGGAGGAAGAATATGTTACTGGGGGTTTAACGACCGGTTATTTTATTTAGAATGTATAGAGTCACTTGCCAAAGTCTGTTTGCCTTGTTCCTGTGCTGTTTGGCAGCTAATGTCATTACATTGCTGCTTCAGGTTTTATAATAATATTTACCGGTATTTGTTGGTTAAAATATAGTTGTATGTATGTGCTGTAATGTGTGTATGTGTTATGTATGTGTTACAGGTGGAATCATGCTTTCAAGAATCAGATTAGTACACTGCAGAACCAGTCAAAGGACAAACAGGTTGAACTGTTTATTAGTTAACTATTGTATGAGCTTGCGATTTGATTGATTGATTGATTGATGACATGATGAGGCTTGACAGTTTCTGATGCTTTGTATGAAATGCATAGCAAACAGATCTGAATAGTTGCTTTGCTTTAGAATGCGACAGCTTATATGCAGAGCACGCTACGTGCTGTTGTCCATCCGTCTGTCTGTCTGTCTGTCTGTCACATGCATGGATCAGTCAAAAATGGTTGAAGTTTGGGACATGTAATTTTCCCCATACAGTACCCCTGCCACTGTTCAGAAATTATGATGAGGGCATCAAACTGCAGTGGGATGGGAAAACAAGCTACTTTCTAGCTAGCTTTATTTGTCAATATCTCTAAAACGGTGTGAGATATGTCCAGAGTTACTATTAATGGCTAATAGGAAATTGCATATGAGCTTTTGATTGACACCAAGATCATGATCTTGAACTGATATAAGTTTGAATTTTCTTGGAATTTCATATGATTTTGCAGATTTGGGAGGCAGTAACGGCTAAACGAATGAAGATAAACCTCTGCGGTTACTATTTACTGTAAATGGAAATCACATATCGTTGATTTGGTGTAGATTTCTTTGATAGGGGCCTTCATACAAGCACTGCAATTACCTTCGCATCAGCTAGGCTTCCTTGTTTGATATTTTAATTGTTATTTGCAGAATTTCCATATATTTATTGGTCAAACCAGAATCATTCGTTGTGAGTTGAATGAAAGTGTGTGAACTGCTATGTCATTGTGAACTGGCCATTAGGGTCTAAATTACAGTGGAAGACTGTGATTAGTTTGTGCGTGTTGCAGTGTCTAAAGAGAGGAGAGATACAGGCCAGCCTGAACCTGTTTCTGGAGACTGCCAGTGGATTCTATCTTCAGGTACGATCACTAAATTTTTACAGGACAGATTTCCGATATTTGTCCTCGTTCGGCGTCATGTAAACTTCAGACTTAGAGTGTTTGGCCTTTGGCAAAGGAATTTTGTCTCTTACGAGGAGTCGACCGGCAGTCCCATTTGGGGTCCATTTGTTACACTTCAGTTTTGCTGGGTTGATGATTCCAAGTTGATGTAGTGTTACAGTTGTTTTGACGTGAATATACATGTAAAACAATGATTCATTATTACAGTCACTGCAGGGTTCATAGGGTCCTTGAGAAGTCCTTGAAAGTCCTTGAATTTGGAGAAAAAAATTCCAGGCCTTTGAAAGTCCTTGAAAACAGAGTAGGTCCTTGAAAGTCCTTGAAAAGTCCTTGAATTTGAATGTTCCATATTTTGAAATTTTTGCATATTAAAAATTTGAAGAAAGCATTCTTGTAAAATTTGGCATTTCACCACTACTTGGTTATAGTTCACTTGCTTACTTAGGAAAACTTCCCACTGTGTATTACAGCAGGCACTCGCTAGAGTTGTAATGCAGCAGTCCTCTGTTTCTCCACTTACATCCACCGAACTTCTTTTAAAAACAACTTCACTGGCTCCCCATCGAATGGCGAATCCGATTTAAGCTTGCTTGTTTAGTCCACAAAATTCTTAATACTGGTCACCCGTCATACCTTACCGAGCTCATACAATACCACAAGCCCTCAAGGTCCACGCGTTCATCTGCCAGTCACTTACTTTCTGTTCCGCGACACAACCTTTCATTCGGTGCTCGCGCTTTCCGCGTCGCTGCGCCCAAAATGTGGAACTCCATACCTCTTCACATCCGCCAATCTCAAACATACTCTTCCTTCAGACGTCATCTTAAGACACACTACTTTATTTCAGCCCATCTTGCCCCCTAGCGGCCCCTGTAATGCGCCCTGATTCTCTTCCGAGACTTTGGCGCTATATAAATCTCTTACTTACTTACATATTCCAAAGCAAAAACTGTCACCGAGAGAGTCATATGGTATACATTTGCCCAGATGTCTGAACCCTAATGGAATGGCTACTGAAAGCAGTGAAGGTAACATTACCGCATTACAAATGATTTGATGTCAACAGTCTGCTTTTATCATTAATGCAGTATTGGTGAGTACACTGAAGTATATATTTCACTCTAAATTTTGATGTAGCGTGAGTATGATATGTCTTTTTATCGATACTTTTGGTACTTGAAAACTGCAATTTTAGGTCCTTGAAAAGTCCTTGAATTTTGTCCTTTCAGTTTGCTATGAACCATGAGTCAGTCAGAACACATGATGAGTCATGCTACAAAACACTTGAGAGAGATTGATTCTGCTTGCTGAGTCTACCACCAGATCACGAATGACCATCGTTAATAATGTCTTGTTTTCAGTTGAAAGAGTCTGTTGTGAAGGCTGCTGTGTATAATGTGTGTCAATGCACTGCAGCTGCTACAAGAACTCTGCAGCACTTTCAAACTCGACCTGCCGTTCCGCAAACAAGCCTCCTGTTTTGGCATAATGAAAGGTAACGTGGAATCTGTCGTATGTAGTCTGTTATGTTGCAGATTTGTTGTGCTATTTTTACCGTCTTGATTATGTTCTGACTAGACATTGTCATTGTGGGAGGCGTTTTTTGCTAAACTGTGAGTCAGAAAAAAAAACACTACATTTGATGTTTCATTATAACTTTGGCAAATGTGAATTGATTTGCAAAATTTTTTCACCGTAAGATTCCTGAGGAAACGTGCTGTGCATGATATTACCTCCACCTCACCTGGAATGTGTTGCTACACTACCTTGTGAAAGTGAAAGATTCAAAGATGCTAGCATTTTAGATAGCATACACAATATACTGCTGCAGTGAGCACTTGCAGTTGGTGATTTCATGGTGTAAAACTGGTCTTCATTTGTCAATCCAGACAGAATACTAACGAGACCTACCCGTGTCCCAGTCTGATTGTTGTGAAGTGTCTGGAGACTTTTTGCACATGAAGTCTGTTAATTACTGCAATTCAAGTGAGAAATCGGTAGCATTAACTTTCACACAAGGTAGTGTGTGGTGTACAGACTATGGAACAGTCTTCCATCGCACCTGAAAGAGGTGGACTTATCGTACAATAGATTCCGGCTGTTGCTAAAGACATTTTAGTTTGGATAGTGGGGCCACGGCACAGTGTGAACTATTTTAATTGCACCATTTAGAAATAACCTTATTTACTTGCAGTAATGTGTATCTATGTAGAATATGGTCCAGTGAGTACGAAGGTGAAACTACCAAAGAAGACTTCTTGCATGTACATCTGCCAACATTGCCTTGTTCACCTCGGAGACATTGGTCAGTATCTTCATTGTATGCTTACATTGTGGCCCCGTGTGGGCTCGGGAGCATTGTAGAATAAGCTCACCTCGTTTCTTGGCCGAGTGTCGTAAAAGGCAACTAAACCAGGCTAGATTTGTTTTGCTGTGTTTTGCGTTGTTTGCTTTTTCTGGGATGTGTTTAGTTTGTGTATTGTCTGTATTTTTAATTTGTCTTCTGTCCTGTATTTTCTAGCGTGTACCAATGTGAATGGTACTGTATAGCTTAACTGTGCTGATGTGCCGTTAAGAATCTACTCACTCACTCAATCATGCTATACATATGTCTGCTAAGCTGTCATTGGCTCAGTTCATGAACTGACGTTGGAGCATATTAATTACTACATTACCAGTGAAAACTTGCTTACATTGCAGCCCTCATGAAGCTATTAGATTTGTAGTATATGATTAATTTATAGAAGTCATTAGAGCTTGCAGCCATCATCACCTGTTGATGATTGTCAATGAACGTCTACTCTCTACCTGTCAGTCACTTTGTTGTCACATGTCAGTAGTTGAAAAGATAATTTTGTCAAATTTACCACCACGAGCTTCAATATTGTGCACTCTAGTCCTAGTGGTGCTTGCTGGAAATGAAGAAGAAGATGTGTTGATGTGCATTACTGAGTTGCTGTTAAGCTGATAGATAGGCTGCTGTCTACTGGTGTTTGACAGCTCGCTACAGGCTGCAGAACGACCAGGCTCAGGCATACTATCGACACGCAGCCCGCCTTGTTCCATACAACGGTCGGTATACTATGTGTTATTAAGTGGACTTCTCTGAGTTAACCTAATAAAGCCGATCTCAATTCCATCTCACAGTGTATGTTAAGGCCTGTATGCAAACTCAATGGAGAAGGCCAAATTTCGACCCCCCCTCTCCATAATTTTTGAACCGTTGAAATTTTTTTCATCTTGAAATTTGGCATCCATGATAATGTACACAGGATACGTTGGCGTGACGTTGTCTGTTGCGTAAGTCAAGTCACAATAGAGCGTTGACCGTGGCTGATAGCTTATTCAGTTCGACATCATTATATTATGTCATATTATGCTCAAGACTTTGCCCAAGTATCCTGTCGGCTGTCACAACTGTCATATGCACCTGTACCAGAGATGTCGGTAATTGAGATATCACAGATCCGTTATTCCAGAGCGCATTGGTCCAGTATGTTATAAGGCCTCAGCACTGATACATGCAGGGAGACACGCTGTGTTGATTCTGCCATTGTAACAGGCAGTATATCTCGGTAAATCAGGGTTTGCCAGTTGTTCATGTTCAGTCTTCTTGGGACAGACCCAAACTGTAAATATTTATTTTTCACATTACTGTGTCGCACTAAGTGTAATAAGACGACCCATCGGTCTAGTAACTCTAAAGTCTGCTGATGGACCCAGTTAGCCCTGAGACCAAGACAGTATAGCCCGTGTGGGCTCGGGAGCATTGTTGAATGAACCCATCTCGTTTCCTGGCCGAGTGTTGTAAAAGGCAGCTGAACTCGGTTAGTTTTAATTTACTGTGTTGTGCATTGTTTGCTTTTTTTGGGTTGTATCTGTGTTTGTATTTGTAATTTGTCTTATGTCCTGTATTCTCTAGCGTGAACCGACGTGAATGGCACTGTATAGCCTAATTATGATGACGTGAATCTACTCACTCACCCATCCAGTATCACTGTGTAGTTATCATGTGGCACAGGTCAGCCTTACAACCAGCTGGCAATACTTGAGGCAGCCAAGGGTAACAAGATGTCAACTGTCTTCTACTATGTACTGAGCATCGCCGTCAAACATCCGTTCCCCGTAGCCACTACAAACCTCGAGAAACTCTACACCAAGATCAGCAACGACAGGTAATACTGACAGAATTGACATGTTAGGTGACTTCACTTTTTGGCTGAGTCTGTGGCTGAGCCTAAAACCAGGTTAAGCTGGAGATGAGCCAAAAAGTAAAGTCGAATTTTTCATCTGGTCTCAGCCACGGCTCAGTCCGAACTTTTGGCTCAGTCCAAAGTTCGGACTGAGCCGCGGCTTCTGAACTTACAGGCTTACTCCACTAGGTTTAACACGGCAGAGATAGCTTAATCCTCTAGAGCTTAACTTCGGCTGAGCCGAAAACTACTTCACTTTTTGGCTTAGACCGAACACTAATCTTGGGTCTGGACTAAGACCAAAGTTGAGTGCTCAGATTAGTGTTTGGTCTCAGCCAAAAGGCTCAGCCACGGACTCAGCCAAAAAGTGAAGTCGCCCTGTGTAAATCATCTCAGAGATGACTAAAGCAGCAAAGAAACTCAGTAAGTAAAGTGTCAATTTATATAGCGCATTCTCATGAAAAAGATCCCTAATGTGCTAAATGTAAACTACATAAATAAATAAAATAATAAAAAATAATAAGATTGTTACTAACAGGATCGGTGATGTTTGTTGTTAAATAATACAAAGTTGATTGGTGTTTGCAAATGCCGATCAGGTTTGAAACTGCCAGGAAAACATGACTTGTAAACAACACAAAATGTGTGATTAGATATGTTGAAGGTGTGATCATGATAAAACTGCCGGGAATTATGTGTTTATTACGAATAAATAACTGTTTGTTAACATTGTAATGAAAGATCTTGCACAGTGCACCCAGCTGGTGTAGTTGCTTCAAACTGTTTAGGTTTAGGGTCTCAGCCTGCCTGTTGCTTTGCTGTCTCTTATTCAGAACTTTAGACACATTCGTCTGTCCATTTATGCATATGCATGTGCTTATGTTTAGTCACGAGTATCGTCTGAAGCTGACTGTTGCCGACGTCGTTAGCATATTCCTGCAGCTGCACGCCTTCGTCCACTTGTGCATACGTAAGCAGCTTTGATTACCAGTTCACGACTTTTGTTAATGAGCGTGTTGTCTTGCTGTGTCACACGTTGATGTTGATATTGTAAATATATGAAGTTTTAACTGCCAGTTTTAGCAGACTTTCTGCCGATCTGTTTGAGACTATTCAGATCTACACAGACTAGTCTATGAGTTGAATATTAGTGTTGTTTTCAGAGTTCTATAACATTTAGTGCATTGGAGTTATCACAGTTCATGTGCAAATTCACTGCTTACTTAATTACTTTACTATTAGATGACTATGTGGTTATGTGTAGGGCCCACAGTTTTCTGCAGGCCGCAGAATTTCGAGCCAAGCCGTGGAATTTCCCCTTTGCTGCAGAATTTTAACATTTTTGCGGAATTTCACGTAATTTGAGAAATGACCGGTGATTAGTACGATCGTTGGCGTGATGACTGACTCATCAGTCACTCATTTCAGTCGACTCACGGCATGAGTTTCATTGCACTCTTGAAAAGGAGAAAAAAATAACTTTCTTTTTATGTTGCTAACATAACTTAGTACAATGTCAGCTTTCAATAACTGAAGTTTCTGGACAGCTCTCCCAGTTTTTAGTCATGAATGGGAGGCCATGGCGAGCCGCAGAATTTGGACGATTTTTGCTGCGGAATTTCGCATGCTGGCATGCAGAATTTGGCAAAAAAAAATTTCGCCGAATGATGTGGGCCCTAGTTACATTGATATGTTGTGTGATATTGTCTAGAGTTGTCTAAGGCAAGATCTCATGTGGACAAGATCGTCTCTAGTCTTCCGTCGCTGATATCGTCGTCGAGTATCAGTTCCTATCAGCTGATACAGTTGGTTGCTATCAACCTGTACGCTATGTTTCACAGTCGGCGCCGTCTCAGCTCGTCGGTGGGTATGGCAGCGGAGTTTGCCGATGACTACGGTCCGCATCAGAACGGAGACGTCGCTGACAATGACGTTCGACTGGCTGCCAACTCCACTCAGCACGCCGCCTATGACAGACTTGTGTTTGGTTTTACAGGTCTGATTTCATGCCCCACCACTCACCTGGAAAACCGTGAAAAGTCAAGAATTTAAGAGCAGTTGTGGAAAAGTCGGGGGAAAGAAGAAAAAGTCAGGGAAAATGTGTTCTTGCGTCTGGTCAATTACCACGAGTATTGTTCTTGTTGCAATACATGCAGTATTATTAATCTGGGGCAACCAAATAGGAATAGTTAATTATTCCATTGGAGTCCATTGAAGAACATAGTTGTCATAGTTATGAGAGGATATGTGAGCATTGCATTGAGAAATAACATGCGTTTGGTTTTGTATATGTAATGTTCTTCCTCTTTTCTACCAAGTATCACTAGGAGTGCACTGCATAGCACCAAACGTAGACATCAGTCTCCAGAGCGGACGATTCTTAGCCACATCAGTTGCTTCATTCAGGGAGAGGTTATTGGATTACAGGTCTTGCTGGACAGTCTTCATCCACATAGTACGAGGCCGTCCTGGTGGTCTTCTCCAGTTGCCCAAAGGGGAAGCTGTTAAGATCTTCTTGGCATCTGTTTCATCTGGCATTCGGGCATTGTGGCCAAACAGGGAGAAATGCCGGTTTGTCTGCTGTACTCAATATGTACATTAACCCTTGACGCCCACTGTTGCCATACGGGTACAGCTGCCCTGAGCGTCAGAGTGCCCAGATGTCAAAAATTACAAATGATGGCTTAACACGGTCTGGCACAGGATGCTTTATAGCTGTACCCGTATGGCAACAGTGAGCGTCAAAGAATTAACAGAATTAATAGTTTAGAGACTCATTTGGCCAGTAGTATCATGGTCTGTAGATGTAGTTATGTCTATAGTCAGTATCATTTCAGATACTGACTATATTACGTAGATGTTAGCTGCGTCCTGTGTACTGTGTTGTTGTAGTTTCATTGTTTGAAGTTCTGCTACAGTCTACTCTGAAGCAGGACACCAAGATACCTGACTGTCCCACATTGGCCGCCGTCAAAGTCATCTTTGATTGGCTGCGCAGTGAACCCGACCTACTTTCTGACCCGGCATTTAATTCTTTCTCGTAAGTAATTGGCTGTGTATGTGTGACGTGTCCAATCAGAAATATTCTCTTCGCTATAGTATCACAATCAGTGTACATGTACTAACATAGCACTGTGTTAAGGCCATATGCAAAGTCAATGGAGAGGGCCAATTTTCGACACCCCCCCCTGTAAAGTCTGAACCCTTGAAATTTTCACCTTGAAATTTGGCTTGTTGGATGTATTTGTATTTTTCTCGGACGCACGCCCAGCTTGCACCTCTGAATGGATTCTGACGATTAATGGCTCCTATGACACGTTTTCATGTAAGAATGTGCATTTTGAGGGTCCGAGTGATGAAAGGGCCAAAATTCCTCCAAAAATCCCTCAAACAGGGGCAAGGATAGCCATTTTACATGAAAAATGACAAAATAGAATAATTGCGTTAAATCCAAAAGTTCGGGCGCTGAGATCACGGCACATTGTGACTAACTGTTAAAGCTGTGCCTCATATGTTTTCTCACTGACTTAGCGTAATGATGCTCGAAGGTCGAGTTGATGTGATGTTCTGCTGTAGAATATGGAGCAATGTATGTCGACTACTCAGCATTATGCAGCTGTATATCGGGCCGAAAGAAACCACGTCTGAACTACAGAAATGTGAGTGTTTTTTAGTTCTGGGACAAGTTGCAGGCAGCTAGTAGCATGATGTATGACATGTCAGACTGTCTTGAGGTTGTGTAGACATGGAACAATTATTGGAGATGTGACATTAAGGCTTGGTGTCTGCACAGTGCTGGGGTGATGGTCAACGGCCTCTGTTACACGTGCTTGTTTGTGATTGTCTTGAATTATTACACAGAGCGATCTGCAGCAAACTTCTTAAAACGAGTTGTATATAACGAAGGACAGTTTACATTTAGTCAACGGCAATTTTGAGATTTCCAGATGTCAATAAAAGTTCTGTCATCGTGGATATGAGAGAGTTCGAAATTATGGGGTCTGAATCGCAAGCTGTAACTGGATTCAGTTCGTATACGTGGAATGTGGTGTAGAAGATGAGATGGATTATATCTGATAGGCATATTATTGAAAAGGTTTTCATAAGCTTCTTCTACTGTTTGAGTTATAGAAGGTTTGTCAGTAGAGTGCAGAGTGAAGGTGTTTGATAATTGTTGACATCTTATGTTGTGTGTCGTGTGTTGATGTTAGATGCAAAAATGCCGCTGCCTGAGGACGTTGACCTTGAGTGTTTCCTGCCTGTGAACAAAGCTCTCAGGTTTGTACAGCTATTAGCCCAGCCTACTAGCAGAACTCATGTAGCCCAAAACTAGCCCACAGTGGCTTGGCTATGTATCTGAAGCTTTGAATGCCGAGCCTGATGACAGAGAAATGAAGAAAAGTCACGTGAAAGTTACATTGACTCTGGCACTTAGTTACTGATATTTTGTAGGAGTAAAGTACCACAGTGTGGTGTGCCTGTTTACTGCTGTGACTGCCGTTTTGTCTTATCCGATGCTTGTGAGCGATGACTACTTTCCACAGTGAGCCGAACATGCATCGTGACGCGGACATACAGCACCTTCGGTGATAGAGCATTTGCAGCTGCTGGACCCGCACTATGGAACAGTTCCATCGCACATGAAAGAAGAGAACTTGTTGTACAATACTAGCTTCCGGCAGTCACTAAAGACATTTTTTGCTTGGATAGTGGGGCCACGGCACAGTGTGAACTATTTTTATTGTGCCGTTTAGAAATAACACTTACTTACTTACTGCTTAGCTTCAGCTGGTACTCAGTGTGCCTAGCCACATGTAGGTTGTCAGGCCGAGTAGAACTGGTCGGCTTGCTACATGATAAATACTGCAACTGTTTCTGTTGCAGTTTTACAGTCCAGCCACAATGCATGTTTTTATCAGTCTGGGAAACTTGGATTTATTGGTTGATTCCAGCACTTCATGCACATCTGCCATGCACGACATTACTCAACTGTGAGGAATGTGTATTATCAGAAGACAAAAGAGAACACTGAATATTCATCTTATTAGATAATAAAATTCATTAAAAACAACCTTTTTCCTGAATATTCATGTTCTGTTTACGTGACATTTATAGTGATAAGCACCTGTTGTGAATGCAGTGAGCTGGAGTTCAGCCTAAGTCCCAGTGTCGAGCTGTTGTCCAGCGAACTTCAGCTGCGACTGCGTTGTCAACGACTCATTGCCGCTGGCGTGTGGGTTGCTAAGCAGTTTCCAAGGTAACCAGTACCAGATGGTATCATGCAAAATTTGGTGCACCACAAAATTGGGCGCATGTCAAAAGTATCACGACACTGTGGGACAAATACGATTGTGGAAAGACGGCTGAATAAGCCGAAATTATTGCTTAACTAACACTAACTCTCTATGGACCCACGATTGTGCTCTATGGACCCACGATTGTACAATATCATACACAGTCGTGCAATACCGTAGAATATTAATACAGCATGTGCATGCACACTGCAGCAAGTGTGCAAAATTTTGTGGTGTGCTGTATTTTGCACTACACCAGTAATTAATATCGTCTGTTGTCTGATTGGTCAGTGTGTGCTGTGTACTGTAAGGTGATTGGTCAGTGAGCTGTAAGGTGCGTGTGTGTGTGATTGGTGATTGGTTGAAGAGAGAAGTGTGTGATATGTAGTAGACGCCATGTTAGTACGAATATTGACAGAGTTATTCAGTTAAACCTGGGAAACAGAAAGTGAATATTGCCACCAAACAAGCGTGACTCAGTTGTCACACTAGTCAGATGTAATTCTACTGTGATGTTAGCATCAAGTGTGCGTCGCTGCACCCAAAATATGGAACTCCATACCTCTTCACATCTGCCAGTCCCAAACATACTCTTCCTTCAGACGTCATCTTAAGACGCACTACTTTCTGTCAACCTATCCAGCCCCTAGCAGCCCCCGTAATGCGCCCTGATTCTCCTCTCTTGGTGAGATATAAATCCCTTATTTACTCAAGTGGCTGACTATATGTTTTGAGATGCTGTACAGTCGTAACTTGTAATACATGTATCGCTTGTGTTGTGTGTGCTGTGAAACACAGTACCAGCGTGTGCCTTTGTGGGGAAATTTGTGAACCACTTCTGCATCCAGCGAGAACGGTTTCAGTGATCTCCGAGGAGAATAAGAGCTGTCAGTTGTTGTGAATTATGTTCAAATGTTACCTTAATGACTGAAATAGCAATTATCTCGCAAGACACACACACACAGACACATGCGTGGTGTGTTCGCTTGTGTCAGGTGGCAAGTAACACTGTGTGATCCCATATGGCAAGCAACACCCGTAGTTCTGAGATGGATTCCCATTAAGAACTTACCTGGGCTTTAACATCTCCTATAGTCATTAAGCAGCAGTGTTTGTGTTTTTAGTTTGAATCTGCTGAACGTACAAAGGTTGCCGTCAGGAAATCTGGAGTTTAGTACTCAGCTGCCAGCTGACACAGGTACTGATTATGATGCATAGGTAGGTTGTTGGCATTTACAGGTAGCCATTGTTCGTAGAAGTTACATTTTAAATTTAAATGTAACCTCTTACAGTTACAACTTCCATAACTAAAGAAGAAGCCAAGCTGTCGCTAGGATAGCCGATCATACTGCTTTACGGCAAACTATCTGGTAATTAGCGATTGTTGCAAAATAGCATCTCCAGCAGTTTTCAAGATATTGCACTGTAAGCGTATTGAGGTCACGAGTTTGACCTTTTGGGATCACGTGACGTCATCGGTCACGTGACCATTTGATTCCCGTAGGCCATTTTCTATTGGTCGTCCTTTGGAACCAAGCCTCTGTCTCTAACGGTTTCCAAGATATTCACGTCAAATGTAACGCAATGTTTGACGTGACCTTGATACGACCTCTAAACAAAGGTCAAGGTCATTCATTTTGCTGCCAATTGATTTCTCATATACGGTCCATCTATGTTGATATATTTTCCTGTGTGTATGTATGTGTGTTGTTAGCTGTCGATGGTGGCACTCTACATGAGTCTAAGTCAACAAGACAGAACGTAGCTATTCAGGTCTTCATTTTGTGTTATTTGCTAATTAATACGTCTGACATTTTAACCCTTTAACGCCCACTGTTGCCATATGGGTACAGCTATGAGGCATCCTGTGCCAGACTGGGTTAAGCTGTCATTTGTAATTATTGACATCCGGGCACTCTGATGCTCCTGAGCATCAGAGTGCCCGGATTTTAATAATTACAAACGACGGCTTAACCCGGTCTGGCACAGGATGCCTTATAGCTGTACCCTTATTGCAACAGTGGGCGATAAAGGGTTAATCGTGAATTTTACGACATGTTGTTCATCAGATAAAGTAATTCATTAACTAATTAATTAGTTTATCGGCAAATTCGAATTCTAAGTAATTAGTCGTTGGTGGAAAAATGCTAATTCCAATTACAGGCAAGCTAATTCTAATTGAGTTTTCAATTAATTGGCTGGCAATGAATGTCAGACTTTTTCATCAATTTCTGTACGTCTCGCTGTACATTAGTTTGAACTACTGGTTGTCGCCAAATCAGATAAGGACCTTTTCTGATCTAGGCTGAGTTGTACTGTGTATTATCGGTGTATCTGTGATGGAACAGTGCAATTGCTTGACTGCAGTGCTATAATAAGACTGAGTTGTAAACTTTGATATGTCTGCGAAACTTTGTCTAATTGCCATCTAATTATAATCACTCACTCACTCACTAGTCAACCATCGTCGATGACGGTTGGTGACTGCAGATGACCACTCTATTGTCTTTCTTCTCCACTGTTCCCTGTCTTGTGACATCTCCTTCAGCTGAATGTAGCTACAGCCACTCCACTCTTCTATGTCGTCCAT
>Ga0056114_1000405_pt1 | contig 14597 bp, 11 predicted proteins | sample WorMetHERISLAND1_FD_77005 | JGI IMG/M metagenome (GOLD analysis project Ga0056114, IMG submission 77005) | Marine gutless worms symbiont microbial communities from Max Planck institute for Marine Microbiology, Germany - Olavius loisae HERON... ...
CCGCCCCTGTGGTGCACTTGTCCCAGCCGAAGCTGGTCCCAACTTTGCTGATTGGTGGGCAGGGGTACATGTGTGTGAACAACTTACCCAAAGTTGTTACGCGGTATGCCTCGGTCGGGGATCGAACTCGCGAGTCGCGAACGCTAACCATTGAGCCACCGCGCCACTAGACTAGATAGACAGAAAGAAATTATAATTACAAATTCTTGCAAGGGGGGGGGGCAAAAATTTGAAGTTACGCCACTGGAGCGTGGACATATGGCGGGTGTAGACCTAACTGTGCTTCGGGGAATTGTTTGATAAGTCAACATCGACTCCGACACTGTTCAGGCATATGACGTGTGTCTGTTTTGCAGATACCAGCAGGCTGGTTGGCTGATCGTTACGGTGGCAAGTGGTTGTTCGGCGGTAGCATTCTCATTTCGTCGGTGATCTCTCTGCTGACACCAGTTGCAGCGAGGGCCCATTTCGGCATTGTTCTGTTTCTTCGTATTGCCTTAGGGTCCTGTGATGGTTTCCTGTATCCTGCAGTACATGCACTGATTGCTCGATGGTCGGCACCGAAATACCGCTCTACAGTTGTCACGTTTATATTCCTGGGCTTTGCTGTCGGTATAGTTGTGTCGATGCTATTGTCTGGTGTTCTTTGCGATCACGGTTTTGCTGGTGGCTGGCCGTCCGTCTTCTACGGCATGGTCGGCTGTGTCTGGTCAGCCGCTTGGTTTCTCCTCTGTTATGATTCTCCAGCAACACATCCACGAATATCGGCAACTGAGCGCGAATACTGGGAGAAGATGATTGGTGCTACGCAGCTTGTCGCCCGCCCGCCAACCTCTTGGCGAAACATTCTCACGTCTCTTCCTGTCTGGGCGTTGACAGTTGCTTTATTTGTCTATTGCTGGGGCTTTAGCATCATGATAACTTGGGTTCCGGTGTATATGCACGATGTCTTGGGATTCAGTACGACAAACAGCGGTGTATTTTCTGCCGTTTCGTGCTTGGCAATGGTTTTTTTAGTTCCAGTTGGCTGGTTCGCTGACTGGCTACGATCTCCCGGTAGACTGTCCACGAATGTCGTCAGGAAGATTTTTTGTGCAACTGGATTTGTTCTGGCTGCCTGCATACTTATCCTGATCGGATACGTCGGTTGCAACCGCGCTGTGGCAATGACACTCATGTTTTTGTTCGTATTCTGCTTGTGTATAATCTTCTCTGTCGTGGTCGTCAACCAGCTGGACCTGGCGCCTCTCCACGCTGGCAAGATCATGGGACTGACAAAGTTTGTGGCAGTTGTAGGAGGAGTGATTGCCCCTCAGGTTGTCGGTGCCTTCACGTATCACAGCTCATCACGCTCCGAGTGGCAGAAAGTTTTCTTTCTGACCGCTGGAATTCAGATTCTGAGCGCTATCGTCTTCGTCGTATTCGGCTCCGGTAATCTGCAGAGTTGGGCGGGCATGAACGAGGTGGAGACAAACGTGCAACGGCAGTCAGATGATACAGAGAGACAACCAGCAGTCTGAGGCATAAGTTGTATCGTCTCAATGACTCAAGATGATTATCACCCGCCCCTAGCGCTAGGTTTGTTGCATCGTGATGTAATCCTTGAATCGTGAACTAGAAGATGCTCGTTAGAGCCTCGTATATCACAGACAGCGATCATGTCTGCCGCTAAAGCCAGCTGTTGAATTCTGTTGAAGCCTGGCTGCGTTCGTTCACTTGGTATTTCCACATTTCTAACTGGAAAACGTTGAGCATGGAAAGAGACATGTTGAAAAATTTCGGACACCAAGACCTCTGCTGCATGGACTGAGGTCGGCTGAAGCATGGAATTCATTATCTGTAGAGTGTTCGAGCCAAATCTACAGAGGTAGTCTACTCTTCGCCACACCGAGAAGCATTAAGAAGTCAGTAATCTCAGGACTAACACGCAAGCCTAGAATATCTCAATGCTAACGCGAGTCGACTCAATAATAATGCTTGTGTGACGTTCAGCGGGAAATTCTGTATTTCACAGCATGTCGACAGTCTCCTGAATGTTTGATCCCAGTCACTATTTTACACCGCGAACACTTCGTCAACGCAGTCACAACTTTCAACTTCCTGATCGCACATCAGTTCTCAGAGACACAAACATTATTATGAGAATGTTACACAATAATATTGACAATTGTACTTTAGGCCTAAGTTTCGTTGTTCGTTGAGTAATAGCGGTTTGTGTGTTATTTTGTTACAACTTAAATGAATGAAATGAAATGGCCAAAATTTATTAGCTTTATAGTGTGACGTACCTTTGATGACCATGGACAGAGCGGCTGTGACAAACACTATCGTCACAACGTACGACACCATAGCGCTCTGAGCAAACTGGCTGATTTTCCCTTGCCTGACTGCTTCCATAATTTGCTTATTGACTGTTTGACGAATAGACAGCATCAGACAAAGGCTGGACCCGATAGATCGTCTTTTCAGCCAATCAATGCCAGTATCATTCAGGGCTCATAGATAGGGCCAGTCGCCTACATTTTCAATACCATTGACCTCCATACCATATCTCCATCAAACATATTGCTAAAGTCGCCGATGATACTTACTTACTTGTCCCCGCTGCTAACTCTACATCAGTTCCATGCGAACTTCAACACTTATCTCAGTGGGCCGGCAAAAACAACCTTAAGTTGAATACATCCAAATCATGTGAATGATCATCCATCAGAGCTCTATCAAAATCCATAATTACCCTCCAGTCCATCCTGACGTGAAGACAGTCGAGCAGATAACTGTCCTTGGTGTCACTTTTAAAAACACCCTTTCCTGTGGACCGCACGTCAACCTGATTACAGCTAAAACAGCTGCATCTCTATATGCCCTAAAAACCTCCAGGTGCCATGGACTGGATGGTCAGGCCTTATGGGACGTCACTCAAGCTACCTACTCTTGTTGCGCAGTTTTTATATGCCAGTCCCTTCTGACGCGGATTCATAAATGCCGAAGAAACCAATAGACTTAAGTCAATATTAAATAAGACGATACGTCGCAGTTATTTGCCTCTTGATTTCAAGCCACTGGATGAATTATTAGACTCTGCTGATCATGCTTTGTTCCGCGTAATCGTTCGCAATCCTCACCATGTGCTCCATCCACTACTCCCTCCGCGCAAAAAACTGTTTACAATTTACGCATGGATTAACTATCCCCAAGTCTGTTCGAGTCTTATGCGTAAAAACTTCCTCATCCGCGTGCATACACTGACGTTTATTGACATTTGTCTGTTTATCTATATTGCCGCTTACCGATTTTTATTACAGACATTTTGTATGTGTGTTTTACTGCTTTTGTCATTGTAACATCATTGCGTATTGTCATTGATGGTAATAAAGAAACTACTTACTTACTTTATTTACGTGGGTTGGCAGTGAGGTTGACCTGTAAATTAATCTGTTAGCTGTTAAAGGACATTGTGTATACAATTTAGCTAAATCAAACGGTTTTGATTGTCGCAAAAATACCAATTGTACAGTACATCACGTAATACAGTTTCTGGTAGGCTACGTTTACTTATCAGTTTTATAACTAATTAATCGATCGATCAATCATTAAGTTTATTAACTTGTCCTGTCTTTTTGCCACACGATACCACTCAGCATTGCACTTATTTGCCGAGATCAGTGTCAATGCTCGTCCGTAACGTTTCCAAGCACATCCGCCAGATTAATTTGCCATCAGACCGACATTGGAAGCGCGTAAAGTTCCTTGGAGTTATGCCAGCAGCGAGTTTAACAAAACCGTCAATTTCACTAAATAACGGTATCGACTCCAAAACAGTATCTGCAATCGCCTCGGTCTCTGATTTTGCACGTTGAATTTTGTGCAGAATTCACACGAAGTTATCGTCAGAAACTCAGAATAAACAGCACAAAACGAGATCAGATGACACCTACGTCTGTGGTACCCATGGTCTTCCTGGTTCCTTCCGGACTGCCTTCACGGATCTTGAACCTGTACCGTGCTAAGTGGGCACTGGTATGCGTTTGTTTTAGTTTCTTGTTAGGCCTATTTTTTGCTTCTGGTTACGTGTGCTAGATTAAGCTGGACACACTCAGCTTTTTAGTTTAGTCCACATTAAACTCTTCTATCGTACCGGATGTGACCGAAAATAAGGAATGTTTTAGTTATCCGCACCCTCATATTCGTGACAGGCTACTGCATACGCAAAACATTTAGATAATTACACAATTCTACACCGTTCAGCACATAACGGTCATCTTGCTTTATACTTATCAATTTTATAATTAATTAATCGATCGATCAATCAATTTAGTTTATTAACTTGTCCTGTCTTTTTGCCACACGATAGCTAAACTCTTGTTTGACACTGACTGCCACAGTAGTCGAACTGTTTTACAGGAGTGATAGTGATAGCGGCGCTAACATTGTAACATTGCAACGTAACGTGTTCTCAACATCTGCACTTACAACAACGACTTCTTTCACGAAAGTTGAGTTTTTTTTTAAATAAAGCACCTGTTGTGATCTTGTGATCGAAAAAATACATCCTGATCCAAGTTCCCTCAAAACTAGGTTGGTTTCAATAAAAAATTAGTTAGAGCTACTACGATAGCAAAATACCGTATCTGCCTGACACAACGTACACGTAAATTACACTGATTACACGACAACCGATACATGACTCACAGTTAATTCTGATTTCGCCTGTATATGCAACGATTATGCTATATGATCTGAGCTGAACCAGTCGTATTACGATAAAGCATTGGTATCACGAGCAAGATACTTGTAGCTTGAGAAAATCAACTGCTTGCTCAACCTGCGCAAAAACGACCAATAAAGTTGACTGCATTGAAGTTTGTATGCACGATGTTAGTAATTTGTTGAGCAATGGATAATTGGTCAATTTGCTGTCGCTGATCGCAAACGATGTCTCCAGGTCATGATTACCCCAAGGCACTCATTCGATCAAGCTATAAGCTGGACTCGTTTGTTCACTTATTAAAAAGAATTCTCGTTCCACAGAGTTTGGTCCCTCCAATGGTGAACCGATACCGGAATAAGAAGACGGATTAATAGTTTCTGACAATAGAAAAGGGCTTGGCGACGTTGTTGGTAACCGGAAGTGCTTTGGCTCGGCCGTAGACAGTCGAAGACGAGGCGACGACGTCTGTGTTCTGTGTAGAACGTCTGACAGCAGACGAAGATCTCGCGGTGGCGGTTGTGCGGTTACTTAACTGCCGCGAGTTGATCTCGACCAATCTGTCCAGGTTGTCTACGTCTGTTGCCGAAGACTTGCGGCCCGCTAGCCAACTGGCGATCGTAGCAGGTGGTCGGAGTGGCTGCAGGGCCGTCAGTTGATTGCGTGATGTAAACTGGTCAACTCGTGCTGACATAAACGGCTGCTGCTGCTGCTGTTGAAGATGTTGATGACTGACAGTCGATGACGACGTCCTGCTTCGAGCCGTTTGTAACTCATTCAGTGAAGGCGACGGCATAAAAAGACCTTTCCCGCTCGATCTGCAAGCAACAGATGGATGTACACAAGCTCAGTACAGCCTGGCAGCAAACTACTGAACACACATAGCACGTATACTCTGCAGTAAACATCTGCACTTCGTTTCATCCGATGTGGACCGTTATCAGTTTAGTAATACCGACAACCGGAAAACCGACAAACTACCATCTACAGGCTAAAATACCGTGCAGAAAATTCTTATAACGATTTTTTAATTACGAGTACAATATTCTACCTAAATTGATGACATATACTGTAGAAGAGATAATCTTCACAGTCGAGTGTGAAATCAGTTATATAACTTGTTTCAGTTAGTAGAGCAAACATAACCCTTTAAAGCCTACTGTTGCCATACGGGTACAGCTATAATGCATCCTGTGCCAGACCGGGTTAAGCCGCCATTTGTAATTTTTGACATCCGGGCACTCTGACGCTCAGTAAATGGCAACAGTAGGCTTTAAAGGGATAAACCACGAGAAGATATGGGTAAAACTTTTACCTATATCTTCTGTTGGTAAAAGCACAGCTCAGCAACAAAAACTGTCGCCAATCCATTGAAGGACTGGGCTCTTTTTTGTCGGCAACGGCAATTGTACACTGATGTATGTACGCTGTGTCATCGCCCAAAGAAGTGTGAAATATCGACCGGCGGTGTCTAGTTCTGTGACTGAATGTGATCAAAGATTAACATTTTAACTGATTTTCACTGCTCGTTCAACTGGACAGCGTATGCACCCGCCGCATTCATCTGCCTCTGTATCCGGCGATAAAAATTAAAAGTAAAAAATTAACATTTTGCATAATTTTTATTATGAGAGCAGAGTTAATTAAGGTGAGCTAAAGGGGTTAACCTGTTGAATCTGGTTGCTACAGCGGCAGTGACGACTGAGCGCGCTGCTGGAACGTCCTCGTCGTCTGAAGTTGCTCGTGGTTTCTGACTCGCAGCACCATCGTCCGTCGTTGACTGAACTCCGACTCCGAGGCTACGTAGATCCGTCGTCTGAGCTCGCCGCAGCACCGGCCGCGACCTGACACAGTGTTTAATCTGCTTATTAATGACAAATTCACTCTTATATTCACAGTGCGAAAAGTCACTACTGCATATCTAAGTGAATTCGATCACATTTTTGTTTTCTTGACACAAATATTATTCACTCCTCGGTTCTGTCCAATGTTTTTATAACTTTATGTGGTGGCCGTGGTGTAGGCCTACGGTGCTGGACTTGCGACCTCGAGGCAGTGGGTTCGACTCCCGCCCGTGGCTGCTGTGTACCAACGCCAACTCAGCGTGCCATCCTTCCGGGGTCGGTTAATGAGTACCAGCGAAAGCTGGGGAGAAAACGAGCATACCACGCGATGCTGTGGTCTTGCGGCTTTGGCTGGTGTCCGGCTGAGGGCTAAGGAAACGGAGATCAGCGCCGCCCCATGGGCCTTAAGGCTTGAGGAAGGACTTTACTATTTTGCTATTTTTATCTGTGCGACACCGAGCATTGCGCGGTCTTTGTTGTCCGTCCGTGTCTGTGAGTCCGTCTGTCACATTCCAGTATTGTGTTGAAACGTCTGAGCCCAGTACGATGGGGTTTTCACTATACGGTAGTCCAAGGACTCTAGTGTTTAGCCATGTAAAGATGCTGCAGATATTCGAAGGGGATCACTCCATCGAAAGAGTTAATTACAGTTACTTGCATTGTAATCTTGCTGCTGCAGCCGGAACTATTATATTATTAAACTTTATTCACCAAAAGGTAGAACACACAATATACAGTTACCAATATGAAAAAAGTATAAAAAAACAGTCACGCACGCATTAGACATTATTAGACATGACGTCATCCGCAGTGTACTTTGCCGCAGTGAGCTTGTCGCCTCTCCGCTGACGAGGAGAGGCCAAGGCCAAATCAGGCATAATTTAAAACCAAGAAGGCTCAAAAGAAGTCAAATTTTTACAAAGAAATTTCTTTAAGTCCGCTCATGCCAATCCCAAGCCCGGTTATGACAATGCACGCTACAACGTCTTATTATGCAGACTACAGTTTCGCTGTTCTTAGATAAACCGCGCGATGCTTCCACAAGCGTGGCGCGGTGCTGTCATCGACAGCTGGGGTTTCTTGTCGACTATGTGATTGCTATTTTTTTACTATTTTTATTTTTGGATTAGTTTATTTTACTGTATTCAATTTTATTACATTAGGCGAAAAACACAAAACAGAGCAATCGAAATCATCACTTGTGTTTGAGATCGCCTATAGGTAAATTGAAAACCTTGACACAGCAGCAAACGCACTCAATGTCTCCTCGCGCTGCCAAGTGTCATAACTCACTCGTTGATGGCCAGGGTACGAGCTTCATATTGTAGTCACAAACGTACGACGAGCAACTGAGTAAGTACTTGTCGGTGAAATTCTTACGCTATTCAAGACAGCGGATTTACACGACAGCGAAAGAGTTAACCCTTTGACGCCCACTGTTGCCATATGAGTACAGCTATAAAGCATCCCGTGCTAGACCGGGTTAAGCCGTCATTTGCAATTTTTGACATCCGGGCACTCTGACGCTCAAGGCTGAGCGTCAGAGTGCCCGGATGTCAAAAATTACAAATGACTGCTGGCACAGAATGCTTTATAGCTGTACCCATATCGCAACAGTGGGCGTCAAAGGGTTAAGTTTGTTATTGTATTATGAAGACCTCGGCGTGACTGTGACGGGGCTGCCGCGGCGCTGCCGTTCATCTGTGACTGAAGGCTGCGGCGGATGCATTACGCTGTCCAGCTGAACAAGCTGTTTACGGATGATGCCACTGGCACGAAGACAGTTGGTCGTAAACGTCATGTCGGAGCGTGTCGGGTAGACTGACTCTACACACACACATACACACAGGGTATCTACTTGCAGCATTTGTTACAGTAGTTTTCAAAAATAAGACCTTTTGCAAGCAAGTACGTGCCTTACGGTGGCTAACCAAGATAAACAAGAAAGCCAGTTATCACAAAACGATCGCGCCCACGCCTCCTCGGGGCATGTTATCGGTAAAAAAAATTAAATGGCCATAGCTGCGAAGATGTGTCGTTATTGAATATGACAAATGTGTAAACATAGACAGAAATAATTACATGTAAAAATTTGATGAAACGTAATAATCTTAGTCTTTCTTAGAAGTGGCTAAATTCACCTTAGACAGTAAACAACAAACGATTGCTAATGAAATTTCGAAGCACATTCAGGTACAGAGTAATTGTGTCCATGCGGTCTCTAAAGACCTACAGAGGGGTAATAGATGGTTTAAGCAATGGTTTGGGCTGTGCATCTTAGCATCTGATAGTCGTGTAGCTGAACAAGTTGACCAGACGTTTGTAACAGGAGATGACAAACATCGCTTTTTCACACACGTCGCGTGTCGCCACTCGCCAGCGTCACTTGTCACAAATAGAAGCAATGTTTATAACAATCAGTAAATCGAACGTGACTCATTCAGCTTATATCCTTCCAACTTCTCTGTCGCACTGGCATTCAAGGCGTCCGTTACGGAAGTTCAGTACGCAAGCTGTTCTGATAAAACTAAGACGACGCGGCTACCTGACCTGAGATAGAAGAAGAAAACGAAACTCTGTTTCACACATTGTCCTGTGTGATTTGAAGTGTGGATCGAAAAGCACGGCACAACGAGGCTGGGTTGTGATACTAGAATGGAGAAGGTGTAAAAGTCCAAGGTTTGGGATATGACTCATCGTTTCGAGCACGTAAACATGGCGAAGGGCGGACGGACAGCCATAACTTGACACCCGCGGCATAAAACTCACTGCGCATCTCGTGCTTACGTTGAGTGGAAGAGCCGGTAGATGTCGCTAGACGATCACGAGCTGGTGTTGACGACAACACAGACGACTTGTTGAGGTTGATGGTTTGTGACAGCGCTCGCGTCTCGGCTGCGACAGACTCCAACGCCGCCAGCGTGTCCTCGCCACGACTCGGCTCCAACTGTGACCTAGCAGGAGGTCTCCTAGGGCCGCCAGGTGCCCCGTCCCCAACACGCGGCGGAAGGGCGCTGGGACGAGCTGGCGGCAGTCTGTCAAGAGGCTGTGCCACAGAGAAGGTCGTTGACGAAGAGGTCGACGGTGCTGCTGGGTCGCGTGTTCTAGCCATCACAGTGGCTACAGCTCGCGATGAAACCGGAGACGGCAGGCGCATCGATATGATACCTTGCTGTAACAACAACAACAACAATACACCAGTCTACTTGGCGATAGAACAGCTGTTTAGTAATCGTATAGTAACAGCAACTCTAGGATGTCAGCCGCGATAAACGCCATTTACTGTCGAAAATGTAAACAAAAACAACGTAACGTGTCAAGGCTGTAAGTAAAACCAAAATATCACGTTCTTAAGAAGACCAAATATCGCACGACTGATCACGACGAAACAAATGTGTTCAGCGCCAAAAGTTTCTTTTATTAAACGAAAAATGTTGAGAACCACGTATTTGGAAAGTTCATGCGCATTTTCTGTTATTTTTTGATGTCTATCCAGAGAGTAACAGCGCACAGCACTGTGACCAGTTCGTTTTTGATATCATGCAAGTGATTCTGTAGGCGATTGTAATACTTGACCCCTCCAGGGCTTTTCTAATCTGGCATAGGTACCGTCTGTCACAGACCCAAATTCTATCGTCCCTGAAAATTTCATGAAAATCCGTCACACATTGACTACGCAATCGCAAATTCCTTCTGTTGTCGGAAATTGTTAGCAGATAAGAGTAAACTTACCCCCAGACCAGTGTTAACTGATGTAGAAGCGGGGAGTGAGGGGAATTTGGTGGTCGGTATCGCCTTGACTGCGGCGCTCAGAGCTGGCGTGGAGGTCGCTGTAGAAACCGGCTGCAGAATACATTCGTGTACCGCCGCATCATGGACCACGATTGGTTTCAGCGACCGTACTGTGAGTGTCACGTGTTGATTGGGCGGAGTTGTAACGACCGCTTGGACTGTGGCGACGGGACGTGTTATGACGTCATCCGGCGGAGACGGAATCTCCGGGGAACACGGTTGTGATGACGTCGCAGCTTCATCTGCTGGCGAAGAACTTTTCGACGACTCAACGCCTGCGTCACTCATAGCTGGAACGTCGACGGCTGAAGTCGTCGGCGACGAGGAAGACTGATCGGATGACGTTGCCGCGGCCGAGACGTTCACTCCTTGTGATGACGTCACTGCCGGCGAGGCGAAACAGCCCTGCGATGACGTCACAGCCAGGTGTCGGACTGAAGCTGATGACGTCAACTGGTTGGATGACGATTCGGACGAAGACGAACATGAAGTACTCTGACTCTCACCGTCCTTCTCCTGTTCATTCTCGTCCGCGTCCTCCTCCGACGACGAGGTCGACACTGACGACGACGATTCATCGGCCTGTTCCAGACTTTCGACCACTTCACCGTGCGTCTCGGCTGGATCCTCGGCCAATGAACACGACGAAGATGACGATGATGAGGAACTGGAAGACGAAGACGACGTGGAACTACTGGAACGTGACGACGGACTTCGACTGGACACGGCTGCGGCTTCTTCCGACAGGCGACTAGCTTCGCACTCTTTTACTTCGACCTCGACGACCGCGACCGTGTCTGGAAGCAAGTGTTCGGCGGAGACAGTCAGCGGCGACAACTGAGTGACGAGACACGGTGGAATTGTGGCGACTTGGTCGTCGAGCTCGCTGACGGCGGACAGTCGGGCGCTGTCGGCGGCGAAGTACGGCAGCTGGCGTGGCCGTGTCGTGTCAGTAGGCCGCTGTCCCGCCTCCTCCTCGTCGCCGCTTGTCACCGTCGACGACGTCGAAGCATCCATCGACGCATTGACTGGAGCCGACTTCGGTCGTGAAGTAGACGAACTTGCAAACTTGAGACGGCGCAGCTGGGCCGGTGACACGGCTGCCGTCTGCGTCGGAATACCATCACCAAACGCCTCGGCATACCCTCTTCCTGCAATACAACAGCCAGCAACCATGTGTTCAGGTCATCTCCGGCACAGTCGGATGAGGTAAACGGTATAGTACAAGATTACAGATACTGCTCGATGTGAAAAAATATCAGAATCTCTTCAAAAACCAGCATTACACAATTACTGCAGCATTACGCACTGCCGTGTAAAGATGCACATACGTGTATTACCGCCTATTGATAGCCTTTGTTGCGTTGCATTATCAACCTAATACAGTAGTGTCCATTCGTTTCATCGACTGATAGCATGCAAACAATCTATAATTCACACGTAGTGGAATTTTCAGCCGCTCACAGTTACGTGGCAAGTTATTTCGTCAATTATAGTGCTGCCATTACGTTAAATAAATCATTTATCGATAAACTCTAAAAAGCTTGCATGTATTTACAATATCATTAAGTAAATTATTTGTTTACTACCAAAGTCAGGAAAGAAAAAACGTATTACAAACAAAAATATAGTGATAATACGTTGTAACGTATGATTCACTATACCACGAGATGGATCGACTTTTGAAGTCGTCGATGATTGAACGAAGGAAGTTTGTGTCGCACCTTGCGGACCGATAGCTGCGGGTCGTGACGTCATGACGTCACGTTGACGTTGTCGATTACGATCGTCGTCGTCTTTGACGTCGGACGAGTCGGAAGGATTCGGTGACGCGCCGTCGCTGTCTCTGCACGCATACACACACGGACACCGTTACAAATACTCATTTATTGTTATTTATTGGTTTGAAGCAAACTGCTATGCTTAATATACAGCAAGCAAATAGCTAAACAAACGCCAGTACCAATATGATTGATTCACTGATCCTTGTAACTTTCGGTACAGCTAACAGCCGTAATCATAATACGATACGATACGACAGAAGAGTTTAATGTGTGTTAGGCCCTTATGTGTAAAAAATGGCCCTTATCTGTAAAAACGGGGTGAAGGTTAGGGTTAGGGTTAGGGATAGGATTAGGGTAAGGGTTAGGGTTAGTTTCAGGGTTAGGATTAGGGTTAGCGTTTCATCGCTGTACAGACAAGGGCCACATTTTTACAGATAAGGGCCAATTACAGATAAGGGCCTAACAAACGTGGACTGTAGAGCTGAATGTGGTCAGCTTAGTCTAGCACACGTAACTAAAACAAAAAATAAAAAGAAGAAACTACAGTAAAAGCAAACAAACGCCAGTGCCCAGTAATTCCGGTCCAAGTCCAAGATATGCTAAGGCAGTCCAAGTGTCCAAGTGGAACCAGAAAGACTATGAAGAAAAGTGTGCACCTACTAGACTGAGAATATAGGTGCATATAGGAATATAGGTGTCGTGTGCGATGACGAAGTAAAATCAAAACAAAACGTTAGCCTTGTAGCAGTCAGAAGCCCTCGTAAATAGCTTCTTCATGAAAGATCTCTTGTCAGCTTCATTGTGAATATCATCAGGAAGTACGTTCCACGTGGACGATCCAGCAACGAAAACGCTGCCTTGCCGACCAGGAGTCGTGTAGTGATAAGTCACAACATCACAACAGTGAATCAGTCGAACCTAGTCCGTGCAGTTGGTCGACTGTGTCGAGTCTTGGCCCCGGCGCTGGCCGCTCGTCGTCTCTGTTGACGCCGCTGTCTGCGTTGAGCTCCTCTGTCGACCACGGCGACCGCCGCGCTCTCAGACTCACTCGACGACCGCGACGCTGCCGCTCGTCCTCGACTGCGCTGTCGGTGACGCCTGATGGCCGACTCGGCCGGCAGTGGAAGAGTCTCGTGGAACAGCGGTGAAACGGGGCGGTCGAACGAGTCTTCACGACTGATCACTGCTGGACGATCTACCGCTGCTCGAGGCGCAACGTCTTTGTTAGCTGCAAATAATACGAGATGCATATTATTGTGTTCAGTTAAATCTTTTTAGATTTTAAAGATTATTTGCAGTTGTCTGTAGTTGTGATATTCCATAGACGACATATGATTTCCTAATAATCGTCCGCAAAAACATTTCTAACGTGTACTGTTTCCATGGTAGCATTTTTAGTCCACGTCCTGTATGCCCGTGACCTTCTGTAGTCCTTCAGTTAGGCTAGCAAAACTATAACCACATATGTGTTGATAACTTAATAAACGTGTTATTATTGCTCATTTTGCAAGATATTGGACAGAAACATACGTTTAAAACAGCTGAAAAGACCATATCATATGAAACTGATCTGGGTTGTTTTACCCGCACATAAAATGTCTTGGAGAATCAACAGCAGCTGCAGACTTGTGATATTCCTGTGATGTTCCTGTTTGACTGTAGATTAGCAGGTTTCGGCGTGGCGTGTACCGTGGGGGTACCGCGGCGGCAGTCCCGCCGCCGTTCAGGCCTAGCGACCCTGCCCTCTGTGGGAGCCATCCCCTAGTCACCCCATATAGTGTAGACTATGGGATTTGCTGTGTTTTGTGTTTATTGTTTGATTATTGTATGTTTGATTTCTCTGTGTACTATATGTACCTCCAGTACTTTGATACTGTTGGTTGGGTCTTTTGACCTGTAAAAGCCGTCTCCCATATGACCTATACTGTGTTGGCGGGGACGTAAAACACTGCTCAATCCAATCCAATCCAATCCAATCGGCGTGGCGTGCGTAAGGCCATATTAGTTTAAATCCGCACTTTCGGAAATTTTTAGGAAGGATTGTTGAGGAACACCAGCTACTGTTCAAAATATGATGAAGAGGATAAGATATAGAAGGAGACTCAGTGCTGTGTGCATAAAAACAACACCATTTATGCTTTCTAAAGTTTTATGACAAAACAGTGTATGCTAGTAAGATCTGGGGGCTTATTTTCTAACACGCAATACAAACGAATAAATAAAACTAGGGGTTAAAGACATGAATTGGGACGGTCGAACCCCCTCACCGTCCTGCCTCCCGCCTCCCCGACAATTCCCACATTGTGCTGCCGACATAGTGTATTAAAAGATATGTTTAAATTTTGTGATACGATACGATACGATACGATAGAAGAGTTTAACGTGGACTCGAAAGCTGAGTATTCAGCTTTATCTAGCACACGTAGCCAGAAAAAGAAACTAAAACAAACAACGCCAGTGCCCCTTTAA
>Ga0056114_1000406_pt1 | contig 14590 bp, 17 predicted proteins | sample WorMetHERISLAND1_FD_77005 | JGI IMG/M metagenome (GOLD analysis project Ga0056114, IMG submission 77005) | Marine gutless worms symbiont microbial communities from Max Planck institute for Marine Microbiology, Germany - Olavius loisae HERON... ...
ATTTGCTCAGTAAGGAAAGTTAGAAGTTAAAGTTCTAGTGAAATGTAAAAATTCGCTAGGTGGTCGCGCTTAGTAGGGCATAACTTTGTCAAAGTTGGAGATAATTGAATAAAAATTTGTAATCTAGTGTAGAAATCATCACATAATAGGTGTGCAAAAAATTGATTAAAAATTCCTAACCGTTTGGGAAAAAATTTCAGAAAACCGTAAGGGTGGATTTTTTGGACTCACACTGTAGTATTAGCGATTGTTGCTAAGTAGCGTCGCCAGCTGTTTTCGAGATATTGGGCTTTAAGCGTGTTGGTGTCACGACCCTATATGTAGAGGTTACGTGACGTCATCGGTCGCATGACCATTTGACTCGACATAGGCCATTTCCTATTGGTAGTCCTTTGGAAGCAATCCTCTATCTCTAACGGTTTTCGAGATATTCAATGGCGAATGTGACGCAACGGTTAACATGACCTTAAACGATCTCTAAACAAAGGTGAAGGTCATTTATTTTGCTACCAATCGATTCCTCATATGCGACTTCCTATAGGGTGTCAATAGTAACTTGTGCTCTGAGACGCGCCGTTTAGCCACAATTCATTACGTTACCGACAGACTGACAGCGCGAGCGCGAGCGTTAGTACGGTCGTCTGAAAACTGCAGCAGCGTGAGAGACAGACGGACGGACAAATAGTCAGTGCCGTGAGTGTGATCTTGGAAAGCTCATGTCAACTACTGTTTAATGCAATAAAGAATATGTTCATGGGTTTTCTTACTACTAATATTTATAAGTCATTTCAGTAATACCAAGACATTTACTATAGCAAGTATCTTTGGTCTAGGTGAACGAATGCGTTGGCGGCTTTCTATAGTTTGTCGTGTGGCAACGTAGAACTCTATGAACTCTGAACATATATCAACATTACAGTATGTGTCCGAGTGTAATGAAAAGTTGGCAAAAGCAGGGTTCAGACGAATAAGCTCGCTGGCAGATACGAATACCTTTAATACTCAAATCTGTTCTGCTCTGGCTTGAGGATGTGTGTCGTGAGAAGCAGATCACAGTTCACAGAGTTGTGATGAGTTGTGAGGTTGTTTTGACACAGAGTTCTGCTCTGACGAGCTCGGTGGTCTGACCTGCTCTGAAGTCTGTCTGCCAATGCCTGGTGGGTTCCACTGTGCCTGCAATGACGTCACGAGCTCTCTGCTGCCCGATGACGTCACGTGCAGCGCCCCTAGCAGCTCGCCGCGCGTACACAGTGAGTAGTACTGCTAGCACGTTTCACGATACGATACGATACGATAGAAGAGTTTAACGTGGACTTGAAAGCTGAGTATACAGCTTAATCTAGCACACATAGCCAGAAACTAAAACTCGTACATACACCACCAGTGTACCTACATGTGTACACCTCTCTGTAGTCTGTCTTCATGACGCTGGCGTTCTTTAACTGTGATGGCTGTCTACGACCCTCGTGACACATCTGCTCACCTGCAATTCATGCCTAACTCGGCGCTGTGCAGGCTACTCCTCTGCATTGCAACTTTCACCAATTTTTTAAACAAACGCGTTTGTTATTTTGTCAACGTCTGTTACTTTAATAAACCTCACATGAAATGTAGCAAAAGTTCTGTCGGATAGCGGACGTGATACGAAGCATGTGATAAGAAACCAAGCATTTGTTTACTTTGTAGTAACTGTTTGGGAATGAATTTTGCGTTTATTATTATTGAACGTTTAACACATGTCTGCTCCTCTGTGCAGTCTGTTGGTGTTGTTCTGGCGGTTGCTAGGTGACGCGATGACGTCATCGTTGACGACAGGTGCTCGACGTCTCACTGACGTCATCACACCCGCCGACGTGACGTCACGTGACGTGTCGCCTAGCAACGACACGTTGACGTCAGACGCTGTGTCGTCCCGTGCTGATGAGTTGTCTACTGCTACTTTACAGGCGTCAGCGTCTGATGACAACGTCGCCATGACAACGACCAGTGACAGCGCGCTGGCTAGCAGTCCGCAAGTTGGGTTTATGACATCTTCTGTCAATGTGCACGGCCGCTTAACTCCTGACACTCACAGTAGTACACCTAGAGGCTCGCCAGCTGGTCCCAGCTACGGTGTGATGACGTCACGTGTTGCCATGACGACGACGGAGGTGTACGAAGACGGCACTTCATACTCAGCGGCAGCGTCTCCTAGCAACGTCATCGTCATGACAACAGTCGATGACCGTCAGCTGCTGTCGTACAGTACTGGTCAGTCTGTGACGTCACGCATTGTCATGACAACGACCTCAGACAACGTGATGGCTAGCAGTCCGCAAGTTGATGAGTTGTTGACACAAGACCGTTTCACTGAGTCCACTGACACAACTGAGCGTCCTGCTAGTGATCGTAGTAGCTCCACTGACGAAATGACTGCGTCAGACCAGCGCACAGTCAGCAAGGAAGACGTGCCGACTAGCGGGCCACAAGACCGGCTGTCATTCAGTGAAACTACATCAGTGGGATACACGCACATATCGTTGATCACCGGGCTAGCGGTGGACAACAGTACAACAACTCCTGTGATCATGTCACAAGATGCGATAACAATGATTAGCAGCAGTCCGCAAACTAGCAGTCCGCAAATTGATTCATCTACCAGCAAGTATCATAACGCATCCACTAGCAGTGCGTATGTCAGTGAAACTGCAGCCAGTACTAGACAGTCTAGCTACATGATACAGTCACCGACGTCTCGCAGCCATGACTTCACAACAACCGACAGCTTAGACCTAACAGCTAGCAGTCCGCAAGGCGAACAGTTGACTGGTGAAACCACAACCATGACGTTGAGTGTTAATGAAACATTTCAGCCGTCTACTAGTGCAACAGCACAGTTGTCATCGTCTCCTGGCAACGGCATATCTATGACAACGTCAACAAAGACATCGACCGTGAGCACCAGCAGTATAAGGCAGCCTAGCAACACGTCTCCTAGCAACGACTCTGTGACGTCACGCGTTGCCACGACAATTATTACCAGTGACAGCTTACCGGCTAGCAGCCCGCAAGGTGAGCAGTATTCGAGTGAATCTACTCCAGACGAAACATCTCAGCCGTCTAGCGGTGCTACTGTATCTCCTAGCAACGGCGTAATCATGACGACCAAGTTCACAGAGACGGAGACATCATCTGTTCACCTGTCCAGCGCACCTGTAGTGACGTCACGTGACGTTGAAATGACGTCATCAACGAGTGTCACTGAGACAATGTCGACGACACCCATGACTGGGTCAACATTAGTGACGTCATCTTCAGACGCTCTCACGACGACACCCTCCCACATCACCACACGAACCACAGGCAGTCACAGCAGCACCAGCAGCAGTACTAGTAGTACTACGCGCAGTACTACTAGTGGAACTACAGCTAGTAGCAGACTTAGTAGCCGACGAACAGTAGAACCATTGATGACGTCATCTCCTCGGCAACTCTCCACGATGACGTCATCAGCTGGTGCCCGGGCCACCAGTAGAAGCAGTCCTAAGACTCGTGTAACTGCGAGAACGTCAAAGATGTCGACGTCACACATACTTGGGTCAACATCGGCGTCATTACTGACGTCATCATCAGATGCTGTCACGACGACGCCCTCCCGCACCACCAGACGCTCCACACGCAGTCGTAGCAGCAGCAGTACCAGCAGTACAAGTAGTACCAGTAGTACTAGTGGTACTATGAGCAGTACTACTAGCAGTACTACTAGTAGAACTATTAGTAGCCGTAGTAGCCGACGAACAGTAGAACTATCGTCGACATCACACGCAATGACGTCACCCGTCCACACCACGATGACGTCATCAGCTGGTGCCCGAGCCACCAGCAGAACGTCTGACGTCAGAGGATTCTCATCGCCAGTTGCCATGACGTCATCACGTCAAACTGTGACGTCATCAGTTCCTACTACTTCATCCGTGACGTCAGCTACCACAGTGCTCGGTACGTGGAGTCACTGGTATTGAATGTTTTTTGTTCCAGCTAGCGTTAACACAACGTAATAATAATTCTGAAATGTTTAATAATAACAAATCTACAGCGATTAAGGCCGCAACCCACACAAGCGAACTAGTTGGAAACAAGTTGGAAACTAGTTTCCAACCCAGGTTACGAACCCAAAAAATTTGCGAACTAGTTTCCAACTAGTTCGCCTGTGTGGGTTGCGGCCTTTACCTCAAGAAGTCATGCGCGTCAAAAGGTGCAACAGAGAGGCGCTGTATATTTGTGTTTATTTCACGAGACTTTGTGCTTTTATCATATTATTTTCATATTATTCATCTATTCAGCTTTTAAGCTGCAAGTTTGTGATTATTAAACTTCTGTTCTGTTATGGCGTTATAACATGTCACTTTCTTTCAACTTCTCTGATGGTTAACGAAATTTCTTCTCATTTTCCGGTAAATCTTCGAGTCCATATGCTATACGATGGCACAAAAGTTCCACAGTTTAGACGCGGTAGACGTACGTTACAGACGACAGACGACAGAATACATTGTGGTTCTAATTCATCAGTGCAAGTAGTGTAAGTGTAAAATTCACCAAACGTCGCTCAGCAAGTCTTTGACGTTGAGACACGTAGACGAGTGCGTCGCATCAGTGTACCGGAGTGACATTGTAGTGTTTGTGACGTGCTAGCAGCAATGGGATCAACACGTGCTCGTTTTACCTTCTGTCCCGACAACGTTACCATGGTAACCAACACGCACAGTGTCGCCGTCTGGTGGAGAAACCCGCTCGTTGACGTCATCGTCTCGACCCCGCCCACCGTCGTGTCACAAAACACTGTTCCAGGCGGCGAGTTTACAACGGGTGTTACTAGAGTGCTGTACAAGACGATCAGCGGTGACGGAGTGGCCGCCTACTGCGAGTTCTATGTCAACGTTCACACGCTAGGTCTGCATTACTCCGCTATAGGCTACTACAAACAGTTTACAATCTTGTTCTTGTTAGAACCTCTCTGTTGCACGGTACCTTTTGACGCGTGTCGCTGGTGAAGTAGTGCGTTGACGGCTGGTCTGTATTGCCGTCATCGGCCATGCACGTACACAGCTTTCAACAATGTTAAGTTGCGCAAGCATACTGACTGCCAGTGACAAGTCTGATGCTGCAAGGAATGCATTCTTATCGGGTTCATGCAGGAAAACCTCGGAACGGCGCGGTTGCGGTTAGTGTTAGGCTCAGTGTGTACTTGCTGAAAGAATAGTTTGACGGGTTTTACTATAGCGTACTAGCACTTTAGCACGTAAGCGTGTACAAGTCAACTGCGTCTAAGAGTATAAAAGAAAAATAAACAACTGCCTGTACACTCTGTGTCGATCGGAATTTACAGTGACGTCGCTCGGTTTCCCTGCGACAGCACGGATTTCTTGTTGTGAATGTTGTGCTTAGGTTTGGTTAGTACTTTTAGATCGGTTCTGAAGTTACGGACGTGGTACTATATGAGCTATATGACTGGTGAACATCTGTATGAATCATCTGATACAAGAGTTACGTTATAGTATAATGATTACTCTGTGATCACTGGCTGGTGTGCTGTCTGTCAGACGTCCAGTGTCCAGCTCTGCCTCGTCCAGTGAACGGCCACATGTCATGCATCAGCACCCATCACACTACTACTACTACTAGTCCTAGTAGCTCTACTGATGCTGGTGGTGACAACAACACGACCTATCACTGTCGACTCACGTGTAATGACGGCCACGTGCCGTTCAGCGCACCTGGTGACGTCACTGGTCACGTGTGCGGTCCGCGCACTAACTACACGTGGTCTCCTCCGTTCACTGACAGCTATCTCTGTCTCAGTCAGTTCTATTCACTACTCAGTAATGTATGCTATCTCTCTGATCCGTCGCTGTGTATTTTACCCACGCGACGCTATGCTGGCGCGAGTCTTTGCGAGAGCAACGTGTCTGTCTGTCCGTCTGTCACGAGCCGGTATTGTGTCAAAACGACGAAAGCTAGTGTCATGATTTCTTCACCGTCTGGTAGCACCGCGATTCTAGTTTTCTGATGCCAAATTTCATCCCGACATTCTAAGAGGTCCCCCCCCCAAGCGGAAGCCTCAAACCAGGGTGGGGTGGGAAAATTCAGCCATTTTCTTGCTTTAAGCATCAATATCTCGAAAACGGTAGCAGGTACGGCCAAAGTTACATATGAGCTTTCGATTGACACCAAGATCGATGACCGTGGATGACCTTGGCGCTATAAGAGCTATAAGGTCAAACTTTATCGGAATTTTGCGTGATTTCGCGATTTTGGAAGGCAACAATGGCTAAATGAATAAAGATAGACCCGTAATGTCTGCGACAAAATTGTAGCCCACTAAATTTACTTTTCAGCGATGTATAGATTATGATGATAGTGCAAGGCGTTCCTCCTCTAGGCGGCGTCAAACAATGGTGGAGTATCGGAAACAAGCTATTTTGTAGCTAATTGTGTCGATATCTCGAATACTGTAGAAGATACGTCCAAAGTTACTATTTATGACTAATAGGAAGTTGCATATGCGCTTTTGATTGACACCACGATCGACGACCTTGGATGACCTTGAACTCTATAAGTTTGAATTTTCAGAGAATCTCTGGGGATTTTGCAGATTTCGGACGCAACGACAGCTAAACGAATGAAGATAGGCCAGTATTGTCAGCGACAACGTTGTAAGCACGTCTAATAGTCTAATAGCACAATTTTTGGCATGCTTTCGCGTCTCGCGGGTTTGTCAGCGACAGCTGGGCTTTCTTGTTCTACATGCTGTGTACACGCTACTTTCATATTTTATACGACTTCTGATGTGTAGTCATGTACTGTCGCCCCCTGGTGACATCACCGACATGTGGCACACACGTAGGCCTGATATAGGCAGCTGTAGTCAACCGCTATACGAACACAGAACGCTGTGCACGCCAGCAGGGGCGTAGCCAGCGCCAGGGGGCATGCCACGGCGGACAGCTGAGGGGTAGTCAGTGGGGGAGGGGCATGGATGAATGTTGTGCGTAAGCAGTGAAACATGCATCAAATCGCGTCATTTTCACTGGTACTGACTGACTGACTGACCGTGTGGATAATACAGGGCAGCAGGCTGTCAGTTCTGCCTACGTCACAACTCTGACGTTCAACGGCTCGTGTCCTAGCAACGTGACGTCACACCGCGACATAATGACGTCACTGTCACTGGAGCTAAACCGTGCCGGTGTCTGTGTGTGGTCGAGTCAAGGCAGCGAGGCTGATGTTTGTCAAGTGTCAAACTACGCCGTGTGTCCTGGAGTCTCATCCAAACACCGACGAACAGTCAGACAGACGCACAGATCGTCACCTCCACTCACTGTCAGCATCGTCCTCTACGCACCGCGAAAGTGAGTAATTTTTGTGACAATATTGCGACAATTTACAATACAATACAAACATTGGTCCAGGCGCCAAATGCGTTCTCGAGCAACGAAACTGAGATGCCGACACTACTGTGAGTGGCTAGTTAAAAGCTATAGGTTAAAATGATGGGTTTTAAGTTGAGATTTAAAAACAGTACAAGACCAGGAGGTTTTGATGGAGTCTGGTAGATTATTCCATCATTTAGGACCATGCAGCAACCCGGAAAACACGTAAAGCGGTGACAGTACTGATGCTGGAGTGGATATCGCTAGCTGGTCACTGGGAGACCATGTTAAAGTTCTGACTGGCACATAAATGGGAATAGGCTGAGCAGATACTCTGGCTGATGCCGATCTCAGACTGTAAACAATAGATAAAAATAAAATCTTATATTTTTTTCACCAATAGACCTAAAAGTCTGGGTCAAACTTTTCAGTAGTACAAGATATGAACAGATGTCATTGCATGTTAGCAAAATTCGCGTTCTCAGTCATAACTAAAATTCTACAACTCCAATATATCAATGGGATCAGTAATGCACTCTGTCTGCTGCCTACAGGCTGCCGCAGCCTGCTACGCACGAATCCAGGACATAATCCCCCCGGGACAAAATCCCTCATGTATAAAATAACTAAGTAAGTAAGTAAGTAGCCTTTTATTTCAGTACGACATACGCACACTGTGACATGAGTAGTTAAAAACACAAAGAATCAAGAACGATAAAATACATGCTAAATCTCCCAGAAAAGGACTGGGACAAAATCCCCCGGGCAGTATCCCTCTCATATACTACAAAATGTTCAATACCTGCAAAGCCTATCAGTTAAGTTAACCCTTTGACGCCTGCTGTTGCCATATGGGTGCAGCTATAAAGCATCCTGTGCTAGGCTACACCGGGTCAAGCTGTCATTTGTAATTTTTGACATCCGGACACTCTGACGTTCAGCCCTGAGCACAGCGCTTTGCAGGATTCAATGCTAGTGAGCATACAGCACACGGGGTGAGTAAGTGAGTTCACATACAGCTCACGGTGACGATAGATAATACAGTAGAAGTGTGGACTCACAACTAGAATGTGAGATTAGTTTTGCAGAAGTCGAGCGGGTCCCAAAGATGCCTCAGATCATAGCCTCGCCTAGTCGGCTACATCAGTGTGGATACGTCTTTACTCATCACTGCACACTGCACAGTGTCATGAGTGACGTGATGACTGTGTGACAGTGACGAGACGTCACGTGACCTCATGGAGCGAACTCGTCTGACACTTAATGCCATCGTTCAGAGGCGTCGTCTTGTTGTCGTTGCTAGTCACGTGACCTACGTTGCTAAGGACGTCAACGCTGTCACCGTACCTGTTCAGTGCCCGCCAAACTGGGCTCCGGTTGCCATTGGCAACGAAACATTTTGTGGTACGTTTGATCACAGATCTATAGTTTTACCGGCATTTTTGCAAGTTCGATAAGTTTTAGTTTAAATGATAAATTCATTATTTTATTGACTAATGACCACGTGGTGACGAAGCGCGGTATATGTACGTCCGTCTGTCCGTCTGTTGCACGTTGGTGTTGTATTTAAACCTATCATGAAATGTTTTACGACGTGATAGTTGAATCAGTCTATTTAGCGACGCCAGTCGTTGTGGCAAAAACGTTATCAAATTGAAGTTGATTCCAAACGTTAACATTGTTTCATTTAATTTATATTTTACATAACAGGTTTTCTTTTTTGCAACCTTAATTTTAGTAGAAAGATCTGCATCAGAGCAGAGCGAGTAAGTTTATTGAAGACACATCTACAGATGATCAAATGAATTAACAAATCGTTAAGTTACTGGCGCTGTGTCGGCGCCTGATTGGTAGCGCTGCAAAAGTATCTACCTTAATGGCGTAATTACGCGTAAATTGGTTTAAAAGTCTAAATTTTTTGATGAAGGGATCGCGTATCCTGTCAAACACAGTGTGGCGTTGGTGGATGTCAACATTTTGTGTAAAACGGCAGCAGATCGGTTTAGCCGTTTAACCAAGGCACAAACGTCGCCAGCTAACCAGCCGACCAGCTGTCAGCAAGCAAGTCCTCTAAACACTGCGGGCATGTAAACACTGAGACGTATATGAACGTACGTTTGTTTATATGGAGCTTATGAGTGTGTTGGTGATGTGTGCCAGTGCAATGCTCTGATGGTACGTACTACTCAGCACTGACTGCCAGCTGTCAGCTCTGTCCTGCCGGCACTTATCAACCGTTCAGCTCTCGCACTCAGTGTCTGCACTGTCCACAGGCCACCACCTCACAGCCAGGAGCGTTCAACGATGCACAGTGTCAGTGTCCGCCGTCTCTCTGTCTGTCTGTCTCAGTAGCGCTCGCTAATGAGAACGATGATTCCGTTGGTTATGTAGTGTATAGCGCCAGTTACACATGCATGATGGAACTCGCGTCAGTTCGTCAGTTGCGTGAGTTCAGAATCTACAGCAGAATTTACTGCTTGTTTTGCTGCAGTTTTAGAATTGACTCATTTGCGTCAAGTTTGTCTGTAGGCTAGCTGTAGGCAGTCAAAACAGTTTACAGTTTCGTATATCACCTGGCTGACGCGTGTACCCGCACAGCGTTCATTACAAGAGACTGTCTTTAATTTCGCACTTACTTATGTCATCAAAAACGTAGCCTTAGGACAAAAACTGTGAATTGATACAATTCTCTACTGCCAAAGCACATAAAATGTTGAAAATATCCCAAACAGATTCAGTGAGTCTGACTGGTCAGTTCACGTCGAGCCAGGCCGGGTTTTATGCAGTATCAGACGACACAGAAGATGCATCAGCTGAGCTAGTAGGTCAATGGATGAGTGAATGTATCGATGACAGGTGTGGGTGAGCGCGAGACGGCTGTGACGTCACTGATGACGTCATCGACGACGACAGGCCTGCCCGTGATGAGCGGCCACCTAGCGGTGATCATAGGAGTGAGTGTATCCGGAGCTGTGTTACTAGTGATCGCACTCGTTCTACTCACAGTACTCGTCATCTACACGTGTCGACGCCGCGACGCCCACACACAGCGGACACACCAGGCGTGGGAAAACGACAACCATCACGTGACCTGTACTGACGTCACTCACCAGACAGGTGCTCACACACACACACACACACACGGTGACTGGCGGGTTACATATTCCTGTGATACTCGATGAGTTACGTCTGCGCTTATTGTTGAATAAATATGAAAACGTAGTTTGACACACCATTTAATGTTGAATATTGACAACACTTCTGCAGCATATCGCCGAAATGTCGACTACTGCGATCAACATTTTTTTATTTCTGATGTTTTTCGTGTCTCATTGCGCCGTTTATAACTGGTGTCATAAATTACATTTTTTTACATTTGTACATATAGGCCTATTTGCTGTTTTATTAGCTGGTACTGGTTTTGATTAGAGGACAAGGTTAGTTAGTAAACAGGCACCTGATCACACGGCCTAAATAAACCATCTTACTTTTCAAAATTTGAAATTTCTACGTCGCTGCGTCTGAATCTGATTCTGTATACCAAAACAAAATCGGAAGGAAATCGGTTAGTCAAAGTAACATCAGAATCCAGTGTTTAATGGCTCCAAAGCTCTGTGCAATCCACTCCACTCAGGAGTTTTGCTGTCGACATGGTGGGGTGGTGTTGTATGCTGCCAGCACGTCGTCATCTCGGCTCCTCTACTACAGTACCAGTACTGGCTAAACACAGGTCTACTAGTAGTACTCCGCACGTGATCCGCTACGTCAGTGCGCATGCGCCGCCGTACGAGCGTACACAGCGTACACTGGTCCGTAGTACAGTTCGTCGTACACTGCTGAGTCGTCCTTTTAACGCGTCTGTCGTGCTGAGTCCGTCTGCTGAGCGCACTGACATGGGACATCATCACCCAGTCTGGCAGTGGTCGAGTACGAGGAGCAATGGCAAACCAGTACCAGACCGTCTCAGTCGTGGTACGACAGTCAGTCACAGCGATCACACTCTGTCAGTCAGTGTTCACGCCGGCCTCACTCACTGATAGCCAGTGTGTTCACAATGTCATGCCGAGCACGACTCTATTCACGTTGGTTACAGCATGTCTTTCACATTTTCACGATGTTTCCGCCAGGATTCACATTTATAGTTTACAGAATAATGATAAAATAAAGCCAGCGATCGGAAACGTATCGCGCGGCCGCGGGTGTAGTCGATTGGTAGAAATGAAAATGCGTCATCACAGAATTCGAAAGTTATTATACATTTTACACACCTTTTCTCAGGCTAGTCGCTTATTTAGTCATATAGGCTATCTTGCGTTCGCCACCGACTCAACGCCACGCAATGTGTCCTTACCTTACCTTACGTTCGGGGTGGATGCCACCCGTAGATGACACCCAACGCTGAGGCCTCACGCGTCGAGCGTCGCGTCGCCTTTACTGATTGTCGCTATCTAGCGCGTCACTATAACGCCGTCGATGCATCCTGACTCCGATGTCTGTTTGCCAAGTGCATGTGCAGATCGGTCCTTTTGATGTGCAGTTCGGTCCTGAGAACATTTCTTGGTTATTTCGGTCCTCAAAAAGGACCGAAATGACTAAGGACCGAAGAAGACCAAGGACCGAGCTGACCATACCCCCACTGTTCGCGGCTAATAGTGCTACTAGCCGGCTGATACTGTTTGACGGCATGTATCCGCAGCCGTCGTTTCGCTTCATTGCATTCCTAACTCTAGTTCTCACATACGCTAACCTATAAGAAGGCTGGCCAACAAAGTCGGTACATGGTTACAACGGAATGATGTACATATTTGAAACTTTTATTTCCTGCCGAAAATATACGCCATTATTGACTGCAAACTGCAAACGCGGACGCACGGTCCCTTTGCGATAACTGGCGTTCTTGTTTTCAGAAATTTTCGACACTCGACATTAGCCTAAAGTGTATTAAATGTATTTGTCACATGTTGTTTAATGTTATTTCAGTTGATGTTGTGTGTTGTAGTAGCTCGTCACTGTCGTGTTTGTACGCTATCACAAGATCTCTCTGTCTCTCTGTCCGTCTGTCTGTCTGTCTGTCCGTCACGATCACGTCTCGACAGTCCCGTGATTATAGTATTGTCAGAACTAAACGACACGTGTTTGCCACATGCGACTGATAAACAGTGTCGCGAGGTTCTAGTCGTGTCGTCAACTCGTGAGGTGCTATAAACCGGCAGACAGCAAATGCTGCTACATTTAGGTCGCCGACTGTTCGTAATAGTATAGTCTGGTGCTGTCGCTTGACGGTTGGAGGCCTAGAAGCATACCAACATGCGTTGTGATCACGGACAATACGTGTTGGCTAAAGTGTCGTCTGGCGGTTGCGTTGGATTCAAGGTCACGTGACATCATGCAGCTGTGAAGTTTGTGTAACTTGTGAGTGAATAAGGTTTGTATTAGGCAAGTTAAACTGCGCTGCGCTGCACTGTTTGTAGAGAAACCGCGCGACGTCTTGTTAGTTGTCAGCGATGGCTGAGTTTCTTGTTTTCAGTTGAATGATGTTGGACTATGTTGTGTCTTGATGCCTGTAGTGAAACGTCCTCGAGTTGTCGGAGACGTTGCCGTGCTAACTGACGACCAGTCGAGACGCCTGTCAGACGGCAAGACGTTCCAAGTAGAGCGTCTACGAGCGTCTGTGTCTGTCCCAGACGACCTGCCACTGTCTGCGTCAGTCGGACGAGGAGGATATCGACAGACACAGACTCCACAGCAACCAGCCCTGGCCGTCGTCAGACCAACAGTGTCATGTGACGTCGAGCCACCACTTCAAGGTCAACTCAAGGACAACAGAGAGTCGGTGTGGTCATTTCAGACCACCCAGCTGTAGAGCTGGACACCACGTGACCACTGACGTCACTGACTGACAGCTCGGTGCCCGTAGATCACGTGTAGAGGTGAATAACTGATGATGACTCGACGGTGTGGTAGTTTGATGTTGATTGTGACACTAATTGTTGATCCAGTGATCTGAGATTGTCTTATGACTTTACAAACTCGCGTGTTAGCTGTGCCGTAGTCTAGATCAGTTTCAGCTAGAACCGTTAGTGGTCATGAGCACTGTGCTGTGTTGTATCCATGATCTCTGTGAGAAACTCTTCTACTACACAGGCCTAGGCTTCAAGTAAACCAAGTGCGGGCGAGACTGTCCATTTTAATTCCTGGCCTTGCGTTAATTAAGGAATCCACCCATTTTCAGTCTCCCTTCATAACCGGATTTGTTTTCAACCAGTTTAAATCTCTGTTAATGGTCTTGAGTAACTATTCGTTGTTAGTTTTTCTTGTAATTCTTGTTGCGTGTCCATATGCCAAGCTCGATACTGGTAGACCTATATAGCTATCCGTCCGTCTGTCCGTGTGGATTGCAGTAGGCTATTTATAAGTTGTGTATTTCAAATTTTCATTACCCAAAATCTCCGCAAAAAAATCTACTGCACCTGCGGACGCGTGATCTGTTTATGACAGCTGGCGTTCTGGCACTGATCGAGTTCTGTAGAATATCAGTACTAGAGTCAGCTTTTAGCGCACGCCACTTTAAACATTTCGCATCATGTCGCTGCTGTCCAGTAAGTGATCTATCGTGTGAACCAATGACTAAGTATGATGGTGCTTAATGTTAAATGGAGTAATTTGTGGAGTAATTTGATGTCTGTATGACAGTGTAGATGCATGCAAGGACCTTTGCATTTTCGTGTATTTTATCTACCCGTTTGGTCTGTGCAGCCTGGCGTACGATCATTTGTGAATGATGAATTAAAACACGAAAGTCATACTAAATGTGCATACATTTGCTAACAGTTTGATTGAAACTCAGACTCTGTTGTCTGTTTACATTGATTTTATAATTCATCAGTAACAGTTGTTACGAAGGACCGGTCGACTTCAGTTATCGTCTGTCCGTCTGTCTGTCATCACTGACCAGTGTAGTTGTCATCTGTTATTGTCATAACGGCCGACCTCCTCATCAACGGATGGGCTTTGTCTTGTTCTGTCTGAAATGTCTTCTTTATACTCGTGACTATAGCCAGCCTACCCGGCTTGCGGCCGGGACTCGTGGCGTCACTTGTCGAACGATGTGAATACGACGCCACCGTGTAGCACCTTTCACCTGGTGACAGAGATGTCCGTATTGCACAGCACTGAAAGCA
>Ga0056114_1000407_pt1 | contig 14589 bp, 14 predicted proteins | sample WorMetHERISLAND1_FD_77005 | JGI IMG/M metagenome (GOLD analysis project Ga0056114, IMG submission 77005) | Marine gutless worms symbiont microbial communities from Max Planck institute for Marine Microbiology, Germany - Olavius loisae HERON... ...
GTTAAAGAAAGAACGTTTTAATGCAAAATAGAACACAGCAATGGGACAGATACCGCGTTCCATAGAACGTATTTCTAGTTTCTTGATGTTTTTGGGTAGCCCAGGTGGTCTATTTTCAGAATCCGCCGGGTGGACTTTGGTCACCCTTGAGCATTTTGAAAAATTCAAGGTGGCGTCCAAGATGGCCGCCGTTTCACGAATATCGTCATTACTTGCTTCATAATTCAACCCAATGGTAACAAATAATAGCTCAAACACGCGGAATGACACAAGGAAGTGCCTTTTGGGGCGAGAAAGGTTTAAATTTTATATTTAACTGATTTTTCTCGAAAAATTAAAAAAGACAATGGCGCCTATGGGAAAAATTAACAAATTTTTTTAACTGTCATAACTCCGGTTGTGTGTAAGATAGATTCGTAATTTTTGGTTCTAAGGCATGGTTTTGGGGGTCGGCCTATTTAATGGTGCCATTTAAATTTACCCCCGACCGACCCTTGTTGCCATGGTAACAAAATTTGAAAACAAAAGTAGGCTATAACTCTGCTTGCATAAGAGATATCGCCAATGTTCTTGCATCAAACTGCAGGGGTTTTTGCCAGAAACGATGAACAGAGTCAGATAACGGTTGTCTCTGAATGTCTCTGATGACACTGACGTATTTGTTCTCCTAGTGCATTATTACCACACTCTGAATTTTAAGAACTATGTTATTAGAGCCAACTAGTAAACATAGGACAACCCCTTGGCTCCCGGACTACAATGAAGTTTAGTCTGACTGGCTCTCTCAAAGTCGGTATCTGGGCTGTCCAGATGGTGTGGTTCACATGGCTGTCTAAGGGTCACCCAAGACGATCCATATAACCGTCCTTCATCTATGGCTTTAATTCTGACACACTGGTGCTTGCTTGCCTCGCGCCATTGTTATTATTATTACTAGCCGAAAACTTACTGAGCTGCATGAGGCGCTCAACGAGCTCGTTGTCGAACTCAGTGTAGCAGATCTCATGACCAAGGATCTCAGTGTACAAAAGTCCCTTGATCTCCTCCTCCATGCGTGGCTCGTACGCTCTCTGCACAGACAATTACACTCGCGGCTTTACCTACTGAACAAGTACAACAGTCGACGTCAAACTGCCTCAGCCCCGTGCCTCATTAACAGCAAGACAAGGACATTGATAAGGACCACAAGACTGTCGAAAATACACGAGTCTTGAGTTTCAGTGGCCAGAAGAGACGGCATTGTGGTAGTGTATAAAAGTAAGTAAGTAAGTAAGTAAGTACAACCATTCTTCAACAAGTTTATTCTCAGGTTTGTGAGTGATGAAGTGTTTTTGCATAAAGGAACTTTAAGAAGAAAAGCTCGGGCGACACGTACTTCGTTACTCGTACCCAGAACTACCGTAGTAACTGTTTCTCCCCTACATTCACTATCTCGTCCTTGTAGCAGGGCTGTAGAAGTCGCTTTTAAAAAACCTAGGTTTTTTAAAAAACCTAAAAAAACCCGAAAAGTCCTAATTTTAGGTTTTTAGGTTTTTTGTTTTCTAAAAATAATTATAGTTTTTTAAATCACATTATCACATAGGCCTATTAAAACTTCAGAAGTTAGAACTCAACAGTTTGAATCATATCGAGTTAATCATACTTTAACTTTAACGACGTTGTTCCCTTACTCGATTTGTCTGTAAGACGTTGTGTCCAGTCCTCTGACATTATAACCTAAAACCTAAAAAAACCTTTAAAAACCAAAAAACCTAAAAACCTAAAAAAAAATTCTTTAAAAACCTAGGTTTTTTTGTTTCCAGCCCGGCCTTGTAGTGGCACACTAAATGATTGATTGACTGACTGACGACGGAATGCGATCATGAAAACAGGGCTGAGCGTCAGAGTGCCCGATGTCAAAAGTTACAAATTACGGCTGGCGACAGGAAATGACTGACCCTGCCGATGAACTCGCGGATCTTGTCAGCCATGATTCCGAAATGCGGACTGGACAGCGGTCTCAGCAGCTCGTACAGAGTGGCGCGGTTCTTCACGATGTCCTTGAGCAGTCCGTACGGGCCAAGCAGACGGCGAAGGATCGTCTCGATGCCACGGCTCTCGACACCGCCCGACCACAGCGGCACGTGGTTACCGAAGATTGTGGCACGCACAGTTTCGACGAGATTTTTCGGAAGACCGGTCGTCTCGGACTTGAGGCCCCACGCGCTCCATTTACCGCCGAGCTGTAGGTCCTCTGAGAAGAGCTCGCCACTCAGTTCCTTGGAGTCGACGACACCAACCGGCATAGCGCGCATCATCTTCAGAACCTTGCGAGCGTTGCTCGACCTGAAAATGACAAAAACACAGTTCAACCGTGACGACGTCAGTGGAAGACGAGAATCGTCGTTAATTGCCAACACGCTCAACTTCAAAACCACAGTTCGAGAACGCACATTGGCGAATTTTACGATTTTTTTTTGATTTCACGAATTTCTACGAATTTTAAAATTTTGTACTTTATAACATATCGACGTACTGTAAATGTTTGTGCAAATCGCGACGATCTCGCCGTTTAGTCACCAAACCAAACTTCGCAGAAATCGCATTAACTTAGCACCCAGTCTTAGAATAATGTTCAAATTAGTCTGATCAGCGATCGCTATTGGCAACGAAGCTAAGTCGTATTTTTCGTCCTCCTCTGCCTCCGATTCAGAGTCTGCCGCAGCTCATTGTTCCAACTGCACTGTGGTTCCTGTACAGCTGAACATAAACACAACAAATTTTTTAACCGATTTTTTACGAATTTTGACGAGTTTTAAAACCGACACCAACGAATTCTTGAACTATGTTCAAAACTGAGATTATTCAATTGATTAACCCTTTGACGCCCTGCCCTGTGTGTGGGGTACAGCTATAAAGCATCTTAGCATCCTGTGCAAGACCGGGTTAAGCCGTCATTTGTAATTTTTGACATCCGGGCACTCTGACGCTCATCTCTAAGAGTGCCCAGATGTCAAATATCACAAATGACGGCTTAACCCGCTCTTGCACAGGATGCTTTATAGCTGTACCCATATGGCAACAGTGGGCGTCAAAAGGTTAAAAAGTGTTAGGGTAGGCGAGCGTACGTGAAGCGGATTTCGGAGATGTCGCTCTTGTCGGTGGCCATGTTGATGAGGCTGGAGTGAATGAGGCTCTTGATCTGTCTAGACGGCTCAGTGCGCAGTGAGTGGGCGATGAGTTGAAGGGTCGTGAACGAAGGATGGCTCTTCTTCAGTACCATGAACGCCGCCGCACGCATCTGTTCCGGCTCCTGCTTGTCCATCAGAATTTTGACGAGGATCGGGTGAACCTGATGCCAGTTCCACACCATTACAGTCACAATCTGAAGCACAGCCAATGGTCTTGAACAAGCCTCCGCTCAGCATGAACATCGCCAAACTGACTGACTGACGTGCTTTAGTTAGCACTGGCTGTAGAACACAACGTTGTCTTTCAAACAACAATTGAAACAGCGGTAGTTGTAGGCTTAAAGCTGACCAAACGCGATACAACAGGCTCGACCTTGATCTTTGAGTTCCTAATGTTCAGACTCTGAACTGTCTACTAATGGGTCGTCAAGATTTTTGGACCTTACTTTTCTTCGATTCCCTGCTTTATTACTGTTACAAGTTAACAGAACCGGGACATCGGACAGGCGCACAAAAGAACTGACGGGCAGTGAGTTTGAAACTCAATGCTTCGATCTGCAGCGCCATCGTCGGCGGAATAAATACTGACAGGGAAAGCCTCACACTAATAAACTAAATCACATTTAAGCACATTTATCGGAAAAAAACGACTTCATTTCTAGACAAAGATAATGACAGAGTTTACGGAAAACTAAACACGTTTCTGCAGCCTACTTTTAGGACACGAAAATTTCGGGAAAAATTATGTTAACGATACGTCGTGAATAAAAACGTTATCTTCATATAGAGGTATAGCATATTCGTTTATTGACAAAGTCGTCATTTTGATAGAATACAATGAAGTACAAGACGGAATGGACAGGTACAAATAAATCAATCAAATACAGCCTTAGAGGTTGTTGATAACGCGTACCTGTTTCTCGAAGCTCTTGGCAATCTTGCGGAGAGCCCAGATGACCTGGGTGCGTACTTCAACAGACTCGCTCTTCAGCTCAGCCATTCTGCTCAGTGGGCTGATGAAGTCCTTGGAGCCGAAATTTCCGATGGACTTGAGCATCAAGATCTTCTCATGTTCCGACTCTGTCTGCTCCAGCATTCTCATCATCTCCTACGACACACCAGCAAACTTCCCGCTTAACCCTTGCAAGTAAGCAAGCAAATGATTAAGTAGGCCTAAGTGAGTATTTTGTATTGAAATACAGATGACAAACGCAGCGTCAAACGAGCAGTAAATATCAATTACCAAACCAACCTCAACGTAAAAAATCATTAGCATTCAAATAGTAAGCAATAAATAAACAGTTAAAATAACACATTAACGGTATAAGAAAGACTTTCTACATGCGTAACCGGGTATACAGTGTTTTAAGTTACACATTTTAGAGTTAGTCATTGCAGTTTGGTAGCAATTAAATTAGTAAAACTTTGTTTTGGTAGAGTACCGGATCAACTCATGCTCTCGCATGAGTTTTCTCGACAAGTAAACCAAAAAATGATTATAATCCAATAAAATATATGCATAAATATCATGTTCAGTTTTGGTATAACGCTTACAATGTATCTCAGACGGTATAAGAGCTTCTGTGCAAAAGAGTAACGGCAGTTGAAACTTTTTTCGTGCGAATTCTAACTATAGAAGGCAACTGGCTGTACGTACGGATGAAAGTTCCTCGACGACGGTCATCAGCTGTGGGATTGGCTTCTGGTGGCGTTTCATGGCCATGATCATCTTGTTACCGAGAGTTCCGACCGACAGAAGGATGGTCTTGCGCAGCATCGGGGTGTGACGTTCCAGGGGACTGGCTTCTTTGAACAGAGACTTCATACATCCATCACACCGCACACACAACTTTCATCATACACATCAACGAACGCATAGAGTTCAGTTTTAAACTAAAAATTCAAATTAAAAATTAAAATTGAAAGTAATCTGATTATTAAAATTTAAAATTTAAATTTAGTATGCATATGTGGTTGTGTAACTGTTCCGTGGCGCATTATACTAACAAAAGCAAACAAGTCTATCAAAATAACAACGACTAAAAGCAAATTGTATATTGTGTAATTTAAATTTAGTACAATTTGTATTTAATTTGTGGAGAGAAAAATCACATTATTTTGCCATACCTACCAATATCATTTTAATGATAACTCGGATGATGTTTGACCTCTGATTTCCATCGTAACTGTTTAAGCCTATCAGATGTTCAAACGAATCTAAAATCTCGTTGAAACAAGATCAAAGAGAACGATTTTTCTAAAAATTTAACCTGAACCCCCCCCCCACTACCTTCTTCCCTGGAGAAAAAAAGAACCAATAAGCTGTTCGTCGTAATGGGATGTTCACTTGTGGCAAACGTATAGGCTGTAGGATCTGAATCAGTCAGTTATAACTAGGCGAATGCTGGTTGCTGAGACAGGCAGCAGTGAAGGCTGGATGCGGATGGCGTCGCAATGGGTCCATGGCGCAGGCCCAATCTTTGGCTACATAGATGTCAAATGTAACGTAGGTGGCCAGAGACTTGAGCACGCGCCACGAGACCGCAGCACATCCGCTCCATGCCCCACCTTGACTACTGTAACTCACTGCCTACAACTGAACTGGACTGATCAGCTTGACCGATGTAATTCTGTACTCGAACAGTTACTGCTAGAGATTCAGTGACAATATTTCTAAACTAAATGTCAACACAACACGACTTTCAAGAATGTCTGCAAACTAAAATTTTTTAAAATTACTACAACAGTATCTTCGTTGGCTGCAAAAATCGATATCTGTCAAAGTTATGAAAAGAATCCAATCCAGAATTTCCCAAAATTTTTACAAACTTCAGCGCAGTAAATTGAGCAGGCAGGTGCGAGAAGGTCACGTGACACATACCATCAGCCACTGGGCAACTTCCGGAGCGGGCTTGACGGAGAGGGACATGGCGGCAATGGACAGACGAGAGCGGATACCACGGATCGACTCATCACGGATCAGATCAATCAGAACCTTAGCGACCTCTGGCGTCTGGATGGTTGGGAGAATGTCCAACAGGATCTCACTGTAAACAGACACAGACACACGCAGACGTACAGAGACATACAACACGAGACAAAGACAAATGTACGAGGACAAATGACCTCAAACTAGACGGAACTTTAATTATGTGGAGCCTGAAAGAAATTGAACCATGCAGCAAAATAAGTTCGATCTGATAAACAGTATTATATACTGCATCATTACCAGGAAGTTATTACTGAGCAGTGAGCACTGAGGTATACTGGCGGCTTTCCATCTTACACTGTACAACGGTTTGTGAAAAAAAAACAAAATTTAAGCTTGCCCATTGTCTTTTCGTTGTGCACGCTATTAATCTCCAGTTACATTTTCAAAGTATTATTGATTAAACACAACAATTATTGGTTAACATACTGGTACAAATCGAACCTCTTTTTCTGGCTGAGTTCGTCGGAGTTCTGGAGGTAGGACTTGACAATGGAGAAGAGATGCTGACTCGGTACATCGCGGACGACAAGGTTCAACTCCATCAGAAGACGAGAGCTTGACTCATGCATGACTGGGTAGATGGCGCTCATCAACTGAGTCAACAGCTTCTCAATCTGACAGACACAACACAACATCGCACCATTTCACTTCAGTCTACAGTGTCAACATGGGTCTCTCAGCTGGTGAAAAAGATCACGGTATCATTTAAATCTGAAAGAATGTTTTGAAATTTATTTTGAATAAACACTGGCCACACTTGTGACAAATGTGGCACGTGTGTTTATTATAAATAAACTGAATTGTCCACTAACATCTCAACAGAAGACACTATTAAAAAGCGTTACAAACTCAGACAAATCAACACTAAATACAAATGATTTGAGTAATTATAAAATATATTCATCATCTAGGCTAAGGAGCAATTGACCAATTTTGCATATAAGTCTGCACTAAAGAAGATACTGAATCAACTTTGCACTTACGAGAAAGTCGTACAGGTCAACTACTCGAGTGAAATAAATTAGTCAACTCGTCAGGGTTAAGTAAAATTAACTGAATGGGCGTAGTCGTGCAGATGATAATTCAGAAAATAAGTAAATGAAGTGATGTACGTACGATCTTCTTGTGTTCCCACTCGCTGGAGCGTGACTCCTCGTGACGGTACTGGCTGGGATCTTCACTCCACTCGGCACGGGGGATCTCCATCTTCAGTCCATTCTTCTCCGGAGTCCAAGAGCTGTAGCTGATTGGAGTCTCAATCTCGCGCGTCGTGAGCAGATCCAGGCGTTGACTGCACGCAGACATACAGACGCACAGACAACTTGACTACTGTAATACACTGACAACAGTCTCTGTTTTCAGTGATGGCCAGGTAAAAACCGGCCCGCAGCGACCGAAGGGGTGATAACATAGCATAACATATTCGTTTACTATAAATTGACAAAACGCAATTAAACAATAGAAACTGGGCTGAAGGAAAATTTAGTAGCTATATTTGTGTAACTGTCTGTATGTAAAATTGCGTTTGATAGTCTTACTTTCGGCCCCTGCCATACTTAAGTAATCTCTATATTGTTGTCATTCCCCATGACGTGTGTAAAAAGTGATATTCAGAATTGCCACTGGTAGCTACTGTCTGCTGTCAGACGTCGGGCAGGGCCGAGTTTTAGAAACACCTTATTTACAGTGGGCCGTGATTCGTATTGAAATCTGTCGCCATGCATTACATTTGTCTACTCTGTACTCGCCCAGTCACCCATTTACTCAGTTACACACCAAGACGCAAAGGCATGTAGACAAATGTACCACATCATCATCTCCTCAATGACTGCGTCAAAATAAGTTTCACTTTTGAGTCTACTCATTACTCACTGCAGTCAGAATTTATTTATTTCAGTGAAATGTATGAATTACATACAATGAATCTGAAATGTTTGATCAGTAATGCTTCTGACCATGTGATGTATATGCTACATTGAAGTTCTATTTTAAAGCAATTTCAAATTATTAAGCTGATATTTTAGTTTTAACTGATAGATTTTAAAGAAGAACGGGTATCATATGAGAGATAAAGCAAGCCATGCCATCGTGGTCAGTGACTAGCAGTCAATAACCCATAGACCTAATCAATGGATAATATCAATAATCGATAATCGATATCGGCTTACACGATGTGTGAGCTGATCTGTCCGGCCTCCTGTCCGTACGGTGTGAAGATGTATTTAGCCTCCAGCATGGCCTTGCGAATCAGGAAATGCTGGCGGTCTCCGCTCAGCCAGTACTCGGCTTCCATCGATGGCTGGATCAGTTTCTGCAACCATGCGATACAGATCATCACGCGATTCAGTGCACTGCCAAGCAGTTCTGCATAGTCTCAGTAATGGCGCCAGTTGACACGTAGTGCTTTGTGTGGGCATACGATGCCTGCGATAAGAATTTACTTCACATTACCATTCCTCGTTCCGCTGAGGACAGGAGTCTGAGTAAGTCTGGCTGGCTTAACAGCGGTGTGGGAATTGCCGGGGGTTGGTTGGGGGGTCCTGGGGGACCTCCCCAGTTGACGTCTACAGACTCTCAATTTGGAGTGAAATTATGTTTTAAATTTCAATCCTTGTGCAAAATGTCAAGCACTTCGACATCCGACCCGCAGTTCTTTTAGGCTAACTCCCATACTGCGTAACAGTAACGAAGTTGTATTTGTCTCTTACAGCTAGGCCCATACTTATGCCGCGATCGTTGACAGGTGTTACTAGTTGAAAAAATCAGGAAAAATGAGACCTTGAAAAAGCCAGATGCCACGACGAAGACAGGATGAACATACCTTCTCGGCGTCGTAGTGCGGCAGGCCGGCGAAGAGACCGAGTTCGAACGAGTTGCGAGTGAGGCACTTGTCGAAGTTCTTGACCTTGGTGACGATCATGTTGCTGACGGAAGACAAGTCGCTCGATGGTTCGGAGTTGATGACGTACTTGGTCTCACATTCGCCGTTCACATCCCTCTGAACAGTCGACACATCGCTACACTGATAACAGTTCTCGTCGCTATCTACAGCCAGAAACGTTGTCCTTCACCTCGAGGGTCAAGTCCTTAGTCGTGGCCTCGGCCTTGAAGGCTGAGTTCTTGGTCATAACTGTCCTCACAATCCCACTAAAACACAGGATCAGTGCTTAACATTATTAAACCTTTAGGACGCATAGAAATGCCACTATACAACTACAAGGGATCTCTGCGAAACGATATGACGACGGGTACACTATCGCCTTTGTTGGATGGTCGGTGGTGGCGTTTGGTACACCGAAAGGGAAAGGGCTGTGCGGGCGTTCACATCCTGACTCTGTCGCTGTACTAAACGTCATACGTACGCCTCTCACCTACGACCAGAATATTTCACGTTGAACATCGACTATACTCCTCTTCCCGGGGAATGGGGCAGAGGAAAACAGTAATGCAATAGAAAATTTTTAAAATGTCCTTTATCGGCATAATATATTCTGGTTATTTCTGGTGTAATCTTCAAGTTCTCATCCAGCACAAATCTATCGTTGCATTTGGGGGGGGGGAGAGTTAAAGTATTGTACGATGGAGTCAACGAGACACATCAACGTTGCCAATAACCACGTAACCAACAGATAGAGTCGTCGACCGTGTCTGATGTTCTATTCACGCACACGTTTGTTGAAGAATGGCAACACAAACATGCTGGATTTAAAACAAAACATAATGCGCAATCCATATCACAATAAAACACAATAGAACACAGTAAAGGAACAAATAATGCGGGTACTATAGGACTTAGATTAAGTTTGGTAATTGTTAAGGGCGTAGATTAAAGAGGAATGTTAAAATCTGGCAGTTTTTGCTGTTTGATGGATATACTGTAAGCGGGATCTGAGTTTATCAACAAAACCAGTACGTGGAAGGGGTAACACAAACTGTAACACACACAGAAACCGAAACCGTCTCAAAGTCGACATAAAGTTCCCTAAAGTCACTCTAATAATCACAAACTGGCGACAAACCTCCATGACTTTGAAGAGTTTGTCGGTGGCGGCGGTGAAGCCGAAGCGAGATCTGCTGTCCAGGGGGTTCATCATCTCGGACCAGCGGTTGCTCGATCTGAAAGGTGAGACTGGGCCATCGCTGATCGTTGAACGACCGTTGATTTTCACCTGGAAAAGACTCACCAGACCCTTCTTGATGTTGATCGACCAGTACTCGTCCATCTGCTCGGTCTGAACGTCACGGATCTCGCCTTCCGACACCCTGAACCGTTACATTTACCATCACACGTTGTAAATTGTTTAACGTGGCGTAAGTATAAACATCGAGTAGTAGTTGTAGTGATAGCTTCTTCATTGAAATCACTGTCAGAACACAATGATAAGACAACAAAAAGATAGATCAAGTTATAAGATCAAGTAGTTACAAAGTGGGTCAAATCAAAGTAGACAAACATTAAAAAGAATAACGATCATAAAAAGTACACGAAATTGGAAAATACAAGCTAACTTCCTCATACTTATCAAAATCTAGAATCTTCGCTATTACGTGGCAAAAAGCACCCGATCTACTCCAACAGAATCATCCCGAAATTCCAGCTGAAAGGAGTGGGGTCAATAACACGCGGCATCGCGCGGTTTCCTTGCAACAGCACGGCTTTCTTGTATATAATTACTCTGAAATGATGAAGGAAATCCTAATCTCATAAATCAGTTCAATGGGTTGTTATGGGCATGTACGGAGTTCGGTACCTGAACTTGATGGGTTTGACCAGTTTCTCAACCATGATGCGTTCCTCCTCACCAGTCAGCCTCGTCAGATGCTCTTCTGGTACAGTCTCATAGCGCCATTTGCGAGTGACGCCATTGTTGATCTTGTACACGTTGACATCTTCCATCTGCCGAACAACATGTATAATACGTATAAACACGGTGACCCGGAAAAACCGTTGTTGCACTGCAACCACGTTGACGCATGTCGGCAAGTCGTTAATGATGAGAATTTCACATTAACCCTGCCTGAGCGTCAGATTGCCCGGATGTCAAAAATTACAAATGATGGCTTGACCCGGTCTGGCACAGGATGCTTTACAGCCATACCCATATAGCAACAGTGGACAAACGTCAGTATCTTTACTTGCGACCATAACTCAAGTTTTGATCGTATGTTTATCACCAACTCATATTTCTTGCTAACTGTGTTGAGGCGCAGTTCACAACTGAAAACGTTCGAAATTCTCACCGCTTCCAGACCATGTACAGACTGTCTGTTTCACGTAAGAAAATTTTTCCACTTTGATTCAACTGGATTAAGAGGACATAACTGTAAACTATTCAAGAAAAGATTCAGATTGGATGTGAGAAAATTTAGCTTTAGTAATTGAGTGGTTGATAACTGGAAGTGTCTATCACTATCTGCACTTTGTGTTAATTCTGACAACACGTTCAACAAGCGTGCACGGTGCATCTGTTGAGCTGGAACCGGCAACGGTGAATTAGATATTGCATCGTATTGATATATTAGATTTCTATCAAGATAGTAGGCTATATATGGCTATGCCTGTGCCTACTCAGACCACTGATGTTGTTGACATTGATGGCGTTAGTGAATCTGGTGGCAAATACCAAAAAAACTGCCCGCTTGCTCTGCATCTAAACTATTCCAGTATAAGTCGACAACTACTGATTGTCAGGAAAGGTAAACTGGCTAACTCAGTGACACCTGTATTGTTCAGGTAAAAAAGCTCACCTTGAGCAGCCAGGTGCCGTCGCGATGGAACTGGACCTTGACGGTCGAGCGCACCTTGACTCCGGTCAGCTGATCACTCACGCTCCTGATGCCAGTCAACGCCTCCGACTCGTAACGGTAAACATACTCCACGCCGGGCCGGAAAACTACATACACACGCGCGCCATCAGAGTTGATACTTGTTGACGTCGGACACACAGTGGTGGATAAAACCTTAGTCACCTGGCAAGCTTCCGACTGCGAGCTTGTTAGCGTTAAACGCCACTTTAAACACAGTAGTTGTGTCATTATTTTGCTTATTTCTTACTGTTAAATGTTATCCAGATACATCGAATGAAAACTACACATTACTATTATGCAGTAACCTGTTCTGAATTAAAGGGGCACTGCTTTGTTTGTTTTAGTTTCTGGCTACGTGTGCTAGATTAAGCTGTATACTCAGCTTTCGAGTCCACGTTAAACTCTTCTATCGTATCGTATCGTATCGTCGTTGGTAAAAGTGAAATGTTCTGAATGAACAGATAGCTCAGAAATATAACGAAACTGTGGCGACTTACTTGATTCCGTGACAGATTCTTCCCTGTTGTTCCACGGGCCGGGCACTGCACAGTCACAAACGACGCCAGTTTTACAATCGGAATATAAGCATAACTACGAAAAACACACACGGAATAAGAACTGGAAAATGTAATAACATATAAAAGCTGATTCAAGAGCAATTTGTAGTGAACTAACTAAACTCTATAGTGCGGAGGGCTAACTAAATGCGAGCAGAAAGAGAAGTCTTGAAGTAATGTGATAAATGTTTCACCGACTCCTATGATGACGGGGTCGGCTGCTACATTGATGAAGTAACGGGTGATCTTGCGGGGGGGGGGGCGGAGCAGCCAGCCCCTACCACTGCTCACCCTCCAGTGTACCAACTTGTTACCACTTCGAATAAGTCATCATGAAAATAAACTCGTATGTGAAATAAACAACGAACGTGTTGTCAGAATTAACACAAGGTGCAGCTAGACAGTTCGAGTTATCAAGCACTCGATTACTAAAGCTAAGAACTCTTAAACGTCATGCATCTGCAAATGTTCATCGTTAAAATAGAAACAGATCTCTCGTTTCAGTTTACTTTTAGTCAGCTTCTTATGCCGCTAACCAGTATTGCACACAACCAGAAATGAAATTTTATGTCAGCCATCGCTAGTTATTAACAAGAGTTTTAGTAAGAAGCCTGAGAGTGCAAACCTGCCACGGCGGCAGCGACGAGCGCCAGTAGAATCAGTTGTCTCATGGTTCGTAGCGTCGCTACAGTACAGCCTCTTCTTCTGTTCTTGCAGTCCGGTCCGAGTTAGTCGACGAAGTATTCCTGTCTCCGTCTCCGTCTCTGGCTCGACTCGTCGCAAACTCTCACATTTATACTGTTGTCGGACAATAGCGGGCCGGATACACGGAGCAACGGTCACCGCCGATCGGCCGCAACTCGCAAAAAACCTCCCGAGTTACGACCGCACAATAAAACATGCGTCGTTGTTTTCGTGCAATGTATACTTAGAATAGCATCGTTAAAAACGTTAGCTGTTCGGTTCAGAGGCCGACTGCAGATGAAGTAAACGACCTTCACCCACGGTGACCTAGTGACGACAATCACGCCATCGAGGCACAGTTAAAAACATTCTTTTTATCTCATTTCACGTAAAACCCCAATAATAACGCTGTTAAATTCATCCAGCGTTTCAGTTTGCTCGTTTCTACCATGTACAGTGTTTCTCTGTGTTTCAATAGTTGTTTCTTTAATTTCTTATAATAGTTCGTTCAACACTTTATTTAATGTTGAAATATTTTTTTTCGTAGTAATTAACTGTGATTATTTTGTTAATATAAATATCGCTTATAGTCATTCTGTATAGGCAATCAATTAGTTGAGTTTTTGTCAAATATGGAATCGATTTCTCACACTGATGTTAAGTCCTCGAGGCCAAAGTGAAATATATATTTTTATTTGATTTCTTGAACAACTTGTACTTGTGGCCTCTAGTTTGTGTTACAATAGAAAATTCAAAGAAATTCAAATGTAAACAGATGTGCAATAATGACACTGATGGCCTATTGGACAAAAATTCAACAGCATTTCGAAACAGCCTCTTATACAATTTTGTATTTATCACTTTTTTTACTTGTTGATTATTCTAATTATTGCATTTTATATACAAATGTACTATGTATAGGTATAAATAATAATGCATACGTGCTACAAGGTGACACCCAAGGGTCTACAATACCATCTAATTTCATTCACAGTTGGTGCGATATTTCTTCGCACTCGCAGAAAAAAATAGCTGTTTTTGCTCCGGGACGAAACAAATACAGGACAGCAGAGTCAACTATCGTTGTCAGGGCCGAATTTTACGACCATGATCGACGGTGTTTTAATGGCAAATAAAAAGCTACGCTTAGTAGAAAGTCCAACGTGCGTTGTACTCCGATTTGAACTTGTGATGTCATCAATAACAAGAAAGCCGTGCTGCCGCAAGGAAACCGCGCGATGCCGCAAGTGTTCTTTTTTCTGTTGAAGTTCGCCAACAACATTCACTACAAGTATAAGACTAGCCAAGCTTCGAAAGCGGCCACGCTTCAGAGCTCCAAACATGCTGACGCATAACGCAATTTAACACAAAATCAGGA
>Ga0056114_1000408_pt1 | contig 14550 bp, 15 predicted proteins | sample WorMetHERISLAND1_FD_77005 | JGI IMG/M metagenome (GOLD analysis project Ga0056114, IMG submission 77005) | Marine gutless worms symbiont microbial communities from Max Planck institute for Marine Microbiology, Germany - Olavius loisae HERON... ...
GGTGTATCACAACCCGCTCAGTCGGTTGGGACTCCACCTCCAGAAATACCTAGGACGGAGAAGACCGGCAAAATCGAATGGCGGCAAGGCCAGGTCCGTACCAACAGTATGCCCATGTGTAGCGTAAATGCTGGACATGTGGCTCCAGGTAGCATATGAGGTCTGCCTGCCCCAGGGGCAACAGAGCGAACGGTGTAAGTGGCCGCCCAGAATGTCCGCAGGCACAGTCCGCCTGTATGACTGTTGAGCTTGCTAACCAAATGATCAGTCGCTTAACGTTGATATTGAAACCACTGTACTGAATGTACAAATTAACCGTTGTGTTGTTGAAATTCCAAATGACAGTGTAGCTGATAGGTTTGATGATTGTTTTCCCGTTATGTTGTGTCTTGTTGTGATGGGGGACAAAGACAGTGTCAGTGTTAGAGAACACGAGGTTCATCACGCAAGCAACACAGACCTGTCACAAACACAGGACACTGCATAGTTTGTACAGAAATCACCACTCACTTACATACAGGTGATGATAGGAAACTCAGGTCCTTATAGGTAGGTGTATGTCTGATTCTGGGACCGAGTTGCCCATTGCTGTTGTGTGCAACATCAGCCCTTCTCCGCAAAAAACAAGGACAAATCAAGTTGCAAGGCATCTTTGTTGAGGCTGTTTTAGCAGATTTGGTTTATTTACCAGTAAGTTAAGATGTCATAGAGCGCATTAACGCTACATTCAAGAACATGTTGAATCATGCCATACACGATTACGGCCGGCAATGGCACAAAGCGGTACCATGCCTGATGTGGTACCTAGGGAGGTACCAAACCGTACCACCAGTGTATCCCCCACTTTTTACTGTTTGGGCGTGTACCGAGGGGGCCGTTGTCAATACTTCGTGGGTCTTGGACGGGAGAAAGAGAATGTGATGACGATAGCAGTAAGTCTGTCCATCAGTACATACAAGACCTCGAATGTGTCATGCAAAGTGCTCGCAACTATGCACGCATATACGCCAACATTACACTGCAGAAATACACTGAACAATACAACAAACACACCACAGACAAGTCATTTCAAGTTGGACAACAAGTGGTAGTGCTTCAAAAAGACTCAACACACAAAGTCTTTGCTAGATGGAAACAGGGCACATAACTCGTGTTAGATCTCCATACAGTTATGAAGTGCAGATGTCCGATAAGTCATCATGTAGATGTCTGCATGCAAATAAATTGAGACCTTTTGCGGATCGTGTGCAAAACGTAGGTGTCATAAAAGACCAAGACGTAGATTTTGGGGAGGTTGTTAATGCACTGCTCCCTCCCCATCTACTGAACAGCTACCAAGCGAGCGTGATGACAAAAATAGACTCATACATTTGAATGCTGAACACAGAAATGCTTTGTTGTCTGTCTTAGACCAGTTTGCTGATATTTTTTTCCGATACTCCTGGTCTCTGTACAGTGGTACAACATGAAATAAACGTAACTACCGATTTCAAACCTCGTGCAACACGTGCATATACGGTGCCTGAGACCCTAAAAAGAGAAATTGAGACAAATCCCAGAGCTTTTAGAACTAGGATTTATAGTCCAATCTAAAAGCCCCACGGTATCTGGTGTTGTGTGTGTGTGTGTGTGTGTGTGCTTAAACCAGATATGTCTGTGCGCATGTTTTGTGACTATAGATACCTCAACTCTTTTACAGTTGCTAACAGCTTTCCCATGCCTAATGGGTCTGATGTAATGCATCGTGTTGGTTGTGGCCGATGGATCACTGTGTGCGATGCAAAAAGTGGCTATTATCAGTTGGAGGTTGAGTCCGAACATAGGTGACTCACTGCTTTGGCTACGCATCAAGGACTGTGGGAGTGGGTCTGTATGCCCTTTGGTCTAAAAGCAGCGGGCAACACGTTTGTACGTGCAGTACATGTGATTCTTCAGCCAGTAAGAGTGTTCAGTGATTCATATGTGGATGACCTTTCCGCACTCAGTGGCGACTTTGCAACTCATTTGGAGCATTTGAAGCAATTCTTCGGGGTAATAAGGTCCTCGGGGTTGAAGCTGAACTTTCGCAAGTGCTCTTTTGCCAAGCCTGAAATAAACTACCTAGGGCATCTCATAGATTGTGGCAAGCATCGTCCTGATCCTGATATGACAAAGGCAGTGTCTGAGCCGAAACCGCCGACTACAAAGAAACAGCTTAAGCTAGTGCTGGGTTTGTTTTCGTATTATCGTACTTATGTGCCTTATTTTGCAGCAATTGCTAAGCCGTTGACGGATCTCACTGCTGAACGTCAACCCTTTGTGCTGCAATGGGGTGCTCAGGAACAGTCGGCATTTGAAGTACTTCGCACAAGGATCTCTGATACGCCTGTGTTGTTGGTTGGTCCCAAAGCCAGGGCAACCTTTTCTGTTGTGCACAGATGCGAGTGCTACAAGCGTAGCCTGTCAATGGTGCCAGTTTGGTGATAATGGGGAATAACACCCAGTCGCTTATGCCAGTCTCAAGCTCACTGCTTCCCAATGTGCTTGGTCCGTCATTGAGCGTGAAGCGTTTGCAATAGTCTGGGCTCTGAAACGCTTTAGTAATGTTGTGTTTGGTTCTAGCATAACAGTTTTCACGGACCACAATCCTCTTAAATATGTAGCTGAATCAGCACCAAAAAGTGCTAAACTCATCAGGTGGGCTCTAGCCCTACAACAGTATGATCTAGTTGTAAAGTGCAACAGAGGGTCATGTAATGTGATGCCAGATTCGCTGTCCCGCCTTGATTGTAGTTAGTGATCAGTTACATCCTTTACTGTACACCCGATAAGTGCAAGGGGGCAGTTAACCCCGATTCCAGTATGTCCATGTTCAGTTTGGTATTTATTTTGGTTGGCCGATCGGCTGGAAGAGGTTATGGGAGCTATGCGGCCTTACTGGTCAAGGGCTACAATCAGTGGTTGACGACTGTTGTGTATTTTTGTGTTTGAAAGGCGGAGTCATGGTGGACGATGGATCGAAGGTCAACACCAAGTGGTCATCTCACATCTTCCGTCCTGAGTGGTCGCTGTTGACTGTCAAGTTCACGAAGATCTGTTCAGAAGATCGGTTGCTGGTGGATGCTCTGGAACTGGTCCGTTCCTGAACTGTGTTGACATCTGTATGTGTCAAGCATGCCGTTCGACGACATGCAAACTTTCGTTTTGAGGGGGACGTGTGTCCGACCTTTACTTACTTACTGTGCCGAGGGGGCGTTGGCTTCGTCGAATCAGAACGAGGCTCAGAACGAGGCTCGGCCTCGTTATGGACTTGACGTTTAACCTTGGTCTGACTGAATAAATTGACATAATAAAGTTTAATATTTGTATAATGTTGTATGACTCACCGGCCACGACAACCGTTAAAGACAGAGACTTGATTCCAAAGGACCGCCAATAGGAAATAGCCAATGCGGAGTCGAATGGTCACGATACCGATGACGTCACGTGACCCTGAAAGGTCAACGTCGTGACCCCTATATGTTTTGGTGCCCATTGTCTCGAAAATGGTTGGAGATACAGACTTGGCAACAATGGAGGCTAGAGATAGATGCTCAGCTCCGATGGACCACCAATAGGAAATGTCATATTGCGCACCGAATGGTAACGTTATCGACGACGTCGCGTGACCCTGAAAAAGTCAAGGTCGTGACCCCAATAAGTTTGGTGCCCATTGTCTCGAAAATAGATTTCTGGCGGATGTCGACGTCACGCGATACCAGAAGTTTGACCCTAAAACATAGCGATAGCCGTTTGAATTTTGTTGCAATATGCTCTAGAACTCGAGAAATGCCTGGGGGTAAAGTACCCCCCCCCACCTGCCGGTGTGATATATTATTTTGAACCCCGTGTCAGATCGACCGGGGGTCTATCTGAAACTGCGTCAATGTGACCCCGTCGGTATAATTGTGATGCAGACGGCGGAAATTACTGAATTACTAACACTAACCCTAACCTAACTCCCTAGGGATCCACGAACGGTCAAATTAATATGATTGATTGATTGAGCATGGTTTTACGTCTGCGGTCAATCAGACACTATGTCAGATGGGCCTCCGGTCGATCTCACACGGGTGTCAAAATAACATACTACACCGGCAAACGTCGCCAAAAAAGTGCTGCCGGGACAAGGGTTAATATGTATATTATAACTATAACCAAAAATAATCAGTAACTTAAACCACCATGGTTTTAGACACAATATCGGATCATGGACACGGACAACAGATACTGCATTATGAATAGTACAATAAATTCAGTACTGACCACTGTTGCGTTAAAGTTATTCGATCTTCCATCTGTGACGAGAACGACAACGTTATGCACGTTATCACGATCTCCTGCCGCTGACGTAAACATCCTCGTACGAACATAATGAAGTGCAGCAGCTGTATTAGCAGTACCGCCTCCCGTGCGTCCAAGTGATGAGATAGCTGACTGGAGTGATTTCAGTGACAAATGGACATTTAAATTGATGACGGTTCCAATGTTTTTAGAAAATGTGATAAGTCCCACTCGCAAGTTGCCGCTGTCAATATTAACCATGCTGACAGCGTGTGAGAGATACATCTTCAAATTTCCAATGATGTGCACAGCACCCATAAATCCAGATGTATCGACCACTATCACAATGTCAGCAGTACAGTTCACGGGTTGTAGCGACGGCGCCGGTGATGGTAGCGCTGCAACAACATAATTTTACTACGCGATGTTATTCATAAGATCCTATTACAACATGTCTGCCAGTCTGCCTTTTCTGTTTATCTGTCACTTCTAGAATGTCAAAATGTCAAGCATAGTATCAAGATTCTTTATCCGCCTAATAGACTCATTAAACTAGTTTGTCAGAACTACACTGTGAGGTATAAAACACACCAAAATACTTTTGTGCGTAACTTCAGCAAATGTTGGCCGAGTTGATAGAAATTGGTGCACAATGTCTTGGGTAAACAAATTAGCCACACAATACGCTTAATACCCTTTTTTGTTTAAAACTGTTGCTAATGGATATGAGATGTTGCAGACGATAATGATTATAAACAAGCATTAATAAGTGTTTTTATTCTTTGTGTGTGGGTGTATGTGTGTGTATGGGCCACGTTGCCTGATTTAAATAAAATGGAATGGAATAATAAGTAATCATTACTTGCATTGTATCATTTCATTCCATGATAATACTGTACTTCACAGTTGGTTGTTTTTTTCGGTGTTTACATTGAATCACTTTTGTATGTTCAATTTTTCCTTGTTTTACACATACAAGGGCTATGTAAGTGGTGCCTGCACTCCACCCTTTATCTTCCTAGCTGTTACATATGATTCATTACCTTTTTATTAGTATTTCTTTTTCTTTTTCTACTGTTGCTGTGTGTAACAAATGCTTTAACAAAATATAAAATAAATAAATTGTACATATCTAAATAATGAGCCAAGTTGAATCGAAATGCAAATGAAATTTTAGTTATCTTGTGCACAAAGAAATATACAAAACAAAAAACACAATCTCCAACAATGAAGTTGAGTTATCAACGATAATAATTGATGACCAATACCGACCACAGCAGACAGCGTTCCTCAACTGGTCTTCCACATAGTTCAAGCTGCTAAAGTTGACAGCCTGAAACCTGTTTCTATCAGAAGGTTCACTGACAGTTCTGTTGAGTTCATTTAGACCGATTTGACTTCCAATACCGAGTGCAACCACCTTCGTCCGACTGTTGTCCGATGTTAAGTTTTTCAATTTGTCAGCCTCTTCCTGCATCGACAATGTAATACACTTTTGTGGTGTGGCCAAACCACGAATGCGCTACATGCATATTTCACAGTGGCGGATCTATAGGAGGCAGAAGCGGTTTCGCCCCTTCTCCAATTTGGAGCCAGGAGCTGGCCATAAACTATAAGTGCGCAGATTAACACAAGAGCCATGCTGCCGTAGGGAAACCGCACGATACCACTGTAAATTTCGATCCAGATGTTAGCAACACGACAGACAGCGTAGTGGTAGTATACGCTAGTACACGTATGTCAGTAAAAGTTGAAGTGTACCGGCGCGTAACTGACACGTACGTAGTTCGGCGCATATTAAGAATTTTGAAAAAAAGAAAACAAACCTTTTCGTCTACAATAAGTAGACTACATGGACATAGCGATGCATAAAAATTGCGCCTTTCTTATTGGTACAATAACTTTTCAAAATTATGCCATACTATGATACTTTTTGCACATAGATTCACACGAGAATATCACATTACCTGCCTGTTTGATAGTCTTTGTAAAATCGAAAACTGGGAACCAGCTTATCAGATTTGTCATAGCTTACTTAGTACTTGGTAGCAGACAAGACCTATTACGTGAAACAGTTGCTGCAACGCAGGACCCCAGACTTCGTCACTCCAGCCAGACCTATAGCCTCCCAACAGACCTGGCCTTAATCCTGCGGATTACATGGTATGTGGAGTACTGCAGCAGCTTGTTTATCGGAAATGTGTTAAAACTGAACGCTGATGAACTGAACCGGAATATGACTGACTTGTGGTTTGGCATGCAGCAAAGTGTCATTGATCCGGCGATTGGCCAATGGCAAGTGTCAGGGTGCACAGACAGTCTAGGATTAGCTTAAAACTATTTCTTTAGTTTTAGCAAGGTTCATTTTCATTTTGTTAGTGCTACCCGATTGCTGAATATTAGCAAATTCCTCCTCAAGACCTATGCTGGAATCACTTAGAAGGAATTAACAGAGTGGTGTCATCAGCATAATTTGCTAGCCTACTGAACGCAGACTTTGCCATTAAATCACTAGACATGACAATATACTACAACACAACATTCGACCTGTATTAGATCCCTGCACAATACCAGCATTAAAATTGACAGTGGACTGAAGGGAATACACCATTGCATTTAACAAGTTGGTTTCGATAAGTTAAAAATGAAATAATCCAGTTAATCGCATGATCAGGGAAATCAAGACGAGTTAGTTTAGACAGTATGGTCTACTACATCGAATGCCTATGAATAGTCCACCATTAGAGAGCGAACATAGGTACATCTTTTAAAACATTTCAGTGACGTTGTGTGTAAGAAAATCAATGCTGCCGTTGTGCTCCCAGTGGGGCGAAAACCAAACTGATCCTGGATGTCATCCTATCTAAGAGCCGGGACAAGCCAACGAGATACAACCGACTTCTCTGCAAGTCGAGAGAGAAGTGGTGTTACTGATTCAGACAGTGAAGCAGGCTTGGGGACTTTAGGAACGGGTGTGACATTGACAATCGCTGTAAGCCATGAAAGTGAGCGTGAAAGGGTTAACCAAACAAGAATTACCATGTATACGCAATACAACATTTCACGGATAATACACTAGTGAATATCAAGAAGCAACTTACCACGGCAGCTTTAATGTTATTCGATTCTCCCTTAGTGATGACAACGACAGTGTTTTGTACGTTATTGCGATTCCCTGCTGCCGACGTCAACATCCTCGTACGAACATACTGAAGTGCAGGAGCTGTATTAGTTGAGTTAGTAGCACCGCCTCCCTTGTAACTGAGTGACAAGATAGCTGACTGGAGTAAGGCGACTGACGAATGGACGTTTAAATTGAAGACCGTTCCGACGTTTGTAGCGAATGTGACGAGACCCACTCGTGTTCTACCACTGTCAATATCCAACCTGCTGACCAGTTGTGACAGAAACAACTTCAGTCTTGCAAAGTTGCCAAAACCAATACTTCCAGATTCGTCGACCACAAAAACAATGTCGGTAGAACAGTCCACTTGCAGTAGGGGTAGCATTGTCGGTGGCGGTAGCTCTGTAACAACATTTTTGTCTACAGAATGTAATACATTACATAGTCTAGAATATAAAATCACTTGAAGCGTGTGTGTGGGCGCGCGCACGGGTTCTGGGGCCGAATATCTAGAAAACGATTGAAAATAGAGGCCCGGTTCCAATAGGAATTGGCATTTGGCGAATCGAATAGTCACGTGATCGATGACGTCTCGTGACCTTCAAAGATCAAGGTCGTGATGCCAATATGTTTGTGGCCCATTATCTCGAAAATGGCTGGTGTTACATACTCGGTTACAATAGAGCACCTGTATGAAATAGCACCCTATGGGCATCAAACAGTCACGTACCTGATTATGTTACATCCTTTCTGCAGAGTATGGTCAAACTTCAACAAATTGAAGACTTCATGCCGGATTCCTGACCACATGATCCTAGAGGTCAAGGTCGTTGTCCAGATATATCTCGATGCAAATATCTTGAAGCGCGTTACATGTAGACACAGAGGCTCGGTTCCAATGGACCACCAATATGAAATAGCATACAGCGAATCGAGTGGTCACGTGAACGATGTCAAAAGTCAAGGTCAACATGTTTGGGCCCTTTATTTCGAAAATGGCTGAAGGTACAAACTTGGTCACAATGGAACACGTCTAGGAACGCCCAACAACATCAACGCAATCTATGCACCATCCGCCCCTCCCTTGTTTGACGTTGCCGCTGCGGATGGGAACGCGTCAGAATTTTTGGTTGAAACTTACCGGGGAAAAAGTAGAGGGATGTGGCTACCGTGTTGTGAAAATTGCATAATCCGAACTTCTCATTTTGACTGATCCACCGGTGTGACGGACAGACGGACGGACGATAGCATATAGGCCTAGCGTGCTAAGCATATAATGTCGTCGAGCACTAAAACGGTAGCTGAGAGGCTAAAAGAGATAATGCAAAGTGAATAAGACAATAAAGCGAAAACAATCACTGCAGTAAAACAGTCGTAATATTATTCACTGCATGTGTAATACAAACCACGACGAATGGTGTTGTTCAGCGAATCTGCCACATCAGTCAGGCTCCTAAAGTTATGTGCCAGAAGCACATTCCTGTTCCGAGGTACGGTAGCCATTGTGTAGAGTTTGTCTATGTCAACTCCACTTCCAACACCAACTACAACCAACTTTGTTCGACTGCCACCGACTGTAAAGCTTCTCAGCTTCTTTGCCTCCATCTACATCGACGACAAATGTGACACATGTTCGCTGAAAATACTTTCCGAAAATAATAGTATATTCGCATTACTACCAGTTCGTAGACCAGTCGAATATTTATTACTTATGACACTTCAACCCACAGTGTGAGTATTTTATCCCTCATGAGGTTTTCCAAAAATATATTCCTATTCGGAAACCGTGCGTGATACAGGTTTTGTGTCAATGGGCCACCAATAGGAAACCACCACTGCGGATCTTAAATGGTGACACTATAACGCTAAAAATAAAACAGCAAATATTTATGTTATAGCTGTCGTTTTAACACCAGTGTGACCTGTGAATGTGATCAACAAAAAATTATCACCGATTAATAATAATTATCATACGTTTCATGTGTTCCCCAGAAGCCCCGCTGGAGCGATTTTCATCAAATTTGGTACATGGGAGGCCCAGTCGTCGATCCATACTATGTATTGATTGGTTGCAGGTTTTCGATTCTACAGGGGTCGAGATTTTCCATTTTCCATAGGATTGTTCGTCGCCGTTAACATTGTGTGGCCTACCAAACTATGCAAGGCAATAACGCTAACATAATGACGAATTTATCAGGGATATTACTCCGCTAGTCCGCTTCCACATTTGTTAGTACAAAAATATCTGTTCAAAATAAAAATGTAACAAATGTAGTACTTACAACTGTACTGTTAAAGTTCTCAGCTTTTCCATAAGTGATGACGACCACTATGTTATGTACGTTAGGACGATCTCCTGACGCTGACGTCAACATCCTCGTACGAACATAGTGAAGAGAAGCAGCTGTATTAGTAGTACGGCCTCCCGTGTATCTGAGTGATGAGATAGCTGACTGGAGTGATTGCATTGATGAATGGTCGGTTAAATTGAAGACGGTTCTAACGTTTGTAGCGAATGTAACAAGCCCCACTCGTGTGTTACCGCTGTCAATATCCAACCCGCTGATGATTTGTGATAGAAACGACTTCATCGTTGTAAAATTCTCAGAACCAACATTACCAGATACATCGACCACGAAAACGACATCGATAGGATAGTTTATCGGTGGCGGCGCTGTCACTGCAACAAATTGTTCACTGTTCATAGTTTTCATGTCGCCGTCTAAAACCAGAATTTGCCATTGACAGATTGGCCACTTTTCAGACCAATGAGATTCCGTGAATTTGCCGCAAGGCTGACCGAATCTATCCATAGTGAAATCGATTCTCTGTTTCATAGGCAACCAGTGGAGCAGCTGTCTCAGCACGGAAGTGATATGATCACGCCAGGGAGCATCACATAAACTACATGGCTTAGTCCGGGGGAAATCCGAGCGGGCGCGGAAAAAATCCCGAAAGGGGGCGTGGACTAGGTCACGTGACCCCTAAAGCATACGGTCGAACACTATTTCAAAACTACATGATCTAGAAACTTCAAATGTGACACTCAGCTTTTTTTGGGAAGGCGAGTGGACGCACAAATGATTTTTTTCCGAACAGGGATGTGGCCTACGTCACGTGAACATTTAGCGTTCTCCACATGATGTTTGATTAACTAAAAAAATTATTGGTACAGCCTGTTTTATCGAGACAATTCGACCTAACTTTTACCTTCTTAAAAGCCGAAATGAAATTCACATTCAACATCAAAGTTGCTGATAGCCCTTTTCAAATTTGCTAATAAATCACATTGTCTCAGTAAAATGTTTGTGCTGTTTTGGATGTGTGACTTGGTTTCTCTCATACGGTGTTGTAATCTAATAACTTTTTACAATTAATTTACATTATAGGTATACTAAGTCGCTAGGTCGTCGGCTTAGTACCTGTCAAGTTAGCGACATTGCTTCATAGCAGTCCGCACTGTCACATCGACATACATTTTATTCGGGTAACTGAGTTGGTCCGAAACCAATAGCCTTCGCATGGAAATTTCAAGGGCTCAGAAGTTACGGGGGTTGGAATTTTGCCGGTCTCCATTGACCTGTATACATACAGTGCTGTGGTAACTGCTAATGGATCATTTGCATATATAAACTTACAACAGCTTAAATTGGCAACAGTACGATACGATACGATACGATACGATACAAGATTTTAACGTTGACTCATAAGCTGAGTATGATCAGCTTAATGTAGCACACGAAACTAAAACAAACAAACGCCAGTGTCCACTTAGTTCGAGAAAAGGATTTGTGATAGAAGTGAGTTTTAAGTGTGGACTGGAGTGAAAGACCGAGAGAGTGATAGATGGTGAGAGCGTAGGCCGTGACTGTGATGAGGTGATATTTGCAGGATGAGGTGAACCAGGAGGAATATTGTAGTAGTAGAGAGAGTTACATCAGTCAAGTTTTTAGAGTGTACAATAGATGCAGCGGTGGTACTGGCTGTTTTAGAATCAAGTAACGTTGGTTAGGTTTACCGTATTGCACAGGTGGCGTGCTGCAGGACATAGACACGTCCTTATTGCGGTTGCAAATGTGAATGTCACTGTAGGCACAGTCAGCTATCGACGGCTCATTGCCTACACAGTGCACGCTGGCCAGCGGCACAGAACCGACTCCTGGCCCGTAATGGTTTCCAATTACCGTTCCTCGGAATCTGAAAACATTCATTTCATACATGCCATCAGTATGCAACAGGCGTATTGGAAGAGACAAGGGACCATGCCGTTCATACCCTTGTACGTTCACACTCTTGTTCATATATTCTTAGCTTACTAGCCATGAGCATAGATTGTTTACTTTTCACAGCACAATGCCATGTAAGGGCGGTTATGCTATAGTAAGTCATCCATCCATCCGTCTGTTTGTGACATTGGTGCATTCTTATACACAAAAGTAAGTCTCCAGTCTTCGCTACTGGGTGGCAAAGAAGTACCGATCTTATCCAACAGAGGGAAAGATACCGCGTCATTGTTATGGCATGCCCGCAGCGTCATTCCTGGGTCATGCCTTGCGCATGACGCTTGCCCCTACCGCGGCATTGCCGCTGTCAAGGCAGCCGATATAACGCCTCAGTGTAACTCAATGAGACCTGCCACACTAAACGGCAATGCCCCGTTCATGAATGTGGTATGAATGCGTAGTGCGGCACTAGCATTAGATGCATTGCAGAATGATAGAGCTGAGCAGTACCAACCCGAATCCCAGACGGTTGCAAACAACGCCAGCATCAATGTAGTCGAAAACATCATCGCACACAGTTCTCCACTGTTCACCGTAATAGACATTTAAACGTCCCTCGACTCTCGAGACTCCTCCTACCAACCTGACTCTGATCTCTGGACATCAGCAATGTCACACAGTCAATTACAATTTTTGAGTTTAGATTACACCACAAAAGACATACATTGCCTCACGACACAAAATATTACGAGGACTTCTGATGGCTTTGGCAGTATTATGGTTAGAGGTAAAAATTTCGACCCGTGTGGAATCGAAACTCCCTCAATTGATCAACAAAACGTTTTCCAAATTTGGTGACGATCGGTTCAGGGATTTAGCGTCGGCTGAGGGTCAAATTTTGCCATTCCCCATTGACTTTGACGGTCGTCCTTGCAACACTCTCACACTACCGTATGAGCGTGTAATGCTGTTCAGCAATAACAGACTGAATCAACGATGTAGGGCCTACAAAATCACTTTGGGGATTTCCGTGTTTCGCAAATGTAACGACCGTTTCAACCATCTCATAACCTCTACTTCTAAGAGTTTGTACCCGATGACGATGCTGTGGACAGTGAAGTCAAGGCTTAGCATCACTGGCTGTGGCTGTGCATAGGTAAAGCTGCATGAGTAGCAGGATCTTTACCTTCAGGCTCAACAGAATATGGGCCTAAGACGTCTAGTGGAGATGAGAAGACGCCTGGTGGCTGCAGTGACCTGGTACGACTCGTCAAGTTGAACTTGATAATGTTCCTGCCAATCAACAACGCTTCTACTCACACAACGTGTTTGTCTACTTGCCAGTGTATATGCAGATCCGGAAGTGTACGTTTCATTTCGAATAGTGTGCAGAAACAGAACACAGAGTGATAAACCGAATATCTCCTAAGATTATTAGCATATTGTGTGAGAATCGGTTCAAGTGTGTTGTCATGCTGTAAAGTTATTAGTGTAGTTCCACATGAAGTGTTCTAGGCCCTGCATTATTCCTATTGTTTGTAGACGATATTATAGACTGTACTGAACATTGTGTATTGTAACGGATGGAATGTAATAAATTTGTTAACGCGCCAAAGTTAAGAATAAACTTAAATCCGAGGTGCGGGCAGTGGCTAGGTGTATTGGAATTTTTTTGTGGAATGGTGAAACAATGGGTTTTAAGGTAGGCTTAGTGTTTAAAATTGAAACAGTTGAGTGATGTTGAAGTTCTAATGGCAAGAGGTACTTGGTTCCAGGTTTCTGTATCATCTTGGACGATGAGAAATATTACTTTACTTGCGGTTTTACTGTTTTACTATTAACTCTCAGTAGATGTACAGAACTATAGGCCTAAATAAAGTCGGCAAAGTCAATGTTGTCAATAAAGGTTTAAAAAGTTTGAAAAAGTTTAACTATTTAAAAAGTTTAAATTTTCTTCCATGGTAGTTTGAAAAATAGTTTAACTAAAAGTTTAACAAATATTTTTAGTTGGAAAAATAGTTAATGTTAAACTAAAAATAAAACGTGCGTGCCCACCACTGGATGGGGCTATGCATGGGCCAACTTGTAAGGTAAGTTTTTTTATATTTAGTGTTTTAAAGAACGAGAAGCGTCGTCATATTCAGCTTGCGAAAACAATTTTTAAAAACGTGTACCTTCTTTTTTCATCAGAGATATAGAGACAGTCTTTGTATAGGGTGATGCCAGTGTAGTTCGCCTTGGATTCACTCAGCAGTGTAACTAGTCCGGTGCCGTTCAAATAAGCCGTTTCCACAGCCTGATATTTTGTCGACGTCGACGCCCAGTACATCCGATGCTCTGTGTTAAAAAGTAACGAAAAGTACTGTTTAAGTCAAGACATTCAAATTTATTGATATTACTTTTGTGCAGCGTTGCAATATGAACCGTGGCATATTCAGATTTTTGGCTAGATTAAGCAGACATAAGTTTGTCCACTCCCATGTATTCGGTCAACGTAGCCACGTAGGCTTATTCGAAGTTTGCGTTTGCCAAATTAATATTGGTGGTAATTTACCCCCTTCCCCAGACCCAGTTTTCTAATTTGTCACCACTGCACAAACACTGCTTGGAATTTTTGGAACGTTTTCGTGACTTTTCCTACAAATATAGTGGCTACAGAACCCCAAAAGATTTTTTCCCATATGAGTAAGTGAGTGAGTAAGAGTATTTAACAGGCGCATAAGAGCAGTAGTCACTATGCCTCGCGGTGTCAATTAAAAAAACGACTTCAGCTGCCGACGAAATTTTCCGATGTCGTTGTCGGGCTGGCGAATCCTGGCTGGCAGACTGTTCCAGAGCCGTAGTCCATCGGCTGCATATCTGCTCCCTCCTAAATTTTGGTGGAAAACGAAGGTCACCCCA
>Ga0056114_1000409_pt1 | contig 14540 bp, 8 predicted proteins | sample WorMetHERISLAND1_FD_77005 | JGI IMG/M metagenome (GOLD analysis project Ga0056114, IMG submission 77005) | Marine gutless worms symbiont microbial communities from Max Planck institute for Marine Microbiology, Germany - Olavius loisae HERON... ...
AAAGCCCATGTACGACTTCCTATTAGTCACTAATAGTAACTTTGGCCGTATCTGCTACTGTTTTCGAGATATTGACGCTTAAAGCTAGAAAATCGCTGAATTTTCTTAACCCACCCTTCTTTGAGGCCCCCGTTCGGGGGAACCCCTTAGAATTTGGTGATGAAATTTGGCGTCAGAAAACTAGAGTCTTGGGGCTACCAGATGATGAAGAAATCATGACATTAGCTTTCATCGTTTTGACACAATACCGGCGCGTGACGGACAGACAGACACGTTGCTATCGCAAAGACCCGCGCTAGCATAGCGTCGCGCGGGTAAAAACGGGATTGCTGTTGAATTTTTGAACAATGATTTAAGGCAGACTGGTTCGATCAGGCCACATTTAAGCTGGCTTGGTTTGTGGTCACTGCAGAAGGATGGCATCAGGAGTGAGGTGGGAAGAGAAAGTGAACGAAAAGTGGATGCGAAGATCATAGAAACCATGCAGCAAGGAAAGACTATACGCAAGACAGCTTGCTGGTAATGGAGTGCCTATTTATCTGATGATTTAGTGCCAGTGACACTAATATAAACTGTACGGCAGTGTTAGACCAAGTGATATCAAAACTGGTCATCGGTTATGGTTGAAGCTTCAAGTTGAACCTATACTAAAATGGACACAATCACATTTGCTTCCAAGGTGTGAGATAGGCATAGGTCAGAGTGACAGACTGCAGCATGTAATGGTGCTTTGTACAAGGATGAGGTTAGAACAACTCTCTACAGACAAAATCAGTCACTTGAAGATTTAAACATAACTTTCAGAGATTAGTTGCTATAACTACCGGCAAAAGTGTTTTGCTAAAAGTAAACTACCGGTAATAAAAATTACATTCGCACATAAAACACCCGGAAAACACTTTTGCACTGATTAGCAGAGCACAAGTCCAAAGTGTGAAATACACAAACGACACAATGGTTGTCAGTTGACGCTATTTGATAAATCAAGACGTCACAGATTCTGTACACGCATCAGTCCACAGTTCTTCAGATATCTGTGACGAGGCAGCACACAGCTTTTAGCACTAGCTACTGAACTAGAAGTATTCGTTGAAGTGAAAAATGCCGTAAGCGGTGGCACATTGCTAATGTCTCGTTTTCGTTTTGTGGCTGGTGCTTCATCAGCTTCATCATCTTCCCTACAACAGAAGCACAGTATTGCAACATTACTCCGATAACAATGCTGTCATATATAAGATACTGCAGATACAGATATATTTGAAGGCATTAATGTTAGCGAATTTCAGTTACAAACTAATTTTGTGCCACATGTAAAACTGCCAGCTGTAATTGTACTAACTTCTTTAATGGATGAACTGGAAAACATCTGCAGCCACAAAAGTTTACGATTCTGAAACACTCGCAAATTAATGGCATGCAAACGTTAATGGGTCTACAGAAGTCGTTTTGTGTATCTGCGAATTAAGACGCAGACCGCTTATTTGACAGGTGGCTAAAGTTTGATGAACTCATCATAACACTGCAAACTAAAACCAACTTTTCACGTGCATCATTTTTCGTGTGAGTATCATGAAATCGCGAAATTTAAATATCCGCAAAAAATTGGATTGCCCATTACTAAATTTCATCTGCAGTCCGGGCAGTTGTTAATGTAACTGGTCCACTCTCTTGTTACTGCCTTACAAGAAGTCCAGTTCTCAGCATGAGCAGCGTGCAAGTGCAATACAGTATAAATTTCAGTAAAAACAGAATCAACACAGGAAGAAATGAGCAAGAGCACCTGTAATTACAGCAATTCTGTCTGACTACAAATTCAGTCAAATACAATCAGTAAATCTGCATACATGCACAGAATAGGCCTACTAGTACAGATGCACAATTTTGTTCAGATCGCTAGTCACTTGGAACTTTACCTTGCAAAGTACACTGTGAGAAAACACCAAATTAAGATGAAGCTGAAATATAGTGTTTTACGGGAACTTGAAGACATCCCTCAGCATACTGCCAAATCTTGGTCTCAGTAATGTTTTGCGCAGTGTATGTTAGTAACAATTAGTAAATGGCAACAGTGAAAACAGGATATAATAAATAACATGTCTTGATCAGCTTACTTACAATTGCCAATAACTTTTAAAATACACACTACCGTCACACTAAAATATCCACATGTTTGCGTTAAGTAACGTTACAACCACATCACAGAACTAAGTAACATCAAATGTTCAAAGCACCAGAGCTCCAGTATCTGAACATCTTCCTGAACAGTGTTCTTGCTGTAAATTCAAGGTCTGTATTCGTGACACACTGTCATTTGTTTCAACTCGTGCTGTGTCGACACAAGCACGTGTGCACACACTAGCCTGATCGACTGATCATAGACATACCAGTGAACTGGCACTCCTTTGTCTCGCAGAATGATATCAGCTGTTGACCAGCTAAAGCGAACCAGTGACGTGAATCCAAATACTGGATCTAGTGTGTCTAACAAAAACTGTTTCGTCTTTGCATCTACGGATTAACACACAACAGTTACTGTAAAACCCTTAATATCTGTATGAACTTTGCGATTTTCACGAGGTGACTTGTACTTCAAATGTATTTACTGCACTGTTTGTGAGGTTTAAAATATTAAATAAAATGCTGCAAAATTCATAAAACTTCAGCAAAAAGATCAGTGTTTTACATATGGTATGGCCACAACTGAAGACATGCTAGAGGTCCTGCTGGCAGTAATTCCCATTTGTTGGCCAGCTGACTGGGTTTCAGGCAATAGAATACCATACAAAATATGCAGCTCCTAAAATTCTGACCCCTTGTAATTATACTAATGGCTGGCCAGACCAGGCAGTATTTACTGCACTAGATGCTGGGTTTATTGGGCTGATGGACAGATGACTAGCGGGGTAGAGAAGGGGAAGACACAGCAGAGGTGCAATGCTGTGAAGCAGCATAACCACTAGCAGTTTATAAACTCTAAGGCATAAACGTGCTGACAGTATCTTTTGACCACAAAACCTTCAACTAAGATGTATATGATATTTCACCTGCTAATTTTGTGACTTCTAAAGCTTGTCACTCACATAACAGAACAGATGGATGACGACATCAATACTGGTAGTTATGGCAGACTGCACTTAGCACATCATCATTTCTGACATGCATCACCAAGAGTGCACAGCACCAAATATATACATTAGTCTTCAGAGTGGACGATTCTGAGCCATAGCAATTGTTTCCTTTAGGGAGAGCTAATGGATTTCAGGTCCTGCAGGATAGTCTGAACCACATAATACAAGGATGTCCCAATGGTCTCCTCCAGTTGTCTAAGAGGGAAGCTGTTAAGATCTTGCCATTTGCTTCATCAGACACTCTCGTAGTGTGCTCAAACAGTGAGATGTCGTGATTGGACTGGCTGAAAGGTGTGGTTGCTTGGTTGTCCGTCTCACTTCATCATTATGCACGTACTGGTGCCATTTTGATTTCTAGCAGCATTCATAGACACCATTGATCAAGAGCATTAATCTTGAGCACATCTCTCTTGATGACTGCCCAGAACCTACAGTTGTAGAGAAGATGGGTTGAATGCAAGTACTATACAACATCAGCTTGAGATGATGGGTGAGATTCTTAACTTCCTGATCTGGGAGTCTGTATTGGCTCACTTATCCACTCAAATCACTCATAATATCGCACATTGCAGTGCTATAACTCATACAGCTATGCAGAATCTAGAGAAGAGAAGCAGTGAACCAATGCAGCACACGTACCTGCAGGATAGCCAGAACCATACTCCATTGCACCAATTTCTACGTCCTCAACAAATTTCCATGTGGAAACTATTTTGTCTCGAGTAACCTTCAGCATGATATACAACACTGCATGTAAAAATACATCACAAAAATGCAATAACAGATACAATACTAGAATTGTAACAGATTTTAAAAATCTGCTTAAATTTGTGAGTTTTTACAAATTTTAAAATGGTACGCTATGAATTCTTAATCTGTGGTTCACTGGTTCAATGACCACAGTTCTTGAAGCTGATCCGACAAATGTAGGCATAAGACGTTTGCATTTAGCTTATCACATTTATTCACGTCATCCAAGCTTTGTCCACATCCATGCCCACCTGTTGGGCCTGTCGTCTCTGTCAAACACCCACCTGGCATGCATGTGTTGGACCGCATCTCTGCTACAGAAGTGCACAACAGTAGGCCGTGAGTAGATATCACTTGTCACAGCCTATTCAGCATTGACACTTTGACAGTACTGGTATATTAGATGATGCAGCAGGCTAAGACAATGCTACTGTCAGTCAGTAAATTGCCAGCATGTCTACCGGCGCAACACCCTATCAGTCACCCCACACCAATATTAATCGGAACACTGCCAGTGACCAGCTCTGAAGTAAGTAAGTAAGAGATTTATATAGCGCCAAAGTCTCGGAAGAGAATCAGGGTGCATTACAGAGGCTGCTAGGGGGCGAGATGGGCTGAAAGAAAGTAGTAGTCTTAAGATGACGTCTGAAGGAAGAGTATGTTTGGGATTGGCGGATGTGAAGAGGTATGGAGTTCCATATTTTGGGCGCAGCGACGCGGAAAGCGTGAGCACCAAATGAAAGGTTGTGTTGCGGAACAGAAAGTAAGTGACTGGCAGATGAACGCGTGGACCTTGAGGGCTTGTGATATTGTAAGAGCTCGGTAAGGTATGGCGGGTGACCAGTATTAAGAAATTGGTGGACTAAAGCAGGTAGTTCAGTAAGTAGGCATATGTACGCATGCTCTTGATGCGGTGTATAGATTCAGTCACATTCAGTCAAATGTTTCTGAGACCGCATCCCAAATTTCAGTGAGCTAATTACACACAAATTACCCACTACAACCCAAACCCGACTCAAAATCGCGAGTTACAGTCGTAACTCAACTATGGTTATAACAGCAAAAACAAATGAATGCACGACTGCATGAGCGACGAGCGCTATAATACTGACTTTTGCACAAATGCTGGCTGCACTGACAATTGGATACAGCGAATCTGCTTTCTTTGCAACAGTAACTTTCACCGAAGGAAAACTTTCTTCAAGTTTCTGCTGGTATGCTGAAACATCTCCAACTGTATCCACATACACCTACAGGCAGTTTCACCGTGTAATATTCAGCTGTTAACAATCGACGAGTCAAAAAGTTTTCAGAAACGTAAAGCTGCATAATATGTGAATGATAATTTGAACTGTTTAATTAACACGTTAACTTTTGTGTTAACACGTTAAAGAATTAATCGCAATTGAAAAACAAGAAAGCTGTGCTATCGCAAAGACGACCGCGTGATGCGCGCGATAAGTAGATCGTGAGCCGTTGTGGAGATATGGCCATTCGAAATTATCCAGATGGTGGCGGCCGCCATCTTGAATTTGTTCGAATTGAAAATAGCGCCATTAGATCCGCCGTCCCCGAAAACCCTACCCTAGAACCAAACATGAAGTGGATCGGATCACCGGTTGCAGAGATATGGCCATTCGCGTATCTTGGGGGCATATGGAACCCCCATTTTCGGGGGAAGGGGAGGTCGTAGGGGGTCAGCGATAGCACCATTCGAAAGAGTGATAGTGGTTTCCTATAGGCTCTCCATTGTGACCGTTGCGCTATCTGTAACCATTCGGCCGCAATTTGCAATCGAATGTTCCCCTTGGAGCAGACCCGTCATGTTGGGGTTGCAAAGAGCTAACGTCCCAGGCTAACTAATGGTGAAATTATTTTTGAAGAATTCCAACTTATGTGATCACAATTCACCAACGTCACAGACAGACAGACAGACGACATGCAATCGCAGTACCGCGCTTTGCACTAAAGTGCATCGCGCGGTAATTAATGCTGTCAAAAAATAATGCCCAAACATAAATTCCATGTATCAGGAGTTTCAATATTCAATTAAACTGCAGTTATTTGATGATCGAATAATTTTCAGTTAATTATTATGTTGTAGTTGCAGCACAGTTTTAACAATTTTCAGCTGACAAGTTGTTTCACGGCAAGTTCAACAGCGGTCGCATCTTGTAGATGAGACGTGGTCATTTGCTGATTGCAACATACAACAAAAATATACCTGTGTATTGTGTAACTGATGTGTTAATTAGCGCATCAACGCACGATTAAAACAATAGCATGCATTAACATGAATAAGAAAATTAACTGCTGGACAGCTCTAATACTAATTAGTACATTAGTAGCTGCTGTTCAGCCTACATGAGACACTGGGCTATCACTAACTACTTTCAACGAACATTTGAAAACATACTTATTCTCCGTTGCGTTTTGAGACCACGACGCATTTGCGACATTTATGACTTATTTGCACAGTTTACAAATTTACTCACTTACTTACTTACTTACAATATAACAGAGATGTGCAACAAATACATGTAATTCATTGACACCATATCACTAGTCTCTGCAGCATGTCTGGCACAAAAAAATAAAGCCACAGTATTGCAAATACACTCTACAAACTCAACAAACAATACCCAATACCTCCTTGATATCCACACCCAACGACATAGTGCGGCGCACAAGTCCAATAGCTGTATCATGCGAAATTTGGTTCAAATTGTATTTTGTTCTGAAAACATTTACCACAATATGTAAACACAATCTTAGTGTGTCTGCCAATACATACTAGCCTGTATGTTGATGTGAAATATGTTGCACACTAGGAGATATACTCCACGGGTAGATTGCAATCAATCGGTGAAATTAAAGCATGAATCAGCAGATTAACAAAACAAAAAATTCCATCTTTTCCCATCTAGAGTTATACATTATCATCAAGTGACTACAAACAGCAACGTGTAGTAATTATCTGACTATCATATTAACATATGACAATCTCAAATAAGAAAATAGAACAGGAAAAATTACAAGGCATTAAATTAATTAAATGTCTACAACAGAAATATTATGTAACCATTACACAAGTGTTACACATGTACATCACTGCATTTCACTTTGAAACACAGTCTTCTGCATTAAGTGGTACGTACAACTGCTGCAGACTTGGCTAAAGCTACATTCTAAAGCTACATCAAATCTTTTCAAACTGATTATATCCACATTTCTGATAAAGATCTAGAGAATTATTTCTAATAATAAAAATAATAACAATAGTCCAATATCTACAGTGCCACAAGGTTGTACTTCAGAGGCGCTGGCAGCAGGTCAGTCAGTGTCAGTCTGTCATTTGGCAAAACAGAAGTCTTAAAGGCAGTGAGAGAATGAACGTCAGTAACAGAGCGTGACAAAGCGTTCCAGATGGCTGTGATAGCGAATGGCTTGATGAGTATAGTCGCTCATTTTGTGATGAATTTTGACGTGTCGACTCAGACACGACGACTTTGAAGTGATGCAAACTTTGAACGTCAGCACAGCCAGCTTGTAGGAGATCCAATGTTCAAGTGACAACCAGTGCAGCTGGTGGAATAGTGACTTGGCGTCTGATCGCCTCGGCGCCTGTGGAACAATCCGAGCTACACTATTCTGTATGCGCTGGAGTTTGCTGATGCTGGAAGTCGGAGCTCCGTGGAGCACAGCATTGAAGTACCGGGTAGTCCATTTTTGACAGGATCAAACTGTGTGAGTTCTGTTGTCAACAGTTGACAGATGTGGCAAATGGTCTGCACTCGGTAATTGCACAATCGCACCACTGCTGACAGGTGTTTGTCAAAGGCCAGACGCCGATCAATCACAACTCACACATTTTACTAATACAATTGTAAATTTCCATTGTGCAAATTCTCCTCGGGATAAATTCTTCCTGCACCACATCCCTATTTTTAGGAAGAAGCAGTCAAGTCACTTTTCTTTGGAAATATAAACAGAAATTTTAACAATTTAATAAACAAAGGCAAACCTTATGATAATATCACATTGCATTTATTACAGTTCTGACCAGTTAATGCACGTAACTGTCACCTTCTAAAAAATGTCACAAAAATAATAAAATAAACAAAGAGGCGAGACCTATATATTGTAAGACAGCCTTAGAAACATCATTAATTTACCGTTTCAGCATACTGTTAGATATAAAGCCTGGCATAAGAATTTCTGCAATCCATCCAATAGTATCTGACGTTCTTTGTAGCTTATCAAACAAAACATTTCTGTTTTCTTCTGTCAATGTCTTTGAATCTGTTAAACACATGCGTAAACAAGAATTTTTCACATTAGAAATGTTAGATACTGAATTAAGGATTTGAAGGATGTAACGGTATAAGAGTGAAAGAGACAACATAAATTGGACAAATTACACCATATACTGTAGAGATAATCAGATGAATTCTCAAAGAAAGCCATGAGTTATGTAAATGCTAATAATCACTCCCACAAATGCTATACAGATTTACGTTTCTCAAGATCTATTGACTGCTTGCAACACAAAAAATGCAGATTCACTGAGAAAGCAGGGTGCACTGTACTCGTGCATAGTGCTGTGACGATCTTAACAAGAAGCCAAGCTGTCGCTAGGATAGCCGACCGTTCTGCCAAAAATTGTATGGTTCACGTGACCTAGGCCACGCCTACTATCAGGGAAATTATTGTGCGCCTGCTCGGCATTGCCCATACAAAGCCGTGTATCAAATTTGAAGTCTTTAGCTCAAGTAGTTTTAAAGATATGTTCGATCGTATGCCAAAAATTGTAGGGGTAACGTGACCTAGGCCACGCCCACTTTCAGGGAAAATTATTTGTGCGCCCGCTCGGCACTCCCGATAAAAAAGCTGCGTACCAAATTTGAAGTCTCTAGCTCATGTAGTTTTCGAGATATTGCGCTCTAAGCATACTGGAGTCACAAGTTTGACCTTCCAGGGTCACGTGACGTCATCGCTCACGTGACCATTCGATAGCCCATATGCCATTTCCTATTGTTAGCCCTTTGGAACCAAGCCTCTATCTCTTACATAACGTTACAGACAGACGACGACGACAGACGGACGCAACACTGTAGCATAAGCGCGACCGATAGTACGGTCGGCTAAAAACGAAATCAAAAATCGTGATTTCTTTGTCAGAATTGGCAGAGATCGAAATTGCGATCTTGCTGCCATTGTTGTGATTATTTTTTGCAGAAATTACTAGATATTACTGGATTAAATGACTACAATTTTCATTTTATTGTAGTTCTTATGCATGCTGTTGAAGTTGTAAGCCTACAGCATTAGGCACAATAATATACAAACAGATTGAATAGGCTACTAGGAGAAAATGATCACTTAAGTCCAACAGAAGAAATATTTGTGTTATGTTTTCAGAATTTATATTAGGTTAGACTAGTTCCTCACAAATTAGAACAATTAAATCGAAATTGTGATTTTTGTTTAATATTGAATCAAAATCGATTGTCTATATCGTCACAGACTACTCTTGCACTCACAGCATGCACCTCAAGGGCTGGTCAGCATGCTGACAATACACTCATCACTGAAGATGATCAGCAAATTTAATTTGTCCTGCAAGTAGTGAAGGTGTAACAAGTAGTGAAGACTCAAATAAGTCAAGATTTGTACCTGCCATCAGCAGCAACAGTGTGGCAGTTGCACATCATCACTTTTTACCAGCTGCTAGTGATGACATCTGAACTGAAGCAGTACTCACCATTGATGGCTCATAAACACATTTAAGGACTGCTGACTTGCTACCTCAAGAACATTAGTGTGTTTTCTGATTACACAGCAGTGTAAGTTAATAATCGTAAAATTATCTATGCATTAAGTATAGCAAGCATTATAACACATACAGTACAATAGTCGACTGTACTAAGAACGTAACTTGCATTGAGCATACCTTAAATATTTACAAATTCTGATTATTTTGCACCCATATTGTTAAAATGTATACTAGATTGAAATTCCAGCTTGGGAGGTTGACACTTTGAAAGCTGAAAAATAAGGACCACCCTGCTGGACAGTAAACAATACATTTCTCAGCACTGGTACATGTCACTCCAGATGGTGAGCCTTGTAGGCAATAAGTCAATTTTGTATTTTTAGGCCGCCCAGAACGGTAGCTGGGTGAAAAAAGTTGAACTTTGGTCCACTAACAAAAAAGTTATGGGCACTCATGTTGATCCACCCAAGAGGACTTTTTCGGGAGACTACATTTCGGCCCTTAGGGGTACTGCCACTTGAAATTTTTACATGCACTACAACCCCCTAAATAGTATTTCAACTTGCGGCACCAGGTGGCCTCGAGTTGGGCTCTGCCCCCATATTTCTAGTTTTTATTTTTAATACCTCACAGTGAAGCAAGATCAGTATGAAACATGAAAGCAGACTATAAAATCACCCAGTACCGGGTATTACCAAATCTCCAATACATGCTAGTATCATAATTAAAGCAGCAATATTTACCTGCAAAGCCCAGCTCATCCACAATGCTCTTCTGTGACAGTGGGCAATAGCAGGTAGCATATACCATAGGACCTAGAAAGCAAACAATATGCCAACAATTCTTCCAACTGTAGTCAAAAACGTCAATGCAACTTTCAAAATTAATAATTTACACTTTGCAGTAAAACATAAAAAGCAACAAAAAAATGAACAGGCTAACAGCTTAGTGCAGACCGCTGGAAAAGGGCGCACCAGACAGCAGGTTGCTCTCAAGATTATTTTTGAAAATGTTTTAACTAGACCAATTACGGTTGCCAACATTCAGGGCAGAAATTCAGCAAATTCACGGCTATATCAGATTTCATGGGTGCTACTGTATTCTTAATACCCTTAATAATCTGGTAAGTTTAGTTGTGATTTTTAGTCTGTTTTTACCATGCGTCAGCGTGGTAATAGGTATTGTCGAGTCTGTCCGTCCATCCATCACACTGTGATATAAATGTCAACAAAAACAGGCCCACGATGTGGCTTTCACTAAACAGTATTCCAAAGACTGCAGTTTTTTGAGATGTAAAGATGTTGCGGAAATTCGAAGGGTAACATCCCCAACGAGACTATTTTCTATAGGTACTGGTACTCTCATTCTGAAATTCAGAAAGCTAATAAAACAGCTGAGGCAGATAGCAGCAAGCTATTATTAGAATGATGTCATCGCTATTTAGCCAGTGGCATGGTAAGCTCAGTTATCGGTACCGACTAGCTTTATTAGCTTAAGGCCAAATGCTGCATAATTTCAAAAACAGTGCACGACAGAACTACTGAACATTAATAGGAAGGGAAGTCATATTCGATCTATCAAACACTAATTTCCAGTGATCTTAAATGACTGCTAACCTGGGTTTCAAGGTCAGAGTACTTTTCAAAGGTGAACATCTCAGAAACAGTGCATTTTAGAGACAAAGTTACGATCGGATTTTAATAGGAAATGATAGGCAGGCTATCAAATGATACCAGTTTCAATGACCTTGGGTGACTCGGACTCTGATTTCAAAGTTGCATCAGCATTTGAAATCAAATATGTCAAAATGGTGCAAGATAGAGCCATAGATACTACTGAACCTAAATAGAAAGCCATATATGACTATGACCTATTGAACGGTGCCATCTCCAGTGACCTTGAATAACCCCTGACCCAAGTTTCAAAGTCAGGGTACTTTTCAAAGGCAAATATTACTCAGAATGATGCATTTCATATTGTCCAACTGCAGATGACTTAATTACTTAACTCCAGTATGATGTATTGGTGTGCCACTGACACACGGTCCCTTGGCGATAGCTGAGCTTCTTGTTTAGTATAAAATTACTTCAGTTTTAAAATTAAAATTAAACAAAATTATAATCATATTTTTAGTTATTATGCACCATGAGACTCCGGTCGTCCAGTACACACTGATGTCGGGTCATGCTACACTATGCGGGCACTGCAAGCAATGCTGGCAAGTGAGGGCAGTGGTTATTGTGGCGGCAATGTCTGTTATGCAGGATGCTCCAAGAATAAGCTGGCTGAGTGGTGGCAGGTGATGCTTTGATGAAGCATGCGCGAGCGTAAACCGAAAAGTTGACATGTTGCTACCATCATTCCATTGTTTTCATCCGTACTAAAATTAAAGTGTGCAGCAACCTCAAATAAGTCTGGCAAAAATGAACAATAGACACCCTACGTCCCACAGCATAGCCTCGGAGAAAATCGGGGACAAAGTCAAACGTACTTCCGGCCGCGGAGCCAGAACCAGAAATAGACATACCGTAAAAATGTCTAAAGTCGTGAAAAGTTGAGGCCTACATCTTGACCATATTTCATCGATATTGGACATCTGCAGGTCGCGAGGTTAGCGTTAGAACAAAATTGCGATATCGGAAATATGTAACCCCAAAATTTTTTAACGGGATGGGAGCCGAGACCCTTACTTTGGGGGTCAGATCCCCAAAAACAAAATTCACTTAAATTGACAATTACACTCTACCTTATAACCGTACGTCCAAATACCACTTCCGTACGATTGTGCATAGTGCGTCAATATTCGTACCGGACACTTTTTCTCTAGGGGCTACCGTTTTTGAGCTATGCCCCAAACATTTCGAATTCGTACACGACGGCCCGACTCTGGCGCTACCTGGTGTCTGCAAATTAAGGATTATATCGATAAGCCGATATCGATCGCAAACCACGACTGGCTACGATATCGTAGAGTAAGCTGTGCCCATGATATTGTGTGTATGTGCCTCAGCGCCTCTAGCGGGTAGAGCGCGCGACAGTCACGTAACATGAGGCAGCCCAGCCCGGCGGTGTTACTGGTTGTTTACATAAGACAGGCCATTAAAGTGATCACAGGATGATTGTGTGGGCCTAGTATAGAGTTGCCAAGTGTGATGCCAGACGGTGTTGCTGCAGCAGTAGTTACTGCCAGATGTACTTGGCTCAGTGTAGTGAGTTTCGCCCAACAGGTTGTCGGCGATTTGTTCACGCAACTGAATGACTAACTTTGTATCGATGAGATGTTCCGTGTAGTAAACTAGTCAGAGTTTTGAAAATTAAAATATAATATTAAAAAATGTAAAAACTTTATTATACCAGCATGTTATTTATTATTTTTTTAATGGAAGTTGAAGACAGAATGTAGTGTACGTAGTTGGAATACGGCATTTAATGCCACAGATTTAAGATTTTGACCTGGCCAGTGTAAAAACTTACCATTATTTTCGACCAGCGAATCATTATTACTTACTTAATTGTGGAAGACTGTTACCATGGAGACCACAGTTATAAACAATGTAAAGTCACTGATTGGTCGGAGTGTGTGTTGTCAGTAGATGTGCCTTGATTCGAGTGGAATTTGGCAATTTTGTGTAGCAAATGTGTTAAATTCGCTGTTTTTTTTGTAGTTTTCACATGTCTGAAGCGTGAAAAGTAACCCGACTGCTGGAAGAGATATCGGGTATCTTGAATTCAGGACGGTTTCATCTGGTGTATCTATTCTTGGCCCAGAATTGCCGACCGGGTGATATAGAATTGAGCATTGACTAAAGCTCAGTTAAAGACATTTGTGAAGTTGACTATAGTCATTTGAGTTGGTTCCACCGGTTCCACCGCTGTTGATACCGGTAAAACGTACCTGTCCCTTGTCGGGGGGCATATATCATCACGGGGTAAACGACGATTGTATACAGTATGTACAATATAATCAATCACGTGTATACAACGACAACTGCCGTACATTTCCACGTTCCACGTTCCAGTCCTCAAGATCCAAGATCCCAGATCCAAGTGCCTAAGCTTTCGCATGCCGCGTTGTATGCCGCACGATGCTCTGCCCCCACACCCCAGATGCCACACACTGTCTGTCAAGCACGCACGTGGCACCAACTGTTTGGTCTTGAGCGATGATAGAAGCTCTAGACTGGTGGAGTCATCTGATTGCTTGTGATGACAAATTGATCGAAGCTTGAGTTAGACATATCATCACTGTCTTGGGAACCCAAGGAATGTGTACTCTGCCTCGTTAACTAAGAGCACTTTGCCGAAGTAAATATGTCCGTTGGTAGAGACAGTTTGAAGTTCCAGCTTACGCATATAATCCTACTTTTATTATTTCTGGGAGTTAAATACATACTGGTCATAAAATTTGTTTCAAGAGAACACAATATTTTGTGGTGCAGTTGTTAGAATTGGACTGAAGTTTGTTTTATCTTTTCACTAATAAATCGTTTAAAATCATACTACTGTCCTCCTGTGTCGTATTATTTAGCTTATCCGTTAATTGTACAGTTTAATATTACTGAATCCAGGGAATATATGAACGGTTAAGAATTTTAGGATGTGAAATAGACATGTGTTAACAGTCTCCCGCACCTATCACTAGCTATCATCCACTCCCGTTACACAGAATGGAACAGTTCTTCCAGGGGTGAAGTGCTCAAGAATACGTCTTACCATTGCTAGAGACACTATCAGTGATTGGGTGGCAGGGCTTGATTTGTCAAATTTTAGCTGGGGGGTTGTAAGGGTTAGCCTAGGGGTCTATAGGTAACTGCGTTGTGTAGCCCGCTAGAGTTTAGAGCCTAGCTTAGTGTGTGGATAAAATAAGACTTGAGACTTTATATTAT
>Ga0056114_1000410_pt1 | contig 14521 bp, 12 predicted proteins | sample WorMetHERISLAND1_FD_77005 | JGI IMG/M metagenome (GOLD analysis project Ga0056114, IMG submission 77005) | Marine gutless worms symbiont microbial communities from Max Planck institute for Marine Microbiology, Germany - Olavius loisae HERON... ...
CCACCCACGACGTCAATTAACGACGTCGCACGTGGTCGTCTCGCGTTAGCGCCGCCCACTCAACGCCCGCAACGGCTGTTAATGCTGGGGTCCTATAGCGTCCCCGGTACTAATAGAAAGCCGAAAAAGAAATCGCAATTCACAGTAGACTGCTAAACAGGGTCACTTAAGCTATGTACTTGTAACTTCATCACCAGAATGCTGTACTGTTATCTGTATCAAATAAAAATAAATTTGTATTATCTGCGTACAGTTTTTAGCGCGCGACAGCATATAGCATATATGCTTAGCGCGCTATGCAAATGCTATCGCCCGTCCGTCTGTCCGTCCGTCCGTCCGCCACACGGGTGTATCATACGAACACGGTTGACGTTAGACTTAGACAACAGCTATACGAATGAATATAGACCAGTATTGTCAGCGAGAACGTTTTAAGCAACTGAATGTACTTTTCAGCATTATGTTCCTTGCGTTTATTTGCCGTAGATTTCTCCGCTAGGGGCCTTCATACTCATACACGCACTACTGTCGCCCGCTTACCTTAGCGTTAGCTAGGCTTTCTTGTAAGCTTTGCATTATGAACTTCGTTAAAATATCATTGATGTATAAAACAGGAAACACTGTATTGGAGCTTCACAAGTTAATATTACTAAATCCGAGTAGAACAAGAAGAAGAAACTATTGCAGTTGGCTAGAACTTGAGAACTGCCAGTAACACCAGCCTGAGCATGACAGTGGGTAATTCCGCCTATGTATGATGGATCGCTGAGCCTCTGTAGTTCGACAACAAGCGTTTACCGTTGCGTTTTGTATGTTTGTTCGTTCAATTCATGACGTCTAGTGTCGGTCGTATTCGCCAGGGGCGGGGCGAGCGGCAGGCTGGTGTTATAGTCGATTGATCAACATGTATATAGCAAGCTGGTATAGCAACGCAATGGTTTGTCTGTCGATGCGTGCAGTGGCGGGTGAGCTCATCACGCGGGCTGCTACCTTATCGATTCTGTACAGAGCAGAGATGTGCTGCATCATTAGAGATGTGCAAATCACGTAATTTACTAAATATTTAAGCTTTACATCATCAACGTCGCTGTCGTTATTATCATCTTATGGGTTCCCATACTCGTAGCTTTGACTGCAGTGCATTGAATACAATACTAACGAGTAGGTAATTGTATAACGGTATAATTGTATAATAATAGGTTAAGTTTATGCTGTTATACGTTTGAACGGAAACAAGCCGCAAACATCTTATGGGGTATTTTTCGTTTAACGTGTTGCTGTCTTTAGGCCAGCTACGACGACGACAATACGATCTGGTTTTGTGTCAGTCACTGTCGTGTATATATGGTCGATACGTTTCAAAACCTTTTGTGGATGTTTTGGCTCCTTTCTGGTTTCTCTGTTGAGACGAAATGGTACCTAACTGGACAGAGTGGACGCAGATTGTGATGTTTCGGGATCGTCTGATGCATTTAGACTACAGTTTGGTAAAATGCGTGTAAACGTGGCGTCAGCGCTGTACGATAGAGTAAGCATTATGAGTGACCGCCCTCTCTATGAAAGTAGACCAGCAATTATCTGTTTTACCGATGTTCCTTACTATGAAGTATAGGATTTTTTTTGCTACAGGTTCAGATTTTTATCAAAACCTGCAGAAAAAGCTCAGCTGTCGCTGATAACCCGCGCGATGCTTCAAGCACAAGCATCGCGCGGTTTCATGCAATCTAACTACTCGATCTGATTTCATTTCATGTACGTTAGTCGCTTATTGTAACTGTGTGTCTGTCTTGCATTGTTTCCTTCATATACAGCGACTTATTGGCCAAAAATCGCAGTTTTGTACGCCGCATGTGCTTAACGCCGCTGTTGATGGCAGAACATTCGCTGCGGCAACACCTCGGCTCTGGAACAGTTTGCCATCTGACATAAGAAACTGACAATGGTCAATTGGTCAGTTTAGGTAGGCGATCACTTAAAACATTTCTTTTGGGGCAGTAGGGCCACGGCGCAGTGTGACCTGTGTTAACTGCGCCTTAGAAGAACTCTTACTTACGTACTTACTTAGTTCGTCTGAATTACAGAACGCGGTTTAGATTGGAGAAAACTACAATGATGGAGATATAACCGTGAAAGAATTTCGGCGATATGTTTAGCCATTCTGGCACAATAGCGGGCCGTGACAGACGGACAGATGGACACATCTTGTGGCAACGTATGATGTGATATGCACAGACAGCATCGCGCGGGCAAAAAACGAGCAGTCACCCTGGTATACTTACGCGACTGCTTGTTCGAATATCAGATGCAGTTACGGCAGATGTGATAAATAGTAACGGAGAAATTTGAGAGCCTGACGCAGAATTACTGTGTGGTCGGTGGTCACACCCCGAACTCGTTCTGTGTACGAGAATAGCGTACCAGCAGTTCACAAGTCCACACAGACTTATGATGCAGTGTAGTAGCAAGAATACAACCTGTAGACCACCAGACAGTTGAATTCCGAGGCACGTATTCTGAGGTAAATCGTCAACGGCTGTTTTCGATATGCATCATCTCACCTGTGCAGTCAGCTTCCTCCTTCATTCTTCCAACCTCATCCTGTTAACTCTAGCTCCTCCTGGTTCACCTCGTCACAGTCCCTGTCTTCACTCTAATCATCTGTCATTCCCGTAAAATAAATGAGGGGCACTTTACTTAGTCAACAAAATTGAGGTCATTGCAAAAATGCACCCGGAAACCGGCGAGGGTTGTGGCACATTAAAGTGGTCAGACAAATCGGTCAGACGAAATTTGTCCAAAAGAAAAGGTCTTCAGTTCCCGGCGAAACAAACTAAGTGACTCTGCAGTCCGAACTGAAGTTAGCCAAGGTATCACGGGATATATTTTCTTTTTTGTGCGGACTTCATTGTGAGCTGATTACCCAACTGTGCATATATAGGAATTCCGGATGCTAACATCGTGAACCATAGAGAAAGGCTGGACCTACAGTCTTACAGCCGTGGTTACCTAGCTTGAACTGTGGGACGGGTGTATTTAACTTGGTCGCTTACAGCTCAGCCGACATGTCAGTTATTTCACTGCTTGCCGCTGATATACGGTACCAAACCGACGCGTTCCAAGCAACAAGCAACACACCAGTGCGTCACCAGTCCTTCAGCGACTGCGTCACTGCGGCCCTGTGGCGTGCGCCACTGCGGCGTGAGCGTGTGCCGTGTGTGTGGATCAACATGGAGGACCTTAACGAGGATAAAGTTACGAGTTCCCCGCAGGACAATGCTGTCAAGGAAATCCGTCCCCGGGACTCAGTGGAAGATAACGATAAAAGTTTTTTGGCAAGGCATAACCTAAAGAACGTGAGTGTTACTATCTCTCAGTAACTTTGCTTACAGCGTTTACTTAATATTAACAGATCAAATATGTAGATACCATCACGATAGGCCCTTATACTTGTATATTCTCCAAAAATGTTTCAGTTAAGAACAAAACCGGCTCTGTCTACTGAATTGTGCACTGACATTATACACAAAAACGTTTAAGCATTGCAGCAGAAATGATACAATTTTTCTTGTACTTGCAAACTAAATTATGCTTTTTGTTATTACTACTAATGTAATGTAAGTATGAAAAGTAAATAAGAAGGAAATTTATATAGTACGTTGACTGTAAAAAAACCTCGAACGCGCTCAATGTGCTAGTAGGATGATAAGTAGAAATGTTCCAGCTGGTGTGTTTAACTCTATAGAGTTGAACAGTGAATTGTTCTAGAGACAAAAATAATAGCGTTCCAAGCAGATGGTCCATCATGACAGAACGCGCGTCCTCGGTATGTTGACAGTCTAACTCGTGGAACGTCAAGCTGGCCACGGCGAGCAGATCGTAGATACCGGTTTGCGATGTCTACCGTTGTGGTATGGCTACATCCGATAGCAGAACTGATAATAGCAGGTCATATCGATTAACAGGCTTTCAGCTTAAAAGTTGAAAAAATAACACAACGTGTTCGTATAGAATTACTGCATGCCGTTACTACACTGCTTTTCCTGTATGAATTACTTTAAACGCGGTCTGAGCCCACTTTTGACTCAGTTCAACTTTTTGCAATGCAGTTTGCAGTAACTCTGGAGGAGTGGAGGGAGAGCAGACTGATCGGTAATGGAAGGAGGTTTGTCTGAATTGCTGCTAAGAGGCGTGTGACTGAAATGTATGAAGCAGCCTGTAATGTTCAACAGCGTTTTTCTGGAAGTTTCACGTACGTGGGTAAATGATATGATACGATTGATGATGAAATATTGCGCCCGTATTCGTCGCATCCGTTGAGGGTGACTTCGTCGGAATTTCGGAACTCAGCGTGATTCATAGAAAACTAGAAAACTATCAGTTGGTGAAAGTTATTCGACGATATGTTAAGCCGTCCTGATACAATACCGGATCGTGACAGAGAGACAGACGGACAGATTCCTGAAGACAGCGTAGTCCGCGATTGCATCGCGCGGTAAAAAAGCGACGCGCGGTAAGTCCGGTGCGAGCCCTAATTCAGCAAATGGAGTGAGATAGAACACTAAAGGCCATGACACTGATTGAGTTGTGATGCCTCGTGACCAGTGGTAGTTTATGGTTTCGGAAGCGCGGTCCCCGATGGGAAAGCACTAATGCTACTCCGGCTCTGGTGCATCATGCGGCGGTCCATTAACAGGCAGCTGCAGGGACCTGCAGCTGCAATACGACATACGGTCATGCCAGTTGCTAAGTTCACGTCAACAGTCAGAGGTTCTAGGCCTTTATCACTCAGCTTATATTTGGTTAATTACTGACTCTTGGTCTCGCTAGGAATAGGAGACTGAGTTGCCCTAAACACGGAACAGTAGGTTAGAAATTTAGTTATTTAGTCAGTATATGTAATTGCATCGGGAGATATATGCTTAAGATATTTATATTTTTACGCTTCGTTTAATGTAATGCATGGTACACGCTGTGTCCCACTTTTACTGTGACAGTAAAATGATTTCTACTTATCAGCGTGTTTATTATGACCTATGGGGATGCAATAGGCGTTGTACCCGGCCTTCTGTCCGTCTGTCTGTCCGTCCGTCCAGTGCCTCCGATTTTTTGAAGCAGGAAAGCCATATAAACTTCTAATTTAGTGGAAACATACCGCTGGACAAGAGCAGCAGAAGAAAATTTGAGGTCTAAAGGTCAAAGATTAAGGTCACCGGAACGAACCTGTGAAAATCGTTTTCTGCTCTTATCGTCGTCAAAAGTGGATCGATTTACATCAAATCAATATCGAAGTGATCACGGACCCATTCTACATATATCATCGTATACATTTTACCAGCGAAAATACTTCGTTTTTTTGTGATATTTGTCTCTAATATATTTTTCCGGGAGGACCGCGTGTCGCAGCGGCCACCTGCCCGTGCACGTACTTGTCATCATTGTAGTGTTCTTATGTTTGCTGTTTTTTTCTGCGAATAAAAACCTGTGTACGAAGACAATTTTATACCGCGCGTGATGTTTGAAGAACCGTAAGAATGCAGGTTTTATCTTCATTCTGCACAGAGCAGTACACAAGACGAGCGGGGTGGGGAGGAAACGCTCAGATTCAGTGGTCGGTCGTTTCAGGCACTGCAGACTGACGTTGATGTCGGAATGAGACTGACCGCGGAGTGCATCCACATTCGCTTTGTAGCGCCAGATCCTTGCGGTACGATCAGTTACAGCAGACGACAGACGCACGGCAGTCTATGGGTCCAGAAGGATTTTGGTAAATACCTACACAGACCGTCGATGCAGCGCTTCTGACGGATGCACTCGAGGACTTATACCGGCACCCTTGTAGTTAGTGTACATGGCAGGAGCAGGACACGCATCTCCTGTCAGTAGTATGTAACTGATAGGGTCAACCACTGATAGTACCGCAAGGAGCCGTCGCCGTCGACGACTTTATCTGGGTGTTTCCTACGGTATTTCTCTCCCCCACTCGCTTGGTACTTCGGCTGGTTATACAGCGCATTATAAATTATTGTCATTATTATTTAGCGTCCACCAACAGAAAGACACAGGCTTAGAAATTTTTAACAGTTGTACAATGACTGCAACGAATGACTAGTCTTGCGGGAAAGTGTGTAAGAATGAGACCGCATTTCCCGTCTGCAGAGCCACGGACAGCCTCTGAAACATGCAGGAAGATGGTTTCTCTGCTGTCCTCTGTGATGACAATGATGCGTCTCCCTATTTCTTGCACCAGTTCAATCTCTTGTTGACTCCATGATCCCGTTGTGTCGATGGCAACTGGGAAAAATATGTGTCGTTTGAAATCGCTGATACTTTGCAGTCTTGTTTTCTGCTGACTGTTTGGCTGCCTGTTCGCCTGCAGTGGAGCTCAGATGGGACTTGGCGAAAGTATCAGGAACAGTGATGTCCCAACTCCCAAGCCATTGGTTTCCTTTTGACCCAGGGTACTAGAGTTGCTCCGTCTGGGCGTTTGCCATCACTTCTGAGGAGGCCTGCTGGATAGCTGGGATTTGTGCCCTTTTAACGGCCCTCCATATATGATGTCGTTCATCTGGCTGTGACGCTGCTGTCTAGGTAGTATAGATCCAGAAGGTTAAAAACAAAAGTGAAAAATGATAAACTGGAATGGCTAGAACTCGTCCTCAGGGGTTGTGTGGGAAGGAAGGTTGGTAAAGGAAGGCTTTGTCTCGGTTGTCATCAGTAACTTGAGTGATGCGCCTTCCTAGGTCGTCCAGGAATGCAATACCGTCGCTGTTGATGACTACCATGGTTTCGGCCGCAATCGCCATGAACGAATATGCCTGTGTCAATGGGGCATACTTGGCTGTCTTCCTGTCGGCCGCCGCTTCTGCTGCTGCACCCGACGTCTGAGATGTCACTGGAAGGTAGGACGGACATCAGAATATGATTATTATTATCACAATCATAAAGACTTCTGTCCGTTACTGGTAAACCATGAGTCATGGTGTGGTGAACATATGGTGAACTATGTCCTCGATATACCCAAACTGCCTGTCCACTACTCCTGCGCGCAGTAGCCTAGTAGATGCGGGTTGATGCATAAGCGATGCAGTAGTTTCCGACGACTGAGGTCTACTACAATTCCCTCGCTACGTATACACGGTATGGATAGGCTATTTGCTTTCATCTTGCGACGTCTGTGTAAAGTTCTTCACGGAATGTCGAACGCACAAATAAAAATATCAGACGCTTACACGCAGCGCGTTTTGATGTATTGTTGTTCAGCTAATGTGAACCGATTCGTCTGCGTCGTTTTCGTCGCGCGATGTCACGCGTGCTCATCGTGTTTATTCCCAAGGGTCTTCTGTCTCTCCGTCATACTTCAATGTTATTCCGTATGAACTGCTAAACCGCCGCGTTCTCTGCACAAACTGCCGTTGCGAAATTTTTTGACTACTACTAAACGGTCGTTAAAACGTCTCAGCTTCTGATGTCCGTGATGTATTTGAACAATATTCCAGGCCGTCTATGGCCACGTAAGTTTTTAACATGTACGCAAGTGTTAATATAGGAAATGCTAAAGAAACGCAGTTATAGCGGAAGGCAGGAAATATAATCAATATTAAATATAAAGAACTTATCAGTTTTTACAACACCGTGTAAGAGCGATCAAGTCACACATCCAAAACAGCACAAATAATTTTTTCTAGATATTATTTACTGTAGAGTAGCTAGCCGTTCATTTATTGAGTTTCTGTTCATCAGAAGACTGGTGGGAACGTAAATTAGAATCAAAGTTGACTGGTAGAAAATGAACAAAATCGGATTATCGGCCCACACGACAACAGACAAAGTAAACTCAACCGGCAATCGAGTTACAGTTGTAAAGATTTCCAACTTGCGATTGGAATCGATTCGTTTCGTAACGTTAAACAAGAAGCCAAGCTATCGGTATGATAGCCGGCCGTACTGCCTCACAGCAGACTATAGGTAGTAATTAGCGATTGTTGCTAAATAGCATCTCCAGCTGTTTTCGACATATTGCGCTCTAACCGTATTGGAGTCACGAGTTTAACTTCCTGTAGGTTGCCATAGTAACTTTTGCTCTAGAACGCACCGTTTAGTTACAATACATTCTGTGCAGACAGACGACAGACAGACGGACGCAACCCTGTAGCATAAGCGCTACCGTACTAAGTACGGTCAGCTAAAAATCGTATGTTCGATTCACTAGCTGCCCTGTATAGTTTTTCTTGCTTAGTTATTGTTTTGTAATATCGTCTGACGTCATTGTTGTTTTCGTAACATGTAATGCCGTCTCGTGAAGGCAGTGCGCTGTTATCGAGCACTATAGCTCTGAACCATCACAAAACACATTTGTGCACTTCTCAATGTGTAGAATCGAATTAAGTCGAAATTATTCTCTCGTTTGTAACGTTTTAGTAGTAGCTAGCCGGCTGTTTGTTAAACTTTGTAGCAATAATAGACACACTACAGTGACTACACTACCTTCTTCCACCACCAAATACGACAACCGAACACTACAATCTCCGTTCAGCATCATTGAGCACACAACTCAGATACAGGCCATCTGACTGATGAGTGACTATGACACGATCACTCTATAAGAACTGTTATTAATACGTTGTGTTATCAGTTCATCCTGATTATTATGTCTCTATTACATTGTACTCTTCCCCTGTTGGTAACAGCAAACGCGTTTTGTCACTTGTTGCCTTTAAAGAAATGAATGAACCAGTCTCTTTCCTCTATCAGTTTCTGTCGGTTTCCTGAAATAAACGTTTGATTTAATTTTTGACTTGATATATTGGTGTTTGGTAGTATTTTCGGCGAATGACGACGAAGTCGACGGGCTCAGCGGCGAGCAGCGACACAGCCAGCTTGGCCAGCAGTACGACGGACAGTCGTAAAGTGAAGGTCCAGCAGTGGAGCAGTGTGCTGACGATCGTACTGGTGGAAGGAAGCGATCTGCTGGCGAAGGACGAGAACGGCTTCAGCGATCCTTACGTCAAGTTTCAGCTCGGCAAGGAACGATATAAGAGCAAGGTAATTGACACATAGAATCAGTGGGAGATTGGTGAAAGGTGAAAACCGTGAAAGTCGTTGAATGACACCTACTGACTTCATTACCGGCATTCTCATAACTTTTTTTCTCGTTTTCAATGTTCGTGATGTTTTTAATGTGGTTTTCTCTATGTTTGTCTATTATTCTGCTGCGTTCTGTCAGCTGTGTTATTACAATAAAGATTGGATTGGATTGGATTGGAAAATCCGATCCACATACTACCACGTCGGGTCGACATCACTCCACTAGCGCTTGACATTGGCCGTCGTCTGCTGCAGTCGGACGGCTTAAACTACTCTACGTTGTTTAAAGACGTTTTCTGGTGTCTCTGTCGTGTTTTTTTCTAGTTTTGCAAATTCGTTAAAAATTGTAGGCAAATTCGTTACACAATTAAGCTTACTTGTGATATATCTACAGCACTATCGTGTATAAATCGCTGCAGATGACATCGCTTTGTTGATTCATCGTATTCTTGCGATCGGTCGCTCAACACGCCATTTTTTAATAAAACGTCGTTTGTTTAAACGTACGCATGATATTCATGATTACTAAAATGCGACTTTCACTGCTGGGGTTGGGGTTCAAACCTCCCGCTTCAAGTCTTCAACCCCCAGTTTTATTTATTCGTTTGTCTTGGGGGTCAGAAAATAATCCTTCGGGTATCATCTAGCATGCTTGGTGCTATTTACTAGTTATTAGTTAATGTGTTGTTTTTACGCACACAGAACGCAGTCTCCATCTATATCTCATCCTCATCATCATATTTTGGACAGTGCGTGTTCCTCAACAATCCTTTCTAAAACATTTTCCGCAAGTACGGATTTAAACACTTCGACACATGACACCTAGTTCTTTTAGGCTAATTCCCACACTGGTGGCTTTCACGTATGTCAAGTGATAGTAATCTTATTTATTTCAGTGTGACTTTGCTCAGTGTTATTTAACTTTTTGTGATAAACGCTTTAGATATGCTGTAGAAATTTCGTCATTTCTTGCGCGTACACTCTGTAGACATCGTTTTGTTGTTGTTGTTGTTGCGCCACAGTACAAGAACAAGACACTAAATCCACGCTGGCTGGAACAGTTCGACCTGTACATGCATGACGACCAGTCCAATCAGCTCGAGATCAACGTCTTCGACCACGACGTCAGTGGTCGCGATGACTTCATGGGCAGGCACGTCGTGTACTTGCGATTGATTATAGCCAAATGATAACGATTTTCTGTGTCTATTTTTTATGTGATGCGTATTGCTGTAGTTCTGTTAATGTATCGCAGTGTACTGGATTCCTTTATTGCAATGTAAGTGGCCTTATGGTCCTTTTGTGAAATAAAATTTTTCTTGTCTTGTCTTATTTACCAAGAACAGAGATATTCTAGGTTAGGTCCGGATTCATTCCAGAAATTCAGACTTAGAAAACCCATGGGAGTTGCTGTAGCAGTTGAAGCATTTTACAGGCACGACGTTCTGGACCACAGTGCAAGAAAACCACTGGAACAACTCCTACCGCTGCAATCGTTGCCTATAGCCTTTTATACTAACTCTTGTCAGGCACTTTGGCAAGGAACTACGCGTAAATATTATTGATGCCATGTGTAAACTTCTCGAGCCAATACTGTGGCGATGGTCATGTCGCATTACGCTATTCTGGTCCTGACGGCGACGTCTGTTGGGCAAACACTGTATCTGCATCATTAACCGACGTTGTTCGTGTATCGTCAAGGTCAACGTAACAGCAGTAAATGTTTTCAGCATCGTTTGGACAATTATAGCTGATTTCTAACTCTAGCTCAAGAGTATATCACGTCCTATCTGATCTACCATTTTAAATTCAGAATTCGGGTATGATCAGTGATCACCAAGTACAAGTGATTACCCCCAGGTACGTACTAAATGTAAGGTGTTAGGAATAGAGATGGCCGTACCGTTTGGGCTGTGGTCAGACAGCTGTACTATTTGACTAATACACTGCACTGTGCAATGTTGAAAGTTAAAATGTTTCATGACGGTTCAGTGATATAAATCGGTCGATCGCTCTGCGCTGTTAGTCTATCGCCTGTTGGCGCCACCATCTACCAATCGCGCAGCAGTCGACTCATGACGTTCACCCTCACGTGTTCGTCTGCGGCCGTCGTTCACGCTGCAGCTGTACGTCCCGCAGTACCGTCTGTCAACAGCTGGCCGTCGCTCGTTTCCGGTCGCAGCCTCCATTTTCTGGAACACTCTGCCAGATGGTGTGCAGTCCGCACCGTCTGTCTCTTCCTTCCTGCAACAGCTAAAGACATTCCTGTTTCACCAGTCATTTCCGGACATCATAGTTTAAATTTCCGTACTACGCTATCGTGGACTTTGCAACAGTTTAGGCTGTTTTCCTGATTGGCATTGACATCGACACTAGCACGACTTGTTATTCAGGAAGCACGTACTGCGTCTGATGTCGTGATCGTTAGCGCAGCTCTGTACAGCGCCATCAGTCGATTGTGCACTACAGTTCTGAGTTCGATCTGCGCTGCAGTTCGTAGTTCTGAGATGGTTTACGATGAAGTACTTATCTGGCTGGCTTTTTACAGCTATTCGTCTGTCAATCAGCGCCAACGATCCAGTTTGTGTCTGTTGGTGTCGCACCGCCATCGGTCAATGGTGGCGCTAACGAGCGATCGTCCGGCGGCGCAGCGCGATAGACCGATAGCGTGTAATGTTGCTGTTGAGTAGGTTCTTAACGGCACATCAGCGCCATTTGGGCTATTTAGTGCCGCTACATGTACATGGTAAAATCGAACAGATGCAGTGAGCGCATGAATAACGAATAGATAAATAGAGTAGAAGAATATTTTAAAACAAATAGTGAGCAGAATGCTGAGAGGGAATACGAGAGAAGATTGATTAAAAGCAGGGTTTTTTTTAAAAAAATAGGTTGATAAAATAGCGCGTAACAGTGAGATGGCGGTTGTGTTGTGGTCAGTGCGACGATAGACTTGACTGATTATGAGACGGAGAAGACTCACAAGGTGTGTCTTCAGTTGGAGGATGATGCAGGGTCGTTGCTGCTGCTGCTGACCATCAGTGGTATGACGTCCAACAAGTACCAGCTCGACCAGTCCGGCAAGACGATGGATGATGTCTGTCGACCAGATATCGTCCGCAAATACGTCAGTCACAGTCTTCAGTTTCTCGTTAACAGTACTAGCGACAATAACATCTTCGTTAATTTATGTCGACAGGCGCCCTATATCATATTATTGACGTGCGACGGCGTCCATCGCCCGTCTGTCTGTCTGTCTGTCTGTCCGTCTGTCACACGGTGGATTAGTCAAAAACGGTTGAAGTTAGGGTTATTTTCTCCTGCGAATAAATTGCACACAACATTAAATCTGACAAATCTGTCCTACATCAACCACATCTGTTATAGCGAAAAAGAACAGACAGATCGTAATAGTCGGAGCGAACAGATCTACACCTTTTTCTGATCTGGTCATATCCAGCAAAAATCAGTTAAATATGTTACTCTTCACTAAATTTATTCGCAGATAAATACGCTTAATAGCATGAGCGAGTGGGACTTTGAATTACACAGACGCACACACGAGCACCTGGGTTTGGCGACCATTTTCAATGTGAACAAAAGCTTGTCGACTGCCCGTTGATTTCCTGTAGTGAACGGTGTAAATTAGTTTGTGGTCGGATGCAGTTTCCAGTGCCAACGAGAAAAAATGGCCCAGCTAGTGCACTGCATGGTATAGTTCTTGGTTCGTCGACTAAACGACTCCCGAGGGAGCCTTTACGCTGTCTCGTAGAACAGTCGCAGTCAAACACCGGACAGTAAAGAATGTAGGCGGATCGCTCTGAAAACTCGAGCGAATCGTCGCAGTCGATTTCATCGTGTTTCGGAACGCGATCAAAGTTTCGGCTGTCAAAAACTATGGTTGGACGATAACGAGATGAAATATAAACGTAACGGTAGCAAAAGCATTTGGCTTATCGTAGCGCAAATGATGCGTGACGTTGAATAAGTTCCACTGAGGCTGGAACAGAGGAGTCGGCTTCGGTCGTGCACATATTTATCTAACAAATAGCGAAAATCTGCAGTTCTGTATAGTTTTTTTGTCAAAATATTATTACAGAACTGAGTGCTGGGCCTACACTAGCTGAGATGAAGGAAATGAACTCATGCATAATTGATCAAGTGGATAATATGATAGTCGACAGTTATGACTGTTAACTGAATTAACTACGAAATACGTTCTGTGAATGGCAGAAATAACACAATAAGTTCAGCTGGCGTAATTTCAACTGAATGACGAATGATTGTTGCTATGTAGTTACAGGACGACGATTGAAATTAGGCAGATATACACTGTGTCCCAAAAACCGGGCACGCGTATTATGGCCAATAACTTTCACAAACATCGACCAATATCAATATCATTTTTATTTGATCGAATTGTTCTTGCAACATTACTTGATAATTTACCATAAAAATTATTCACACAGCAGAGTACCAGCTGCAACTGTTGCCATGGCAACCGGCGCACTTTCACAGACCAAGGCCTGTGCTAATTCAGCCCACCTGTCCATCATGTACGTGCCACCGTCGAGTATTTGCGTCAGGCCACTCCTGATTTCATTCTCCTGACGTCTGGCCACCTAATATCCCGACCAAAATCCAGTCGACTACAGAATTTGGGCTCTCTTCGAGACTGTGTTTAGCAGAAGCGCACATGCGACATCAACGAGCTGACACAGCGCCTGGGTGATGTATAGTCAGTCAGAATGCGGGAAGAAAATCATTGACGGGGCCGTCGATGACTGGAGAAAGCGGCTTCAGGCCTGCATCCATAAGAAAGGACACCATTTCGAACATGTCTTGTAAATCTTTCCTTTTTCAGTTAACATTTTACCGTCAAATCTTCAGTTCTGTAGAATTTTCATAGGAATTACTAATGTTTACCGTTGCTATGGTAACTGAGAAGCTGGCACTCGACGCTGACAATGATTGTTCTAATGTTATGGTAATTTTATTGTGTGAGTAACGGAGATATCTTGTACTGAAATTTAATGGTGTGCAATCACTAATTTTGAACATATCGCAATTTCAGTAATGCCCGGTTTTTTATGGGACACAGTGTATTTTTATTTCTCAGTAACTGAATTTAAATTGATAATATATTTATCTGCATTATGCCTCTTTTTGGTGAACTTTTACTGTAATGTCCACTGTAGTGTATGACTGTATTTGGAATTTTGTTGTGTAAATCTGTAAATTTAATTTCTTTAAAATCAAAATACTGGTACAGTCAATGTAATTATTATTATTGTTACCAGTAAATAAAAATGGTAAATGGCTTCGGATATTATACACCGTGTCCCAAAAAAACATGTGACTACATTTTCTACAATAACTTTAACAATAAGTGTCCGATTACAATAATTTTTGGCACAGTTAGTAGTAAGTCTATGAG
>Ga0056114_1000411_pt1 | contig 14514 bp, 11 predicted proteins | sample WorMetHERISLAND1_FD_77005 | JGI IMG/M metagenome (GOLD analysis project Ga0056114, IMG submission 77005) | Marine gutless worms symbiont microbial communities from Max Planck institute for Marine Microbiology, Germany - Olavius loisae HERON... ...
AAATTTTGAATTGTTGGAAGAAAAAAATTAAAAAAAAGGCCAAATAAACCACAATAAAAATTTGGGTTAACTGAAAGGGGGACCCAGGCGCAAGCCCCCCCCCCCCTAAATACGCCACTGGTCCAGACTCCAGAGGGCGAATAATTGACGAACGGGCGAAACATCCAATTAGCCACTGTTTTCATTTATGGCAAGTTCGCAACACGTCGAGTGTATCTTTCATGGGGAAGAGACCTATATTTGGGGCCGTGGTGGTGTTTCGTGACACCCACGATACCGTGACCAGCGGAAAGTAGCAACGTGTTTCGGGAAAGCAAGTTGCTTTGATGTATAGTCGGTTTCTATTTACGAAGGTCTAAAGGTCAGACCTTTAAACAGACTAACTCACGATACTTACAAATCACGACACATACAAATATCACATAATAACCGATAGTAAATTAAATTACGAAAACAAACGGTTAACTACCAAAGTAACTACTAAAGCACAACTTCCGGTAGACTGGCGCGCATGTGTGATGTCATCGAAAACAACATGGATGTTGTAGAGTTGTTGTCATTTGAGGTAAAAAGTCAGGAATAGTCCTTCAATCTACTGATAAAACATCACTTTTCATTAGCGGTAGATCGTCGATAGCGGTGGTTAACTACCGGGTGTGACTATTCACCGCACCGGGCAACACCGGGCCCGTACCGAGCCGGAAATGACTGATTATCTCACTTCGACGACTGTTACGAGTAGAATTAAGGCATAACAGTGAACCCACAGTGCTCGGGCTTCAACTGAATAAGCAGGAAACATTGAATACGTCCGTCACCAACTCACCACAAGCGTCGATTAGGGTTCATTTCTTTAGTTAATTGCGGATAATTAGCTCGTCTTACGCCTTTCAGTTCGTCGTGGAAGTGAAATAATCAGTTATTTCCGGCCCGGTGCGGTCCGGTGTGGGTCCGGTGAGGTCCGGTGTTGCCCGGTGCGGTGAATAGTCACACCGGTTAACTAACTAACACTATCTGCTGACCGGTTTGACTGACTACCACTGGCCATAATCGGTCCTGCTAAAAGACGACGGGATGACAGGCCAGACGATGGGTGACAGAGAGTGGCCCGTTGTGCGTGTAGCGGGCGGCAAGACGACGTACAGTCCGCCCGCTACACACTCCGACAGGCCACTCATTTACTGTCAGACCCACCAAATTAGCAACCCGGTGTAACGAAATGTCGCATCAACCTCGCTAATAGGTATACCCACAGAAGAAATAATTGATTTGGAGTGTGTAAATATCAAAACTGGTGTTGAGACGTCTTAAAAGAATACTGGTAGGCGTAATACTACGGGTCTGATTGAAGTCAACACTGACACCACCGACCATTATTAGCAGCCCGTACCAACTGAATAAGCACTAAGCAGGTAGAACAGTCGGGTAAATTTATCAACATAAAGTGAATGTTTACACACGTTTGAACTTTACTTAAATGCTCCTCAATGCTCAAATGCAAACTGTGAGGGACAAGACAATAATTTGTAGCCCACGCTGGTACGCCTCTGACCGGTGTCTGTAAATACTACATCGGCCCCATCGCCGACCTGTCTTTGTTGACTGTCACCGCTGCCGCCGTGCGCGTACACAGTTTGCATTGAATCATTAAAATAAAGTTCCGAAAGTGATGCTGTTGTGTTTTGTTGTAAAAAAACCGTTATTTGATACAAGAACACCACCGCCACCACGTACAGCCTCCGTATATCAGCCAACAACAACTCACTAAAGCATCCTAGCCGGCAGTCACGACAGAGCTCAAAATGACAATAGGCCATATCATTTCTGTGCAAAGAATGAGTACACTGACGGTCAATTCCTAGCCAGCGGCTGTGGCAGTCGACAAAGAGAGGTCGCCGATGGGGCCGATGTAGTATTTACAGACACCCGCCTCTGACCGGTGCGGTACGGGCTACTTATTTCGGTCGGTGGTGTCGGTTGTGTCGCTAGTGACTTCAGTCAAACCATAATACGACAAAGTCACCATTACCACTGACTGCACCGGCACCACTGTTAGTAGCCACGGTTCCTTCGTTTGTGTAGTCCATCATCATTGTCATTTAAGTCACATTATAATTAGGACTATCCTTTACATTACCTTAAAGTATACCTCTGTTGATATTGCAACATGTTGATTTTGTCTTTTTTATAGAGAAAATACTTCTATTTGGGGCCGGTGTGGTGTTTCGTGATGACACCCATTAGCAGCCCGTACTAGGGATGTTAACAGGACTCGATTTTCTCGGGTCCCGAAAAAATTTCCCGTTCCTGAGAAAAAATTCCCGAACGGGAGAATTTAGGGAAATTGCGCACAGTCCATCGCTACAAAATTCCGTGGCAACAGTGCGTCAGTCAACGGACGCCTCCCGACGCCGGGTGATCAAAGTGCCATTTCATTCACAATACCGGCCGGTGTTTGCTAATTGATGTGACCTCTCGAGGCTCGCGGTAGGTAGACCTATCAGCATACAGCTCTGCTTACTCCCATGAATGCAGACGAGTGAAGATCACTTGACACCGCCGTTACGTAACATTCTTTGATCCAGTGACTTACTCGCTATCCGTCTTCTGTGCCCACACCATGTGAATTGAGCTTCAAACGCTCAGCACAGCAGGTCTATTTTCAGGCCGTCTGTCCGTGATTAGTGACCACACCATGTGCAGACGTCAAAAGTGACAGGTGATATCTGTGTTCCCATGCACGCCTGCTGCGGCCACACAAGTGGCGTGGATCACCCACCGCGTGCACGTGGGTGGTCCACGCAATCCACTCCACGCCACACACCTGGGTGGCCACAGAGCAATTACATCGATGATCACAGATGGTGCGAACTGCCGCACTCAGAATCGATCGATCGATCGAGTCCCGAACGAGTCCCAGGAAATTTACTTCCCTTATGGGAGATTTATTTATCAGGAATTAACAACTTTAGCCCGTACAAATAAAGTTCAAAAGTGATGTGATCGTTGTCACGAAACACCGCACTGGCCCCAAACACAGGTCTTTCCACAGTTTATTCATGCAGATATGTAACATCCTCCAACAGCCAGCGGGTAATGGCAGTGCCAAAATGTTTTAACTGCGGCCGCACCATGCGTTTGAGTCTCTTTTTACAGAGTGCATATACATGTAAACATAATTTGGGGGCCGGTGTAGATGGCATGGTCAGCAGTTAATTTGTATAATTGCAGTGGCATTATCGTTCAAGTTACGTCATAATTACTATTAGGCCTATCCTTTGCATTACCTTCAAATATACCTGTTTTCGTGTTGCAACACATCGATTCTATCTTTTTATATACAGGAAAGGCCTATATTTGGCACTGGTGTGGTGTTTTGTGACTCCTGTGATGTGATGTGTTGTCAAAACAAATATGCCAGCGTGTCTTATTGGTTATGCAAATTAAATACAAGAACACCTCCAATATAATCGACAATAACATAAGCATTGAGATTTAGGTCTGTTGCTCCTTGCAATGCAATAACTGCTAGCCAAAAAAGCTTCCTTCGTAACCATAATCGTACAGTCAGTCGTGGACAACACACCTTAGTTAATGAGTCCACAGTGAGTAATGTTTGATATTGAGATCAGACTCATCTGTTTAAACTCCGCTAATTGCTACAAATCTGTACAGACTACTAATTACGGTCAGTGATGTCGGTTGTTAGTTGTGACTTTTGTTAAACCCATCTGCTGATCATATCTGCTCCTTATCCTGACCGACCCACGACTGGGATAACTGCAGTGTCATAGGCGAAATACTCTGCGTGATAACTAAAAATGTAATTTTGGCTGAAACTAGCCAAACCTCATTTTAAAGGCAGTTTTGGCCATTGTAACTATATGGTTAAGGCCCAAGACTATGTGGATGTGTAAAAAAAGTGTCGTTTTAAATCTTGACGAACCTCTTGCCAGTGCGAAAAACTGCAGTTAGCCTTCACTGTACTATATTGCTATTGGTCCATGCCACTCAAACCACTGTGAAAATTTTAGTTACTTTGAGCTAAGGCCAAAATGAGGCCACGGAGATTATACTAAAATTTCACTGTTGCCTGAAGGCCAACAAGGATGAATGGAATAGGCTTAGACCGATACCAGAATTTACCGATACCATCGATACCGATACTTTAGACCTTCACCGATGCCGATACCGAGTACCGATACCGATACCGGTAGTGACGTTACAGCCGCCATGACGGGTCGTTTCACGCTATAATTCATGAGCACTGAGCAGGACTGCGTTGTGCGTGTATGTATGAAGATACTAAAGGTGTTAAACGTTAGTGTATCAATACCAATTACCATTTTTGAAAACTGGTTACCATTACTGTTGTGACGTCCGTGCCCATCCTACTGACCTGACCTTATGCTGCAGTGATGTCACATTTCAACTGCCACAGAACGCAGAACGCGAGTTTTAACGTAATCCTTGGATCATTTTGCTGGTTGTCGTCTGTGTTGCTGCTGCTGGCAGTGATGTTATCGAATCAAACATCCCACAGGCCTACATTGGCTGTTACGTTGGACGGTCGGGTATGGGGGGTTGTAGTTGTCAGATGCGCCGATTCAGTTTATATGGAGAGACGCGGCTCTGTATCGCCGTCGATGTAGCTTCATTTCCTGTTTCTAGTGAATAGTCAACAAACAGCGTTTGCTGTCGTTACGAAGGTGTCATGGCCGACCGGTATCGGTTCTGGTATCGGCTGCAGTATCGGCGATACCGATACCAAACTGATACCACTGGTATCGGCCCGATACCGATACCGAGTACTGGTATCGGTCTAAGCCTAGAATTGAATTATGTATCCATATCCAGATGCTTTCAAATTTGATTTATGTGGCATTTGTAAAAGTTGTTTGGCAATCCTGTGTGTTCTGGCAACATTAGTGCATTTCTGAATGACAAGACGTTTATAATGTTGCTGCTGTCTTACTGGAAATTAATTCATGCAACAATGCCATGTGTAGCCAAAAAAGCCAAGTCTAGATGTTCAGCCTCCGGCAGCGAAGCGACGAAGGCGATTTGAAGATGTTCCGAGCATCTCTGATGGTGCACTTCGAGAGAGGAGAGCTGAAAAAACTGAAAAGTCTGACAGCGAACAAGCATTGAAAGTGCTTGATGGTGAACCGGAAGTAAGTTGTTTAAGGACAAACATTTAATTTAATGGCCAAGGTTACCAGGGTGTGGTGCCATTGATTTGCTGTTTCAGTTTATTCCAGACTTGTGCATTTTAGCAGGAGAAACCTTTGCACTACTCCATCCCATCATAGTCAGATGACTGCCTGTCACCAAAAAGCGATTTGATTTTATTCACACTGAACAATCGCTAATTGTTTATTTGTGATGTTTTGGTACCAGTGCGCTCAATAACTGCACATTGCATTCAGTGATTGCAATACGTTTTATATGAATAACAATGATCTCAGCTTATATTTAACTGAAACTAAAGTATACATACGAGTAAAACTGCAGGACGGCTGGTGAATCAAACAGCCATTTTTGTCAAAACGAAGTGATTTGTTAAACAAATTGGTTGAAATTGCGAATCGGCATGCTCTACCATCTACTCTTTATTTTTATTTTTTGATATTTTACAATCTCACTTGACCATTCTGCTTTGTCGCACTCATTAGTTTCATCTCTTAAAATTTTCCACATCTCTACACTTTATATGTACTTCCTTCTTCTTGATATAAACCTGCATATCTGTTGTCTGTATATGTGAGAATTATAATAGTGCATCATAGCCTTTGTACATTTTTTCTGCAAATTTTGTTAAAACTAATAATAATAATAATAATAATAATAACGACAGTGTTTATGGCGCTGTCATCATAGCTCAAGCCACTGTGAGAGTTCACCCGGTTCATGTGATGAATATGGTTCGGCGCCAAGCGGCCACCGACCCTCAGACCAGGCCGAACGACCCGGGCTGCGAGTCTGCCATATAGGCAGCCAGAAGCCACACCCACCATCGCCATTTGTTACTATTACTCAGCCCAAAAGCTGCACCGAAAGCTCAAATAGTGGGATGCAACTCATATTCAAGCGCATCTCGTTATCCAGTATCTGAAATGTATGGATGCAGGAATTGCTGTGTGTTTCAGCAGCAGACGGGCACATCTGAGCTGTTGTGCAACATGTTTCAACATGTTTCAGTTCCACATCACTAGTCATGTGGTGATAGTGTCGCGGCAGCCCAGCTCCAGGCAAGCCGTCCCGCGGCCTTGTCTCCCAGGAAATTTCCACAGTAGCACCTACACGCGTGCGTAGGCTGGCTAGCAGGCTGACGTCAGCGCGGCAGGCTGACGTCATCACGTCTTTGTCTAGCCAGTCTGTCTAGACAGCGGGAGTCTAGAGCCAGAGACAGTAGCGAAAGCACGTGTAGTTTAGACGTGTGGTTTAAAAGACTGAATTTCTGTATATATTCCTGCGAAAATCGCTTAAAACGATCTCCCACGAGTTTGAGTGTCTTTATCGACGACGGCGCGTTACTTGTAGAATCGATTGTCCGTCACCCTCCAACCCACGACCACAGCTAGCTGGAGCATGGACCACGACCAGGGGGTGGACGTGACAATAGCTGATATGTTGTTGTAGGCCGAACCACTCGACGAAGTTTCGCTGAAGAAGCTGCTGCTTCAGTTTGAGAAGCGTCTCTACCGCAATCAGGAGCTGCGGATAAAGTTTCCTGATATGCCAGAAAAGTACGTTTTTATTACAACGATCGCTGCTATTCTAGTGTGATTATCATTCCATGAAATATTTTAGCAATTAATTATGCATTAATTCTCATTTACCGTATGCAATATTGATTTTGTTTTGGCCAGACGTGTTAAATTCTGTTTATTTTCAAATTCAAAGTTCGGTTAGTAAGATTCAAGTTTTTTTTCGCAGTTTGGATACAGTTGCTGGATGGGAAGGACAGAGCTGATGTCATCTAGAGTGCAGTCATTGGTTGCCAGTCAGCAGTGATGAGTGACTGACTTGAAAGCTGGCAACGGTCGCATTGACAACTTGACGTTGGTGTGGGGGGCGAGACAGCATTCCACCGGTAGACCGGCAATAATCACTACCTGATAAGTCTCTTACTGTCAGACACACTGGCCTCACCTGTACACTGGCCTCACCTGCTGCTGGCTGGATCATCAAATAGATCATGCCTTCAGTCACTGCAGCCTAGTGGGGCACTGGAGGTAACTACATTGGTATGCACCGTGCAGCCATCAGTGCAAAAATGGGTATAAAATGTCAGGAAATTGAATTCAAATATTATAAAGGAAAAAAATAATTTTGGTTTGGGTTGGTATTCCAGTTTAGTGCAGAAACTGTTCTGGCACTGTTAGCAGTGTGATATTATTGTGTCTGTTATGTTATGTTGTTACTCTATTCTGTAGGTTTTTGGATTCGGAAGTTGAGCTGAATGATACAGTTCAAGAGATGCACATTATTGCGACAACTCCCGAGCTGTACAACATCGTCGTTGAGCTGAACACGGTTCAGTCGCTGTTGCAGCTTCTTAGCCATGATAACACAGGTCTCTGTGTGTCATCTGTTCTAACAGCCAGATTTTAGTTGAGCCGTAGTCAGTTGAGCTGCATTGATTTCATTGGTGGTGATACGTCTGTATGGCCTGCCACCCTTCCTGACACTAAACAACATAAATCACTCGTTGATCTGAATTATTAGTCATTGACTGGCTGAATCATGCAATTGCTGGATCTCTTTGACTGTCCAGCACCAGTAGATTTTAGGCGTGATTTCGGAAGGTCAAACAACTCAAACACGTAAACTTATGTTCGCAAACAATCGTGATTTCGGAAATTGTTTAAGGTCAAACAGAAACGTGTTTGAGTTTTGTTTCACGAACAACTCAAACAGGTTTGAGAGCTGTTTCAGCTGCCGCGAACATAAACAAATATTGATATGCATATGCATACCGCGCTACATACCCGTAATTGATGCATTTGTGTAGGAATAAGAGCATAATTTTCTTGTTAAACAATAACTATGACGCATATATAATGCTTTTATACAAGTTTTAGTATAAATAATAATTAATAAAAATTTATTTAACAAAGTGATGTCGTTTTGGTTACGTTTCGTAACCAAACGTGATTTTGACTGTGAACAGGTTAAACAGCAAACAAGTCAACCAGAACTGAAACACGTTTCAGTTGTTCGACTTTCCGAAATCTCGCCTTTAATGTATCGGTGGAATTAGTAAAGCCGGTCTCAATATCCGTCTGTCCGTCCACAAAAAAGTTTTTCCAATTTGAACGAAATTCGGTGTACAGGTAGAGGTTGATGAGCGATACACGACAGGACGGTATGCCGTATGACCCGATCCAAGGTCAAGGTCACGGATGTCTGAAATGTGCAAAAATGGCCAGCTCAAAGGCTATGTCCTCCGATAATGCATGCAGTCAAAAGATTAACTTTGAGTTACGATACTCCGAGACAATATCTAAATTTTAACTGGATCGATTTTTGATATTCATCCTTGTTTGGCATCACATGACCTTCAAACTTAGGGTGTTCCACCTTTGGCATGTTCTATTTATGTCGTTTGCTATTGTGAAGAGTAGTGCCTGTGTGTTTGCAGACATTTCAATCGCAGCTGTTGATCTGCTGCAAGAAATGACTGACATTGAGTCAGACGAAGACAATGAAGATGCTATCAATGCATTCCTTGATGCATTGGTTTGTATTACCCTACACAACGCAAATCATCTTTGTACTGCATTTCGTGCATAAATTTAAAGAAATTGCTGGCTTACAAGTGACAACAGAAATAATAATTATCAGTTACTAATGATGCTGTGGAGCAATATGCTGTTATTTCCAAGCAGTTTTATTTGTAGCATAGTCCAAGTGAATAATTAATGGAAGAGAATTTATCTGAAACAGCTGTTGGTGAACTAGTCTGGTCTTTGCTGTGGTTAGTAATTTATGTCTCAATCAGTGACTGGTTACATATTCTGATGCTGTCTTTGGGTGACACAAAAACCTCCGAACAACGTATGAGAACTGATTTGAGAACTGGTCTAACTGAAGGAAAGTCAGCAAAATTGGGTCAATTTAACAGAATACGACACTTTGAAGTGTCAGTAGAAGCCATATGAGTAGGCTAGACTGTTTGTACATGTACTACCAGTCCTCCTTTTGTATACTGTTCTGTAACAGTCTGCAGCGTTCATTCTCTCTGTGTTCTGATTGTTGTCTCTCAGACTGCTGTCTTTTAGCTGAAACCAGAGGAAATGTCATTACACTGATCGTATGTGACTGCTGTCTAGCTAGAGGCACAGCTGATTGCCCTCCTGATACAGAACATTGAACGCCTTGACGAGTCGATAAAGGAAGAGGCCGACGGAATACACAACTCACTTGGTGAGCTAGCTGTTAGTTGGACACACTTTCATCCGCATGACCCTGGCCTTGCCCTGACTGTCTGCAGATTAATCTCTTTCATTGTTACAAACCAAATCCCTTGCAGCCTCTTTCAAGTTTGTGATCTGTGCAGTTGCGGTTGCTGGTTCTGTGTGTCTAACACTGATAGACTTACCTGTGACATATGCTGGGCAGGTCAATCAGTTTTGCAGTCACATTTGATTGACAGAATGTCACTAGCATTTCTGTAGTGTCTTTTGTAAGCTGATGTTGTAATGTCCATCATTCTCACAACTGTCACTTCCGTCTTCACATGCACGTGCCAGCGCCGCTGAGGAATGTATCAACATACTGGCCCAATGCATTTCCCATCACTGCCACTGCTGCTTTTACCTTAACTGCGTACACAGACTACAGGTCCTGGAAAGTCATGGAAAAACCAAATGGTTGACACTTTTTGACCCATCGTTTTTGACTTACTGACTTAACAGAAACAATTCTGCACGATTAACTTAGTATTCTGTTTATTTACATTTGTCGTTCGAAACATATCATCGTTGGATACCAAGGTGATTCATAAGCATATGTGGATGACAGTCTGACTTGTTCGAAATCCATTCCATTAAATGGTACTGGAAAGTCCTGGAAAATGCACATCGAAAGGGTTTGGAAAGTCATAGAAAACCACTCATTATTCCGTACACACCCTGTGTTAAGCATAGTTCTGTTTCTCTGCGATAACATCGACATTATACAAAGCTTGATACTCTGTTGCTGCATGTGTTTGATTTGGCATGTGATAATTTCGTCAGAGAGGACAGTTGTCTGCCATGTTGTGCAGCGATCGTTGAGAACGTGACTGAACTGCGGCCTGAAGCGTGCGTCGACGCTGGTCAGCAGGGCGTTGTACAGTGGCTGCTCAAACGTATTCGGGTTAGATAACGCACGTGTACTTATGTGCATTTTTGTCTACTAAACGCATACATTGCAGTTGTTGTATCAAGCACCACATAATAGCCGTGTTTGTTAAATTTTAAAACAGTTTTGTATGCAAGTAGAACTTCAAAGTGTACTGTAATTGACAGTGAAAATGTTTTGTATTGAATTGATTTGTTTTGCAACTAATTGTTGACTTCTAGCTATCTCATTGTAGTCATTCTCATAGCATTGGTTCGTCTCCCATTTGCTATTAACAAACTATTTATAGCGTTGTGTACATTTCAGGCAAAAATGCCGTTTGACGACAATAAACTTTACTGCAGTGAAGTTCTGTCAATTTTGCTTCAAAGTCATGAAGGTAAGATAGTTTTTGTATGTACATCATGAATTACACATGCCACTCACCTTTCATTCATTATTTTTAGCAATAGTTGGCTGATTTTCAGAATTCTTTCATTCTTTGACTCAGCAGTAACATTGCTACAAAAACATCTGCCAAATTTCCCACCACACCTTAAATGCGTTGTTACATTACCTTGCAAAATTTGAATGTTCAGATTGTGTCATTTTTAGTAGACATTGATGACGACGTGGTATGTCCGAGATGGGGTGAACGGACCTGACATTCGTTGATCCTGATGAATTCAACCCCACTTTCCTGGAGCCAAAACTTTTTGCATGTGTAATCTTCTTCGTTGCCTTCTGTGTACCGGAGGAGACTGCTGAAAGAAGACGACACATAGCGATCTCAGCTCCCACATATACTGAATCAGCTGACATGGACCAGAACTGACCCACTGTGGAGCTTGTTGCCAACTGGTGGCACTACACACTTGTAGTGCTGCAGGTTGAAGGTGACGACGAATCTCTGCATCCAAGTCGATAAGCCATGTTTAGCGGAAGTTGGCTAATCACAGTCACATGGTGAATTCTGCAGGTTGGCATCACCTGTCTCTAGTCCTAGGGTACTTGTATTGATTGTTTGGAATGTTTGTTAATGGGTATACGTCCTCGATTGTTTCAGGTTTTACGTGCCGATGACAGTGTGTTAAGTTGCACGCTCGTGTTGTAGAAAATCGTCAGTTGCTTGGTGAGCTTGAAGGCATTGATCTGCTGCTACAGCAACTGTCGGTGAGTGATGATGTGTTGCTGTCAACAGCCAAAACATTCACGCTGACCAAATCACCGTAATTTGTACACTGTTAATCAACGGGTGCAGTACACTTGATGAAATTGATTGTCTGTGATCTCTACTGTTAGCTCAGGCCTGGCGAACCTGCCCTCTCTGGGAGTCATCCCCTAGTCACCCCATATTAGTGTAGACTAGGGGACTTGTTGTATGTTATATGTGTTGTATCCTTTTTCGTCGATTAGTGTCTATGCATGTGTGTATTTTGTTGTTTACGTTGTTTGATTTTTCTTTTGTAGATTTTCCTTCAGTACTTCGATACTGTTGGTTTGGTCTTTTGACCTGTAAAAACCGTTGGCCGTATAAGCTGTATTGTGATTACCTTTTGTCTGTTCCATATTTGACAGTCTATGTTGTTATTAGTACATATTTTCGCAGCTTTACATTTTTAGATGCCAGTGTTATGCTGTTAGCAATGATGGTGCTTGCTATCATCTGCTGTCATAATAATTAGTCAGTTGAATACATTCACCGTTATCTCTGCATGACGTCTGTGCCGACTGCTATAAAGACGACCTTTTTGTTAATAAAACGGTGTAATTTGGTTCTTAATAATAACGTTCTGGTTAGTTTACTGTGGCCGTGTAATGATGTATTTGAAACTGAATGACCGTGATGATGAAGACATTGGTTGAGTTGAATTGTGCAACAAATAGATCATGTTGCAATTAGGGATGTTAATTTTCGAGAATTTTATTTCTCGATAGGAGAATTTCAAATCTTGAGACTCGTCGAGTACTCGAAATGTAACGCGACACTTGACAGACGGTCCGTGAAAGAGTCTGCAGTCGCGCTTACCTCCCCTTCCCTTACCCACTGGTAATTAATTACAGTGGAGTCGAGGCTACTCGGGCTACTGGCTCGATCTAGTCAGCCCGTGTCGCGCTGACAGGTCGATGTCCGGGACAAGTTTCACCTGTCTGTCGTCATTTACGGGCCCACCACGTTCACCGTATGCTGTGTCTCCAGATGATGTTTTTGGCCAGACGTCTGACCAACACATATGATCAGATCTTTAACCCTTTGATGCCCACTGGTGCCATATAGTATTGCTCAGGGCTAAGTGTCAGAGTGCTCGGATGTCAAAATTACAAATTACAGCTCAACCCGGTCTGGCAGAGGATGCTTTATAGCTATACCCATAATGTTGAGCTTGCGTTCTGTCAAGCCCCAATAAACGAATATTGTATTGTATTGTATTGGCAACAGTGGTCGTCAAAGGGTTAAGGCAGAGTTTGCTCGTTGCTTTTGTAGTGTTCATTCGATTAATGTATGCCCACACGACAATATACTAGCTAATGTAGTCAGTGACGGCCAACAGTGTATAACTTTCATACGCCGTGATTTCAGCGTAACTCGTCTAGACCAATCAAGTGAGACAATGGGCCATGTATGCAGTTTAGTGAAGCCACCAGTCACTGTCACAAGTGTACTGTTAGATGGTTACAGATGCAGTGTTGGTAAGAAGTGGATTCAACGTGTGTGCTCTTTGGTTATTGATGCCGTGCCTGCTAGGCCTACCAACTGACCCTTCTCACCCTGCGGCTGGTGGCTCACCTCCCCTCCCCTCACCCACTGTGACTTAACTACCGTCATCGAGCCAACCTACTCAGGTAACGGAGTCATTCAACTCGACTCATGTGCAGGCCACTAGCAGGTGGCTTCACGTATCGACTGTCATTAAACAGTCGTAAAGATTACATGCATCCCTAATTCTCGACGGCGAGAAATACAATTCTCTATATTGATATCGAGAAATTTTTTTGAGTCTCGAGTCTCATTAACATCCCTAGTTGCAATGACAATTGAGTTGTAAGCTTGACGTGTGTTATGTTATGTTTCTCAACTGATCATGTTGTGCGATGTCTATAACACAGATGTATAAACGTCATGATCCCGGTACAGTGGAAGAAATAGAGTTCATGGAGAACTTGTTCAACAGTCTCTGCTCGGCGCTGATGTTGCCTGCCAACAGAGACAGGTTTCTTAAAGGCGAAGGCATTCAGCTCATGAACCTTATGTTGAGGTTGGCATGTGATTACGTTGTTAATTTTATTTTCAGTTATTCATTGACTGTATTATTTACAGGCCAGCCTTGTTGGCTTACATGTCGGAATAGTGTTGAACAATTACAGTAAATATCAGACCACAAATGTGAAATGGCAAACAGCTGAAAAGTTGTGTGTTTTAGCTGTCAAAATGGACAGACACTTTGGGGCCCTTTAACCCCCTCACAGTTTCTTTTTGGCCGTCGCGAGGTTACCGTGCCAAATTTGATTGCTTTGAGTCAGACGGTGCTGAAGATGGTTGCAGACAGACACATGCAGACAGGTGTTTCAGTGTAGGCAGGAGATGTGTTTTTAATTTTTTTTGTATATTGTCGTGGTTTGTGAACAGGGAAAAGAAGATGTCACGTACGAGCTCGCTGAAAGTGCTGGATCATGCAATGATAGGCCCAGAGGGCGTCGACAACTGCCAGAAGTTTGTTGACATACTGGGACTTGGTCGCATTTTCCCACTTTTCATCAAGACTCCAAAGGCTCACAAGAAAGCAGGACCCAACAAGCGCGAACTGGAAGGTAACTGAGCTGTATATTTAACACGTAATGTGGGCAATAGCTGCAGTCCATTTCCTGGCCGGATGATGAAAAAGGCCCTTAAACCAGGCTTTACTTTTGCTTGGTTTAGTTTGAGTAAGTAAGTAAGAGATTTATATAGCGCCAAAGTCTCGGAAGAGAATCAGGGCGCATTACAGGGGGCCACTAGGGGGCGAGATGGGCTGAAATAAAGTAGTGCGTCTTAAGATGACGTCTGAAGGAAGAGTATGTTTGGGATTGGCGGGTGTGAAGATGTATGGAGTTCCATATTTTGGGCGCAGCGACGCGGAAAGCGCGAGCACCAAATGAAAGGTTGTGTCGCGGAACAGAAAGTAAGTGACTGGCAGATGAACGCGT
>Ga0056114_1000412_pt1 | contig 14510 bp, 10 predicted proteins | sample WorMetHERISLAND1_FD_77005 | JGI IMG/M metagenome (GOLD analysis project Ga0056114, IMG submission 77005) | Marine gutless worms symbiont microbial communities from Max Planck institute for Marine Microbiology, Germany - Olavius loisae HERON... ...
ATTGGTCACACACGCGTTACTCATAAATATCTACTCTCTGGCGATAGCCAACCACTCTGCGACAAATGTCAATGCTCTCTAACAGTCGAGCATATTCTACTGGAATGCTGTAGTCTAAAGGATGTTTGCGAAAACTACTTCACCTGCAGCTCTCTTAAAGAATTATTTGAGAATGTTGATGCAACAACAATCATGGATTTTATCAAAGAAGTCAACTTTTATCATCTTGTTTAGTTGTTATTGTTATGTTTCCATTTTACATTAGCTATTGGAGCTTTGCTTTTACTTAGTAGTTTATATCACTCGCTTTTAACATCTTCTATATGCTACTCCATATAAAGTTACAATTATATCTTTTTCACAACATCCAACTTGAATGGCACTGTATAGCCTAATTGTGCTGGTTTGCCGTTAAGAAACTACTCACTCACTCATTCATTGCTGGTTTGGCATGAGTAAGGGCAAAAAACGTATTCTAGTAACTTTTAAGTATTTTGTTGGGAGTTACAGTTACTAGATTAACATGCAGTATCAGTATCTCATGGTGGTCATGAAAAAATGGAGTGAAGTAACAACTAGGAGCATCAGCATAAGACAAAAGCATAACCACCTTTTCCAGCAAACCAGTGACAACTTGAAAAGTCATATGCAAAATGTATTTTTATGTTTAAAGGCTTTAGTTTTGGAAGTACGACATCCACACCAGCATTTGGGGCTGCTACTACCACAGCCACTTCTGCACCTGCTGGTTTTGGTGGTATGTTCTATCTAGTGCCAGCTGTTTATTACAGTTTTCAGCGAGGAACTTAATGGAGAATTTAAAATTGAGTATAGCAAAGTAAGCAGTAAATAAGTAAACAGATTATAAGCCATCATTATCAATTCAGGTTGTGTGTTAAATTGTCAAATGTTCACGAGGATAACAAGTTTGTCATCAATTCTGTTTTGGTGACATAGTCAGGAATAAATAAAACCTTTGACTGAATTTAGATGATCTTAGAATAGAAATAGAATTTAAATGACTTAAAATCAAATAGTTAATGTTATTGATTTTGTTGTGTTACTACAAAGTAAATAATGTGACCATTATCTTCATGGGAAAACTGACCTAAAAATAGGGCACTGTAGGAAGGACTTCCTGGATTTCATGGCTTACGTCGGTCACAGATGATCTTTAGTTTGTCATTTTAGAATGGCTCAGAAAAATTTCGGCTGTCTGGAAGCTGTCAGCTGTGGTGTGCACTGTTATCGGTGATAAAAGTCAGATCTGGCAGATATGGTAGTGATGAGTGTTGAACTGCATAATTACACGTTGACACATTTAGCCTGCGTTGTTCAGCAGGACCACTGAGTTGCTTGTTGTTGCTTGACTAGGTTTCAGTTTCGGCACTACAGCTGCTCCTGCATTTGGTACAACGACAACAACCACAGCTACTGGTAGATTTGTAATACTTCCTACAATTACTGTGTCACTGTTTTCACTCACGCAGTGCTATGCATAGTGCAGTATTTTTGTCTGTCCGCCCATTTATCTGTCTGTCACCGTCTGTTATTGTATCAGAATGGTTTAACTTATCGTCAGAATTCTTTCACCAGCTGATAGCCCCATTATTCTAACATGGACCATGGGTGAGGTATAGAAGTTTAAGCATTAGCTGAACTATTTTTCTGGTTTGACTAAGATGTGATCAGTAATGTGGATGACGGTCTGTTAACCTTGCTAGCTGTTACTTGTGATCAACAGCTTGCATGATGTCAGACCTGTGATACATATTGCGTAGCATCCAGTGTCCATCTAACGTATGGCTGCATAAGCATTGGCCCCCGTCTGTCCTACACGGCAACGGCTAAGCTGATGGTTCAGCAGGGCATGTCACATGCCTCAATACCATATCGTACTGTACCTTAAATGCAAAACATTATTAACACCTGTGTTTGTATTGATTTGTTCTGCAGTAAGTAGCTACTGTGGGTTTGATTTAATCATTTGTCGTTAGCAGTTATATCAAGTATGTTTGTTGTGACAGGTTTCAGCTTCGGCACTGCATTAGGTTCTGCACCTGCATTCGGCAGCACGACATCCACCGCATCCGCTCCCTCATTTGGTAACTGTTGCTGCCACACAGTTCGATAAGTCATGTTAACGAGTTGTTATTAGTTTGTCGCAGTTTGATGTTAACGGCATTGTGTAGATGTCAGTGCAGTTAATGTATGTTGAGCCTGGTTATTGCTATGTTGAACGTCAGTTCTTGTTACTGAACCTGGCACCTGGCTCATTGTCCAATAATGAGTAGTTTTGAGTACTGATGATGATTGGTCACTGCTAGTCTTGGGGGAAACTGAAAGTTCTCCTGTGTAACAACGAGAGTCCTAGCAGTTAAAGTCATCCATGAAGTGTTTGGCCATCATGGGTCGGTTATATCCTCGTTGTCTGAAAGCACTGCCATCTTCTTCTCCTTGACTTGTCTGTGACAACTCGGTATAAATGTTCTGTCCAAGATCAACCGTGCATTTACTTTGTAACGTGTGTTCCTTGCCATTTGTGTCACAACCGACTTCTGCTGTTCGTCCACATGCAGCGGCTAAGACTTATCCACACAGGAGATTTGCTGTCACCCAGCTGATGTGAGGACAGCTGACTTTATTATAATAATAATATTTAACCCGACAATATATAATGTGCAGACTTTGCAGTAGCTGTAGCTGCTAGCCCTCAAACACAGCTAACCAACGTGAGCTGTTGGTCTCTCTGTTTGTAGGCTGTTACCATCACTCTTCCATTTATGAACCAGTATATTCATTCAATCAGAATTTGTCAAATGGTTTAGCGAGTGATGTTGATAATGCCTCGCGAGGTCTGTTGATGAACTGATATCTATCTACTGTGAGTAGAATTCAGTCTTGCATGTTCATACCTGTTATGATCTGTGGTAGACACGTGTTGCAAATGGGTAGATGTTACACTGTGAACTCTACATCAGCAGGCCAAGCTTGAGCACCACACAGTAAGAACGGCCACACAAGTAACATAATACAGTCAACATGTCACATGTTTTCATGGTTAGGATTCGGTGGGTTTGGTAGCACTGCATCAACGTCAACTACGCCGGCTTTTGGTGTTGGTGCAGCAACTGGATTTGGTGCTGGCGGTGGATTTGGCTCGTCATTGGGTACGACACCTTCGCTGTTTGGCCCGTCGGCCGCTACTGCAACTAGCAGTGCGTTTGGGTTTAAGCCAGCAGCGACGTCGACGACATTCGGAGCACAGTGCAACACAGGCGGCCTTTTTGCCATTCAGCGTACGTATGCACTCAGTTACTGTTTCACCACTTACACACAGTGACACTGGTGTAAACTAACACAGCGAAGGAAACAGAAGCTGAAATAAAACTGGAGCTTTGTAAGAAACTGATAATGTGAAGACAGCACAGAATAGAATAGACTGCTGCTGTTTGAATTACATGTCACTGGCTGCTTTACTCTGACATGGACTGCAGCCAGTTAGTTCGTTGTTACTGTTGTTGTAGATGCCGGTTGACATTAGCAACTGCACAGATCAATCAATGTGGGCTAGTATCTGAACAACAGTCGATAATAGCAGTTTTTTTTAAAATTTACCAGAATGAAAATGCTGGAAAACTCAGTTCTGAAACCTATGCTCATATAAAACTGAGACAAGCTTGATTTTTACGTTATTTTTACTGTTGTTGCTGATTATTTTTCATAAGATTTAATGGCATTGAAATGGCCTGTTAAGTGTTGATAAGAAACTACTCCATCACTCTGATGAACTGATGAACTAGACTGCAGTTCAATAGCTCTGCCTCGCAGTGGACAATTGGTTGATTCAGTAAGGTTTAACTACCACTCAACATATTTAGCATTCGACGTCTCAAGACCTGGACGAGTACACTGTAAATCATTACAGCTGCTGGCCAATAGTGCCAATTTGCCATAACTTATGTACAGTGGTCTAAATAACGACTTGATGTTTTACTACAAAGTTCACTGAACGTACGGTATATTAGAGAATTAAATGCAGCACACAGTTAATTGACAATGGCGCCTAGTCGCTTGTTAAATGGTAGTAGATGAACGTGCAATCAATCAAAGCTGTGGAGTGGACATTCTCAGCAGTGTTAGTATTGCTGTATCATCACTAGTGATGTGTCGTTGTGGTGTTTCTAGCGACAACCCAGCCACAGGTGAATGCATCGGCGTCGCTTGCTGCCAACATGTGCACTGCCGTCTCAATGCCGCTGATATTTGGTGACGAGAGAGACTCCGTTATTGCTAAGTGGAACCAGCTACAGGCATTCTGGGGCACCGGGCGAGGTCATTACAACAGTCACGGACACTTTGTCGATTTCACACCTGATAATCCATTCTCCTTCTTCAAGGTATGTATTCTGCTTTGTGGTTAGGTCACCTGGGTGTTGGGATCACTCTCAGTTCATGAAAGGAATCCGGCCGTATGAAGAATATGTTCATTTGGTGTAGAGACTGATTGATTTACTCTGCTGTTAACAAGTGTGATAATATTTTAGTGGATTGTATTCTGACAGTTTCTGTTGTCAGTTCTAAGCTCTGTTCACTATTGATTGTCTTTTCCACACGTTCATACCTGCTCAGAGATTATTATGATAATCCCAAGCCATGTAAGCTGCTACATTTGATAACTGTTTGAGCCAAGCCATTCATATTGAACTATTGCTAGGGCCATTCACTCCAACTCAGCGCTTGACAGCAGTGTGTCTGTGTCGTAGACTGTTGGCTACAACATAATGCCAACGACACGCAATGAAGACGGCCTCGTCGCGCTCACCATTGACCGGAAGATGTCTGAAGTTTGTGATAATCAACAGGGCGTCGTCGACACGCTACAGAATATCATTGTCAGCAATAAACAGTCGAACATGTTTGTCTGCGTCGATGGCATCAGGCCGCTGCTTGACAACAAGTGAACTACATGCATCATACTTGTAGTAGTAGTTGTAGTACATTATCAGTTAGTTAGCAAAATACACTCAGAACCTCACCAGATGTTGACTAGTTTTCAACTTTCTTGCACCAACAGATTCAGCAGTGAATTAAGCAACGAGATATTCATTAAAGATCCCACCATATTACAGACATGTTTCTACACTAGGATGCCATTGACATGTTGTACTGATGTCTTCATATCGACATTCAAGCCACTGAAGAGCATTGTGAATATTCAGTGTGACAAGAATTGGTCAAACATTGTTTGCTGTAATGAACTGCTACAGGCAGCTTTTATTTCAGCCAGTTGTTAATTTTCTGACGTTTGCATTTCACGAGCTAGTGTAGCTACACATTTGAGGGTTGGTGCGATCTTTATTAGAAATCTAATAGTAGTGAGTCTTCTAGTGATGAAATGTGATTAACGTCTGATGAACGAAGTGTCTTACTGTATGTAGCAGTAGAAGCAGCAGATTTATTGCCACAACAAATAATATATAACAGCTAGACACGCTATTTTCATATCTGTAGGCTTAGCATTTCTTGAGGTACGTTATCAAAAGTGGATTAATTCTCTTGCCTGAGCCTTGCAAGTAAACAATGAATGACACTGTGGTGTGTGTTTGCGTGACAGGACGGAGGTGATAATCTACGTGCAGCTGAGAGCTAATACAGGCGTGATGAGTCGGGTACCAACTTCTGACCTACTAACCCACATCAACACACTGACGGTGAAGCAGCAGTTGACCAGTCAGCTGGCCGTCAGTGCTGCTGTGCCGAAGTGTGGAATGATGCCGGAACAGCTCAAAGTCTACCTCGACAACCCGCCAGCAGGTCAACTCACTCACTGATGACAATGAGTGGAGTCATATCCACGTCAGTTTGATAGTGTTTGATGGATGGGTTAGTTGTTTGGCCCCTCCTCATGCATTGACCATTGTCTAACGGGCCATTTGTCAAGATTTGATAAATGTGACTATTACTGAAGTGTTCTATAGTTGCCTGCTGCCATTCATGGTTTCCATTGATGCTTTGGTCTGCTGTTGGCTTTAATGTGTTAATTAGTTGATATAGTATGCGACCCCTTAAGCATTAAAAATCATCATTAAATGTGCTTTATTTCACAAATTATTATGCTACACCCACATAGTGGAAGGAAGGGGCTTTAAGCAGTGCTGCAGTCCATCTGATTGTCTGTCGTCGTCACAGCTAGCAATATCACGTACCGGTAGGTGTTTTAGCTGTAGTAGCCGTGTTGTGTGATGCATGGTGTCACAATGCAATTTAGTTCATTGGGCTCATTGTGTTGACCCAGTAGAAGATTTGTTGTTACAGTTCATGGTGATCCATACTTGCACTGCACAATTGTTACTTGTATGGACATGACCTATGTATTGTGTGTTGTAAGTGGTCGAGTCAAATAGATATAGTTTCCTTTGTATGAATGTCCAGTGTTGTTGTGTTATGAAGAATGTTCAGCCCGAAATTGCCTGTAATATTTCAGATAACACTTCGCCCAGTAGTTGAAGGAGGACGACTGACTGTCATATATCACAGCAACGTACTGTATCAGTGAGCAGTTGGCATAGTTTGTGCTATCCAACAGGTTTCTATGAAGTCCATGGCTACCACAACATGTGTGGTATGTATTCAGCTTTGATTGATGCTTTGGTGTCAATCAGACAGCGAAATTGCTTGTGCCGTGGGTTTACATTGTCAGTAAGTAACTGACATGTCCAGCCTGACAGTAGCTTGTTGAGTCACACCCGGTTAATGTGTGTCTGTTGGATAGTGTTAATGACATTCACCATGTGGCGCCAATGAATTATTTACATTCTTGCTACATGTTTAGGTATCGATGTTCGAATCTGGGAGCAGGCAAAGCTGGATAATCCCGACCCAACACGGATGATTCCGGTGCCGATAATCGGTTTTGATGAGTTGCATCAGCGGCTTCGGCTGCAGGAACAGCAGACTAGTCTTCATCAAGCTCGACTAGAGGTCCGTGCATCGTTTGTGACAGTTATTCTCTCAATATTGTTTAACACTCTGACATATTTCCAGAAGTATTTTATTGACGTAATCAAATATGAATCACAGAGGACACAGCAATGTATTGTGAACTGAACAGACATCACTTGCATGTAGACTGATCACATAGGCTCACAGTCACACTGCTGAAGCTTCCTCAGTGATGGGAATATATTCTTGCTGTACAAAAACTATTAGCAGAATTTACAGTTATGACATTGCTCAATCCATGTTACACGTTAGGAAATAGTAATAGGTGTCACACTACTTTTCAAAGGTGGATATCTCAAAAGTTTACAGCAAATTTTAGAGACAGTTACTTTAGGACACTAATAGGAAAGGATAAGCAGACTATCGAATGGTACATACATACATACATACATAAAATTTTAATAAAATGACAGACAAAAACGCTATCAAGTTAACATAGAATGGATGTGTGCCTTGTGTGGTGAGAAAAATGTAAAAGTCATTCACTATACAACATTCTAATTACGGTATGAAATTTTTGTCTTTGAGTTGAGTAGTTCGCTCCGGCAGCTGGTAGTTGTGGCTTCACTCACATAGACTGTATTATTATTGATGACCTTAAGTGACCTCTGACACAGATTTCAAGGTTGCAGTATATTTTGATAGCAAATATGTAAAAAAAAGTGCCAAAATAACCATAGTCACTAATGGGAAGTCATATACAGTCTCTCAAATGGCATCATTTCCAGTGACTGGCATCATTTCGAATGACCTTGAATGACCCCCTAATCCAGGTATCAAGGTCGTGGTACTTCGTAAAGGCGTATATTTCAAAACGGTGTATTTGTCCAACTGCAAATAATTCATGTACTTAACTTGAGTGTAATTTGCCACTGATGTGCCGTCCCTAGGCACTAGTGGAGCCTCTTGTTGATGTAAATGCAGGACTGTTTTCCTGCTGTGTAGTTGTTGAGCTCTATGACTACCCTGTAGTTTATAAGGTGAAATTCATGGTAATTTGTTAGTATAAGTTGTTTTTTACGTGTCTTTTGCAAACACATTGGAATTCTGTTGTCATAAAACGAAGATTTATCGTTTCTTGCACGTTTAGACGATGCATTTAGCTGTCTGTTAACTGAGTCTTGTGATCTTGCCAACTTGGATTGCATGCTTAATGCAGATCAAATACTGTTGTTGTAGATGTCAGCTGTTATCACATTCCTGTGAGTCAGAGGTAGAATTTTGAAGGCCTGTTGATATAATGTTCCATTGTCACTGAAAAATCTAACTTTAAGGCAATCAGTAGGATTGTTCAGGTCAACATTGGGAAGCGTGTGATATTAAAACGTGTTTTCATGTATTCCTGTAAGAATAGCACTGTGTTGCAGTAGTCAAACCTTCTGCTGTGCACGTCTGTAGTTGATATCATCCGACATAGCGACGTTGCAACGGAACCAGGCAGACATTGTTGCCAAGACAGAGCAATATAAACGCAATCAGCTGCTGCTTGGTCATCGTATACTGCGAGTACGTGACAGCCAGTTTATTGTGTTACTTTGTTAAGTCATCAGATGATTAGTTGGTCTGTGGATTGTGGGTTCTATAGCTTGTGGGATGTCTGTGTGATGATGCCAGGAATGATGTGGTCAGAATTATTGCAGGTGACATCATGAATTTATCCCACAACGTTGCTGCGTTGGTCGCAATTACACTTCAACTTTGCTGCTGATGCATTTTATATCGTTTTTTTTTTGTATTTTGCCAGTTTGCATGGAAATGTCTATCATTCTCACGTTTTGGAATTTTAAAGGTAATTTGCCGCGTAAAATTTCAGTGTCGTCAGTCTGATCCACGTACTTCATATTGTCATTTGAGCCATCGGCGATGAAGCTCTATGTGAAAAATACAGAAAACTGGGGGAAACGTGGACAGGAAAAGAAATAGTTACCAAAGCATAATATTTCACGTAATTATGGATAGAGAGAGGTCCTCACTGAAGATATTGTAACCAAATTGTGCTATTTATGTATTTATTATGATATCGTACACAAGTACAAAAAGTACAAAAACATAAGTACAAAACCAGACTAAGAAAATGAATAAAAAAGAAACTAACTAGTAGCTGAGTAATTAACAATGTCAAATATAACAAATATAACAATAACAATAACAAAATAAGTACAAAAACAGAGAAGAAAATGAACAAAACAGAAACTAACTAGTAGATGAGTAATGCACAATGTCAGAAATTTCTTGCTTAGACAACACAGAAGCATATTTATGACAACCAACTAAATCATGTAAATGATGGGTAGATGTCCACAGTGTAATCTTGCAGGTCAAAATTTAAGATAATAATAGATTGACTGCATTTTGCATTGCACCTATGTAACTTGCAGTTAGCTAATCCTTGTGTGTTAACTGGGGTAAAAAAATAGCACAGTCAGCATATGGCTTCTAACCACATGTTCTTTTGGCTAGTCAGTGTTCACGTAACGACATAAACAGCCGAGTTCAGTCGAAAGTAGTTCTAGATAGAGTTTTAATGTCATATGTTCAAACAGCATGTGATCTGATGTTTGCACAACACATCAGCGGCTTTGTTGATTGTTGTCAGCAGCAAGTCAAGTCACTGTACTTGTCAGTTCTGTTGTTGATGAAGTTGAGGTTGTTACTACAGTGATTGTGGTGTGGTAGGTGCTGGTAAGGCAGGAGCTCTATCGTAAACATGGCTATGCCATCTTGGCTGATGAAGAACAGCTGAGAACCAAACTGGAAGCAATTCACGCCGAACTCAGCGCTCCAATGCAGTTTAAAGTTAGCCGTTTCTGATGTTTACTGCATGATTGTTTTTGCGTGATTGCTTATAATACAATTTATCTGTCAGATATTATAATGTGCTTCGTGCAGTTAGACTGTTGTCTAAGCATCAGAAATGGTGTTGTCCATCTTGCTTTCAATGTTTACTTGCTTGCGTTACCCGCTACCCAGCCTTAATCACTTCAAGTGAAACAAGCTGTTTTCACTATTTGTTTCTTATACACAAATATGAAAGCACTTTTTGCAGCAGCACCATCCGACATACAAACTGTCTGTAGTTTCTGAACTGCTCTCCTCACAGCCATTGATTGATTGTTTCACTGAACTAATGCTTGCGTACCATCTACTTCCATTCCAGCGTCGATAAATGAATTTCTCGGTGAGGCCATTTCCTGCCCCGTCCTTCTGTGATGAGTGACATGGCCGCAAAAGAACAGCAACCTGATGACGCCGTGTTCTGGTGCACAGTGGAAGACAGATTACCAAAACTAACAGCGCTAGCGATGGTTTACATCGCCCTCTGTTAATGTCGAGCACTCCTTTTCAAAGTATGAATCAGTCCTGTCTCCACTGCACCAGAGTCTTATCAACTGACATTTTAAAGGCCTACTGTTCGATTTATTTATAGCCAGCCAGTCGACTGAGTGAACGTGATAAAAAATGATGTGTTCAGACTGACAGACAGTAGGCCTACTTATGTCAGAACACTTTGGTTGTTCAGTTGAACTTGAAACACTTAGGTTCAGAATGACGGACATTTCAAACATCAGTCATCAGTTACTCATTTCAGTCGACTCACGTCCACTTGCACTTTCAAAAAGAAAAAATGATTTGCTTTTTATGTTGCTAACATAACTTAGTACAATACCAGCCTTCAATAACTGAAGTTTCTGAACAGCTCTCTCAGTTTTCAGTCATAAATGGGAGGCTGTGGCAAGCCGCAGAATTTGGACAATTTTGCTGCAGTGAGTTGCGGAATTTGGCAAAATTTTCCTTAGAAAACTGTGCGCCCTACTTATCGGTACCTGTGGGAATACTGAAACAGCTATCCAGATATCCATGAAACTGGTGACAACAGCATAGTAGTCTGTTGATGAATGTTTGCCAACCTTACAGGAAAACTCAGAGAATCTCATATGGTCCGGTAAATGGTCACTGTGACAGTGATGACACTTTCTGCATTAACATATTATTAAAACTTAGGCTTGTGTAATGTAATCATTAATTTTACTCGTATTACAGCTCTGGTTAACAGCCTTTTGTATAACTTTTAATGTCCATTATAGGTTCTTAGTTGTGCTGGGATCAACTGATGGGAGTTTAAGTCAGTAAATTCTGTGGACTTTATAAAATTATAAACTTTGTAAAATTATCAGTCGTGAACAAGTGATGTGTGTATGTGCGTCAGGGTCGGCTTGACGAGCTGATGTCTCAGATGAGAATGCAGAACCAGATCGGTGTGTCACTCCGACCTGATGTCTCCTATCACATGGACAAACATGTCCAACATGAAGTCAAACAGGTCGACAGTTTATTTCTTGTTGTTGTAAGTTTCACGTCTGGAAATCATTAACGGGCCTTGTTGTCTATTGTTTGTTTATTGTGATTTGTTCACTTGACATTACTATGAAATAGAGCTGTCGAGTGATTAATTTTTTTTAATTGCATTAATGCATGTGATTATTTTAATGGTGCATTAATGCATTAATTAAAGGTGTCAATACGACACGTTTATTTATGTTGTATTTTGTCGTGAGCGAACTACTGCACGTCTTATCTACAAGATGCGACCACTATCGAACTTGCCATCAAATAATTTTATTAGCTTGTCAACTGAAAATGTTTAGAGTAATGCTGCAACTGCAACATAATAATTAATTGAATATTATTCGATGGTGAAATAGCCAGAGTTTAACTGAATATTGGAACTCGTTCTTCATAGAATTCACTGTGTGTGTGCATTTATTTGTTGGCTGGTGCCGGGGTGTTTTGCACCAGTCAAGAGATCATCTCCAAGGTGACCTGTAATGTATCGAGCAGGATGTTGAACGCTACTCGACTCATCTCAACTCTAGTGTATGGATGTATATAGGCCAGTTGATTGACAGCCGATTATGATGGGCGCAATGTGCTATATTGCATGGGTGTATGTGTGTGCAGCATTTGAAGCGTCAGCAGGACGGTCTCAGTCACTTGATCAACATCATCAAAGATGATCTCGCAGATGTTAGAACTATCGAGCAGGGACTGCTAGACACAGGCAAACTGAAGCAGAAATGAACAAATGCACTGTATGCCTCCAGTGGGGTAGAGTCATGTTGATGTGATTTTGTTTCAGTTCATCATTAATAGTGTTTGACAACCTGTCAGTGAGTGAAACACATCTGCTGCTGCTCTACACCTGGCTGTGTTAGCTACTGTTAATGCAACGGACTGGAAAACTGAATGAATTTTTCATACTGTTGCTCACCTTACACAGGTGCGTGAGTCAAAAATTAGTTAATTCCATCAACAGATTCAAATTGTTACCTGCTGAATTTCAGTCTAACGTCATACCCAAGAAATCCGCTCAGTTTGCAGAAGCTTATTTCCACACACCTGTGAAGTGTTCACTGCTGGATGCATTGTCGCTCTTTGTTGATCAATTTCAGAAGCACCAAGCATTTGTGGTGTAAGATTGATTCCAACCTGATGTAACCATGGTGAACTTGGCCAGTTAGACTGATAAGAAAGCCTAGCTGATGCAGAGGTAAGCGCACAACATAGTGTGTGTATGAAGGCCCCTAGCAAAGAAATCTACAGCAAATCAACGATGTGCAATTTTCTATTGATGGTTAATGGTAACCCTGGCCGTACTACTTACCATTTGCGAGATATTTTCGCGTATAAAGTTTGAAAATTGCAATTTTCGCCACTGTACTCTGATTGTAGGCCCCTAGCGAAGAACATCCAACAATATCAATGTCGTCTATAATTGTTGAGAAGTACATTTAGTGGGCTACAATTCTGTTTATGATAATACGGTCTACATTTGTTTAGCCATCATTACGGCCCAAATCTGCGAAATTCCAAAAAGATTCAAAGTTATTGTTCAAGGTCATCCAAGATCATCGACTTTAGTGCCAATTGAAACTGCATATGTAATTTCCTATCAGTTAAATAGTAACTTTGAATGTATCTTGTACAGTCTTGGAATTGACCTAAAAGAACTGGAGGGTCAGATGTCGAAATGCTTCAAAAATGTGCATAGGATTACATAGGAATTGAAATTTAAAACCGATTTTCACTCAAAAATGAGCGTCCATAGACATGAACTGGGAGGGAGGGGGTTTGGACCCCCCGGCAATTCCAACCCTGATCTTGTACCGTTTTCGAAGATATCGACGTATAAAGCTAGAAAATAATTTGTTTTCCCACCCCACAATTGTTTGATGCCGTGCTCAGGGGAACCCGTCAGAATTTCTGGATGAAACTTGCCCAACAAAACTAGAGGAATGGATGAAAATTTCATAATCTTAATTTCAACGATTTTTTCATATCCACCCGTGTGACAGACTGTCCATCCATCTGCCGTGCAGTAGGCTGACATATGGCACGCTCTGCATATATGTTGTTGTGTCATAAAACCAGCAGTAGGCCTATGCATGTAAAGCATTATATAATTGATGCAAAAGACTGTTACATCGGATTACATTCTGGTTGTCTGTTGTTGAATTTTGGATCAAATGCTACAATGTGTTAAGTCATGTGATCTAGCCACCATTAATCTTTTGTTTATTTGTTTGTCGTTTTTGGGGCATCATATGGCTATTGTATTTTCTGTTTAACATATACTTGTGAGAAAGAACTGTTAACTTTGCAGGGAAGTACTGAATTAATAATATAATGATTTTTTTCTGAAACTAACTGGCAGCGCCAAATTGGGGCACACTCATGCAGCCACTGGTTGTGTGTTGGCTGTGTCCCTAGAGGAATTGTGGATTCTGTATGTGGCATGTGCCTCGTTAAGCTGTGTACACTGACTATTGTAGCCTGGTTGTATCAAGCAGGAATTACTGCCGCCACTGCTGCAAATGTAATTTACCATTGAAGTTTTAATTTCACAATTAAATATAATGCTCAGAATTGAAAGGGGTACATATTTAAACAAGTGTGATTTTACAGTGTACTGAATGGTGTGAGACTACTGTGCCAGCTTGATACTTACAGACACAAATAAGTATCGTCGTAGGCGTACACCTGAACACGCGTACTGTAACTAGCCTATACTGAACAGATAATAATAATGCCAATGTTTAATTATTCATTAATGTTTAATAATATTTATGCCAAGGCCATTGCGAGAGTTCACTCGGTTCATTTCGATGAATGCAGACTTAAGTGCTAAGCGGCCACCAACCCTCGGACCAAGCCAACCGACTTGGGCTGTAAGTCCGCCTGTTGGCTGCCATCATCTACACCCGCCGTAGCAATTTATTATTACTTAGCCAGAAGACCATCCCACATCACAGAGGGTAGAAGGCTGAGTCGACCTAGGTGCATGGCTGGTTACATACCGGGGGTACCGCGGCGGCAGCCCCACTCCGTTCAGGCCTGGCAACCCTGCCCTCTGTGGGAGCTATCCCCTAGTCACCCCATATTATTGTAGACTAGGGGATTTGCTGTGTTTTGTGTTTATTGTGTCATTATTGTATTTTTTCTGTTAA
>Ga0056114_1000413_pt1 | contig 14503 bp, 10 predicted proteins | sample WorMetHERISLAND1_FD_77005 | JGI IMG/M metagenome (GOLD analysis project Ga0056114, IMG submission 77005) | Marine gutless worms symbiont microbial communities from Max Planck institute for Marine Microbiology, Germany - Olavius loisae HERON... ...
CGTCGTCGCCGCCACAAAGTGCTCCATCAAACGATCACGCTTCCAACCACTGAGCCGGCTTCTTCTCGCATACATCCTGCAATCCTAGCCCAAGCATCTCGCTTAGCTAGGACAGCCCCTTGTCAAATACACTCAGCCCACAATATCTTGTGGCAACGGCAATAGCCGTAAAAAAAAGCATGAAACGCCACATTGACATTGTCCTGTTGCCAATCAAATAATCGCACCCCGCCCAAAACCACCGAATAAATCATGGTCCAAATTTCACAAGAAAGCGTGAGAATATCCGTTGTCGGGCTTGGCTACGTGGGTTTGCCGCTGGCTTTGCATCTCGCGCGCCATTTTCCCGTCGTCGGATACGATGTCGATGAGGCTCGGATATTGGAGCTGCGTGGTGGAAAGGACGATACGGGAGAAGTGTTCTCCTCGGACCTTCGCGGTACGTCGCTTCATTTCTCCAGCGATCGTCGGGATATCGAGGAGGCCAACCTTTTTATCGTTACGGTGCCGACACCGATTGACGTGGAGAACGAGCCCGATCTCAGTGCGATCGAAGCCGCCTGCCGGCTGGTCGGGACGGTGATGAACAACGGTTCCGTCGTCGTGTTTGAAAGTACGGTTTTCCCGGGCGTCACCGAGGATGTCTGCGGGCCGATCCTGGAAGCGGAGTCCGGACTGAGTTGTGGAAAGGATTTTTTCCTTGGGTACTCGCCGGAGAGGATGAACCCGGGGGACCGCGAGCATTCGGTCGACAAGATCACCAAGGTCGTTTCCGGCCAGACGCCGGAGGTCGCGGACCTCCTGAAGCAAGTCTACGGCAAAGTCACCAACGGCAATATTTTCGTCGCCGAGAACATCCGCACGGCGGAAGCCGCGAAAGTCATCGAAAACGCCCAGCGCGACATCAACATCGCGTTCGTCAATGAAGTGGCCATGATCTTCGATAAGCTCGGCATCAATACCCACAGTGTTCTCGAGGCGGCGCGCACCAAATGGAACTTCCTGAATTTCGAGCCCGGTCTCGTCGGCGGCCATTGCATCAGTGTTGATCCTTTCTATTTGGCTCACGTGGCGCGCGAGTTCGGACATGAACCCGAAGTCATCCTGGCCGGCCGGCGGATCAACGACGGCATGGCCGAGTTCATGGCCGATGGCGTCGCTCGGAACATCGGCAAATTGACGGACACGTCGACACCGCCCCGCATATTGGTCCTCGGCATCACCTTCAAGGAGAACGTTCCCGATATTCGCAACTCGAAATCTGTCGACCTCATCAACGCACTGGGCCGGCGCGCCTACCAAGTCGACGCCCATGACGCCATGGCCGACGCGGAGGAAGCCAGACGTCATTATGGAATCGAGCTGCTGCCGAATTTGGACGGTGTTTCCGGCTACGATTGCGTTATCGGCGCCGTCCCCCATGGCGTATATCGCGCGTTCAACAGCCGCGTGTTGGCCTCCTTACTGGCAAAAGGCGGGTTGCTCGCCGACCTCAAGGGAATGTGGCGTGAAATCGGGCTTGGTGAAGGTTATTCCCGTTGGGAGGTTTGATCGGGTGACGGCGAACCAGCCCACGGCCGCGATAAAAGCTCATATACGATTCTCATGAGAACCCAAAACGAATGGAGAATGGTGGGCCCGGCTGGACTCGAACCAGCAACCAGACCGTTATGAGCGGCCGGCTCTAACCAATTGAGCTACGGGCCCTTGAGGGCAGGACGATAAGACGGATAGCAAATTATCCGCCTTTCGGCATCTAGTAATCGAGGAAGCTCCTGAGCTTGCGCGAGCGCGACGGGTGCTTGAGCTTGCGGAGCGCCTTGGCCTCGATTTGGCGGATGCGTTCGCGGGTCACCGAGAACTGCTGGCCGACCTCTTCCAGGGTATGATCCGTGTTCATGCCGATTCCGAAGCGCATGCGAAGAACGCGTTCCTCGCGGGCCGTCAACGAGGCCAGCACGCGGGTCGTGGTTTCGCGCAGGTTGGCGTGGATGGCCGCGTCGAGGGGCTGAACGGCGTTCTTGTCCTCGATGAAATCGCCCAAATGGCTGTCTTCCTCGTCGCCGATAGGCGTCTCCAGCGAGATCGGCTCCTTGGCGATCTTGAGCACCTTGCGCACCTTCTCCAGCGGCATGGAGAGCTTGCCGGCCAGTTCCTCCGGCGTCGGCTCGCGGCCGATCTCGTGCAGCATCTGGCGCGAGGTGCGGACCAGCTTGTTGATGGTCTCGATCATGTGCACCGGGATACGGATGGTCCGGGCCTGGTCGGCGATGGAGCGCGTAATCGCCTGGCGGATCCACCAGGTGGCGTAAGTGGAGAACTTGTAGCCACGCCGGTACTCGAACTTGTCGACCGCCTTCATCAGGCCGATGTTGCCCTCCTGGATCAGGTCCAGGAACTGCAGGCCGCGGTTGGTGTATTTCTTGGCGATCGAGATGACGAGCCGGAGGTTGGCCTCGATCATCTCCTTCTTCGCCTTGGTCGCCTCCCGCTCGCCCTTTTGAACGGTCGAGACGATGCGCCGGAATTCGGTCACCGGCAGGCCGGCCTCGTGCGAAATTTCGGCGATCGATGCGCGGATCGCCTTGATGTCTTCGCGGTGTTTCTTTGTGAACCGGTCCCAGCCCTTGCCGGTCAGCCTGGAGACACGCCGGAGCCAGCCAGGATCGAGCTCATGGCCGCGGTAGCGCTCCAGGAAGTCCTCACGCTTGATGCGGCTGTTGGTGGCCAGCCTCAAGAGCTTGCCTTCGAAGCCGATGAGCAGGCGGTTCAACTCATAGAGCTGCTCGACCAACTGTTCGATGCGCAAGTTGTTGGGATGCACGTCCTCCATCAGCTCGACCAGTTCATGGCGCAGCTTGTTGTAACGCTTCTCCTGAGCCGGCGTGATTTCGGCGCCTTTCTGCATGGCTTCGAGGCGGGTCACCTGCAACTTGTGCAGTTTCTTATATGTTTTGGTGATCTTCTCGAAATTCTCGATCACCTCAGGCGTCAGCTTGGCTTCCATTGCCGATAGCGACAGGTTGTTCTCCTCGTCGTCGGCATCCTCGTCGCCGTCGTCGCCGCTTTCACCGTCTTCACTGCCCTCAGCCGCCGGCTGGGCTTTCGGCGTTTCCTCGGTCTTCTTTACAGCCGGCTCCGCCGCTGCGGCGGCACCATCTTCGGCTTCGCCGCTTTCACCGCCTTCGCCCAAGCCTTCGCCGGCGGCGCCTTCAGTCTGTTGGCCGCCCGGGCCACCGCCATGGGTCGCTTCGAGGTCGATGATGTCGCGCAAAAGGATCTCGCCATTGACGAGCGCGTCGTGCCACTGGACGATGGCGCGGATGGTCAACGGGCTTTCGCAGACGCCGCCGATCATCATCTCACGGCCGGCCTCGATCCTCTTGGCGATGGCGATCTCGCCTTCGCGGGACAGCAATTCGACCGAGCCCATCTCGCGCAGGTACATGCGGACCGGGTCGTCTGTGCGGCCCAGTTCCTGCTCGTCGACATTTCCGGAAGCCTGCGGCGTTTCCGCCTCTTCGCTCGTTTCTACGGCCGCTTCCTCGGCCTCCTCGCTCTCGACGACGTTGATACCCATCTCCGAGAGCATGGACATGGTGTCTTCGATCTGTTCCGAGGAAACCTGGTCCGGCGGCAGGGCCGTGTTCAGGTCGTCATAGGTGACGAAGCCCTTTTCCTTGCCTTTCGCGACCATTTTCTTGACGGCCGCGCCCATCGTATCGAGGAGCGGGCTGTCGCCGGTCTCTTCCTGATCTGTGCGGGCTTCCGCCGCGGTTGCTGCTGCTTTCGCCAAGTTTCAAACCTCGCTCTTTACTCGCCTGCGCTCCGCCGTCGATACCCGGCTCGTCCGCTGTGCCTCTTCAATGCGAGGTTCCTGCACAACGGTCCGGCCCTTCGTCAGTGCGACAGTTCGTCTGCGGGCGCGTCGTTTTGCTGTTCTTTTAACGCAGAAAGCCGATGCCAAGTCTCCTCCGTCGGGTTTTCCGCGAAGTTCCTTTCGGCCTCCTCGATCTCTGCGACTAAATCCTTACCCCTAAGTTGGTTGAACGTTTCGTTCCAACCCGCCTGCGCTTCTTCCGGCGTCGCCTCGGGCCTTGCGAAGTACCCGTGGGCATAGACCTTCGCGCTGTTGACCTCGGCCAAAACGTCGGAAAAACCACATCGAATAAGGTGGTTTTGCAGCGCCCCGAAATCAAGGCCTGATTTTGCGGCCAGCGTCTTTAAAACCTCCTGGCGCAGATTGTCAAGCGTCGGGACCGAAAACTTAAGTGTACCAAGGCGTTCAGCCACATCGTCATAGATTTCCGGGTGATTGACGAGGGCCGACATCAGGACCTCCTCGCGGCGCGTGTCGATGTCGGTCCTGCCGTCCATGCCGACGTTGTCGCCGAGGTGCACATTGGGTGACCAGCCGGGACGCCGGCTTCCCGATTGCGTGTCCGGGCGCGACGGCCAGAGACGGTCCTGAAAGGCGGAAGAGAAGTGACGGCGCACCATGGGGTCCTGGATGGTCCGGGTCAGATCGTCGAGGCGTTTTTGCAGGGCCGCCTTGGCCTCCGGCGTCGCCGGCAGGCGGCCGCCCGTTTCGGCGCGCCAGATGACCTCCGACAGGGCCAGAGCCCGGTCGAGAATGTCGTCGACGGCGGCCCGGCCGCGCGTGGCAACCAGACTATCCGGATCCTCGCCGGCGGGCAGGCTGGCGAATCGAAGCCCGTAACCCGGTTTGAGCAGCGGCAGTGCTTTCTCGGCGGACTTCGCCGCGGCGCGGGCGCCGGCGGCGTCGCCGTCGAAACAGAGCACCGGTTCGCGAACCGCCCGCCAGAGGAGCCGCATCTGGTCCTCGGTCAGGGCCGTGCCGAGCGGCGCTACGGCATGGGTGAGCCCGGCTTGGGATAGGGCGATGACGTCCATGTAGCCTTCGGTGACGATCACCGTATCGGTCTTGCGGGCAGCGGGAAGGGCTAGGTCGAAGCCGTAAAGCTCGCGGCCCTTGTGGAAGAGCGGTGTTTCCGGCGAATTCAGGTATTTCGGCTCGCGATCGCCCAGGGCCCGGCCGCCGAAGGCGATGATGCGGCCTTGGCGGTCGGCGATGGGGAACATGACGCGGCCGCGGAACCGTTCGTAGGGTTCCAGCCCTCGGCCTCGGTCCTCCGTCGGTTTGATCAGAAGACCGGCGGCGATCATCTGCTCCGGTGAGACCCCTTCGCGGGCTAAGGCCGATTTCAACGTATCGCCGCGCTTCGGCGCGAAACCGAGGCGGAACCGCCGGATCGTCTCGTCACTCAGCCCCCGGTCCTTGAGGTAGGTCAGCGCACCGCGGCCCTCCGGCATGTGCAGCATGCGTTCGAAGTGCTGCGCGGCCGCTTCCGTCACATCGATCAGGGTACGGCGGCGGCGTTCGCGCTCCCGCGCTTCCGGGCTGTCCTGCGGCACCGACATGCCGGCCATGGCCGCCAGCTTCTCGACCGCATCCCGGAATTCCAAACCCTCCGTTTCCATGGCGAAATCGAAGACGCTGCCGTGCGCCTGGCACCCGAAGCAGTGGTAGAAACCCTTGTCCTCGTTGACGGTGAAGGACGGTGTCTTTTCCTTATGGAAAGGACAGAGCCCCGTGTGTTCTCGGCCCTTGCGGGTCAGCTTGACCCGTTTGCCGATAACATCGGCAAGCCCGACGCGGGATTTCAGTTCTTCCAGGAAATGGGCGGGGATGGCCATGGATGGAGTCTACACCAGCCGTCGTTTCGAACCGATGGGCATCGTCGGGAAGCGCGGGCGGCCTAGACTACGCAGCGTGTCGATGCCCGAAAAGCCGAAGTTGCTCAACATCTTCCACAAATCCATCCACAGGACGACCGGCGATCCACGGTTCTTCGCCGCCGAGTCGGATGCAAATAGAGAAGGCGTTTTCGTAAAATCGGCGGTCCGATTCGCCGGATTCGGCCTTAGGCCAGTTTTTCCTTGACCATTTGGCTGGCCTTCGAGAAGTCCATGGAGCCGGTATAGCGTTGCTTCAACGCGCCCATCACCTTGCCCATGTCCTTGATGCTTTCGGCGCCGGTTTCCTCGACGATCTCGGCGATGGCCGTTGCCATTTCCCCGTCAGCCATTTGTGCCGGCAGGAAGCGTTCGATGACGGCGATCTCTTCCGCTTCCTTCTGTGTCAGTTCCATACGCCCGCCTTTTTCGTAGAGCTCGATGCTCTCTCGCCGCTGTTTGACCATCGACTGCAACAATCCGAGGATGTCGTCATCACCGATTCCATCCCGATTGCCCTTGGACCGAGCCGCAATGTCGCGGTCCTTCAGCGCCGCGATTATGAGCCTTAGAGTCGAGACGGTGTTCTCGTCTTTGTCCTTCATCGCGGTTTTAAGCGCCTCGTTGAGTTCCGTGCGCAGCATGGAATCTCTCCTCGGTGATGGCGAGAAACCGGGAGGGTAAACAAAAAAAGCCGCAATGGCAACTGAATCAATCTTTTTAACATCTTGAAATTAAATGATTATTTGTTGCAACGGAGTCTTGACCTTGGCCCGGTCATTGCTTAGAAATCCGCAACCAGCCATTTGCCGGTGCTGCTCAGCTCATGACGAACGAAGAATCCCAATCTCCGCCTCCGGGGACAGCGTCCCAGGAGAGCGAATCTTTCCCTGCGCCAGGTGAGGGCGAGGGAGCAACTCCACATTATGTCGACAGGCCCGACTGGGCCGACGCCGCCCTGGTGTTGGCCGACGGAGAGGTGTTCTGGGGCCGCGGCGCCGGCGCCGCCGGCACCAGCGTCGGCGAGGTCTGTTTCAACACCTCGCTCACAGGCTACCAGGAAATCCTCACCGATCCGTCCTATGCCGGACAGATCATCACCTTCACCTTTCCCCACGTCGGTAACGTCGGCACCAACGACGAAGACAACGAGACGACGACACCGGCGACACGCGGTTGCGTGCTTCGCCAGACGATCACCGATCCGTCCAACTGGCGGGCCGCCAAACACTTGGACGAATGGTTGAAGTCGAGGAACCTGGCGGCCATCACCGGCGTCGATACGCGCCGCCTGACGCGCCGAATCCGCGACGGCGGTGCGCCCAACGGTGCGGTCGTTCATACCCCCGGCGGTATTCCCGACATTCCGGCAGCCCGCGCAGCGGCTGCCGCCTGGCCCGGCCTCGAGGGCATGGACCTCGCCATCCAGGTGACCTGCCGCCAGACCTATTCCTGGGATCAGACGGAATGGACGCTCGGGAGCGGCTACGGGACGTTGAGCGAACCGCGCTATCACGTCGTCGCCGTCGACTTTGGAGCCAAGCACAACATCCTGCGCTGCCTGGCCGCCACCGGTTGCCGGGTGACCGTGGTGCCGGCGACGTCGACCGCGGCCGAGGTGCTGTCCCATGAACCGGACGGCGTGTTCCTGGCCAACGGTCCCGGTGATCCGGCGGCGACCGGCGAATACGCCGTGCCCATGGTTCAGGGTGTGCTCGAGAGCGGCAAGCCGCTGTTCGGCATCTGCCTCGGCCACCAGATCCTGGCCCTGGCCTTGGGTGCCAAGACCCACAAGATGCACATGGGCCACCGCGGTGCCAACCAGCCGGTCAAGGATCTGGAGACCGGCAAGGTCGAGATCACGTCGCAGAACCACGGTTTCGTCGTCGATGCCGAAACCCTGCCCAAGGGCGTCATCGAAACCCACAGGTCACTATTTGACGGCTCGGTCGAGGGCCTCCGCGTCGAGGGCAAACCGGTGTTCTCCGTGCAGTACCACCCTGAGGCCTCGCCGGGACCGCAAGACAGTCATTATCTGTTCGAGCGGTTCGTAAATTTGATCGCCGAGCGGAACTAGCCATGCCCAAACGCACCGACATTTCCTCGATCATGATCATCGGCGCCGGGCCGATCGTCATCGGCCAGGCCTGCGAGTTCGACTATTCCGGCGCCCAGGCCTGTAAGGCGCTCAGGGAAGAGGGCTACCGGGTCATCCTGGTCAACTCCAATCCGGCGACCATCATGACCGACCCCAGCATGGCCGATGCCACCTATGTGGAACCGATCACCGCCGAGATGCTGGAGCGCATCATCGAGAAGGAACGGCCGGACGCGTTGCTGCCGACCATGGGCGGGCAGACCGGACTGAACGCCGGCATCGCGCTTTTCGAGCGGGGCACGCTCGAGAAGTACGGCGTCGAGATGATCGGCGCCGACGCCGCCGTCATCGCCAAGGCCGAGGACCGTCAGCAGTTCCGTGACGCCATGGACAAGATCGGCCTCGAGAGCCCGAAGAGCCGCCTCGTTCACGACATGACGGAGGCCCGCGAGGCGGCCGATGAAATCGGCCTGCCGCTGATCATCCGGCCGTCGTTCACGCTGGGCGGGATCGGGGGCGGCATCGCTTACAACCGGGCCGAATACGAGAAGATCGTGTCGGGCGGCCTCGCCGCGTCACCCGTGCACCAGGTGCTGGTCGAGGAATCGGTGCTCGGCTGGAAGGAATACGAGATGGAGGTGGTCCGCGACCGGGCCGACAATTGCATCATCGTCTGTTCCATCGAGAACGTCGATCCCATGGGCGTGCACACCGGCGACAGCATCACCGTGGCCCCGGCCCTGACGCTCACCGACAAGGAATACCAGATCATGCGCAACGCCTCGATCGCGGTGTTGCGTGAGATCGGTGTCGACACGGGCGGTTCCAACGTGCAGTTCGCGGTCAACCCGGAAGACGGGCGGCTGATCATCATCGAGATGAACCCCAGGGTGTCGCGTTCATCCGCCTTGGCCTCGAAGGCGACCTGTTTCCCGATCGCCAAGGTCGCCGCCAAGCTCGCCGTCGGCTACACGCTCGATGAGTTGATGAACGATATCACCGGTGTCACGCCAGCCAGTTTCGAACCGACAATCGATTACGTGGTCACCAAGATTCCGCGGTTCACGTTTGAGAAATTTCCGGCGACGTCGGCGTTATTAACGACGTCCATGAAGTCCGTCGGCGAGGCCATGTCCATCGGGCGTACCTTCGCCGAATCCCTGCAAAAGGGCCTGCGTTCCATGGAAACCGGCTTGACCGGCCTCAATGAGGTCGAGATCGAGGGCGCTTTCGTCGGCGGTAAGCTCGACCGCGACGTAGTCAAGGCGGCGCTGTCCGAGCCGAGGCCGGAACGCATCCGTTATATCGCACAAGCCTTCCGGCTGGGGCTCGGGTTCGAGGAAATCCACCATGCCTGCAAATACGATCCCTGGTTCCTCGATCAGATCGAAGCGATCGTCCGGACCGAAGAGCAAATCCGCTCGAGCGGACTTCCGGATACGCACCTGGATTTCCTGGCCCTCAAGAAGATGGGCTTTTCCGACGCTCGCCTCGCCGAGTTGAGCGGTGTGAGCGAAGCCGATGTGTCGGCGAAACGGCTGGCCTGTTCGGTGCGCCCGGTGTTCAAGCGGGTCGACACCTGTGCCGCAGAATTCCCGTCGCAGACGTCTTATATGTACTCGGCCTACGAAGGCGACGGGACGCGGGCGCCGGAATGCGAAGCCAATCCGTCGGAGCGCAAGAAAGTCGCCATCCTGGGCGGCGGGCCGAACCGAATCGGCCAAGGCATCGAGTTCGATTACTGTTGCGTTCATGCGGCCTATGCCCTCAAGGAAGCGGGCTATGAGGCGATCATGGTCAACTGCAACCCGGAAACGGTGTCGACGGACTACGACACGTCCGACCGGCTGTTCTTCGAGCCGCTGACCGCCGAGGATGTCATCGAACTGGTCCGGGTCGAACAATCGAAGGGCGACTTCCTAGGCTGTATCGTGCAACTCGGCGGCCAAACGCCCTTGAAGCTGAGTCACGCCCTCGAAGCGGCCGGCATTCCCATCCTCGGGACCAGCCCCGACGCCATCGACCTCGCCGAAGACCGCGAACGGTTCCAGACTCTGCTCAAGGACCTCGATCTGCGCCAGCCGGCCAACGGATTGGCGCGTTCCGAGGAAAAAGCGGAGCGCGTCGCTGAAGCGGTCGGCTATCCGTTGGTCATCCGGCCGTCCTATGTACTCGGCGGGCGCGCCATGGAGATCGTTCACGACGTCGCAGCACTGAAGCGCTACATGACGGAAGCGGTTCATGTGTCGGGCGAGAGCCCGGTGCTACTCGATAGCTACCTAGAGGACGCTATCGAGGTCGACGTCGATGCGCTTGCCGACGGGCAAGACGTCCACGTCGCCGGCGTCATGCAGCATATCGAGGAAGCCGGCATCCACTCCGGCGATTCGGCCTGCTCGCTGCCGCCCTACTCCTTGAGCGAGGATACGGTTGCCGAATTGGAACGCCAGGCGGTAGCGCTGGCCAGGGCGCTCGGTGTTGTCGGCCTGATGAACGTGCAGTTCGCCGTCAAGGACGGCGACATCTACATCCTCGAGGTCAATCCGCGGGCCAGCCGCACCGTGCCCTTCGTCGCCAAGGCTACCGGCATTCCGGTCGCCAAGGTCGCGGCCCGCCTGATGGCAGGAGAGAAACTCAAGGATTTCGACCTGGAGAGCCGTGCCAAGCGCGGCCACATGGCGGTCAAGGAAGCGGTGTTCCCGTTCTCGCGTTTCCCCGACGTCGACACACTCCTGGGGCCGGAAATGAAGTCGACGGGTGAGGTGATGGGCCTTGACGAGGATTTCAAACGGGCCTTCGCCAAATCTCAGTTGGGTGCCGGCAATCAGTTGCCGCAAGGGGGAACCGCCTTCATTTCGGTGAAAGACCGGGACAAGGACGGCGCCGTCAAGCTGGCCGGGCGTTTGAGTGGGCTTGGGTTCAAGCTGATCGCCACCGGCGGCACGCAGCGGTATCTCGAGTCCCAGGGGCTCGAGGTGGAACGCATCAACAAAGTCCTCGAAGGACGTCCCCATTGCGAGGACGCCATCGTCAACGGCGAGGTGCAACTGGTGATCAACACCACGGAAGGTGCCCAGGCGATTGCCGATTCCTATTCGATCCGCCGTTCGGCCCTGACCAACAACGTGCCGCACTACACGACCATGACCGGTGCCGCCGCCGCCATCGACGCCCTCGAGGCGCTCGGCGCCGGAAAACTTGAAGTGGCGCCGTTGCAGGCGTATTTTGAAAGCGAATACTGAGAGTAGGGTTTTCAGTCACGGGTGTTGATGACCCGCGTGACCCTGGAAATCGGGGTCGCGCCGTTTTTTTGTTGTCGCGTTGAAGAGGTAGGACATGGAAAAGGTCCCCATGACCAAGGAAGGTTTGACGGCGCTGGAAGACGAACTCCGGCGGTTGAAGAATGACGAGCGCCCGGCCGTGATCAAGGCAATCGCGGCGGCCCGCGAGCACGGCGATTTGTCGGAGAACGCCGAATACCATGCGGCGCGCGAGCGCCAGAGCTTTATCGAAGGCCGGTTGGCGGAACTGGAAGACATCATCAGCCGCGCCGACGTTATCGACACCTCGAAATTGTCAGGCGACACGGTTCGCTTTGGCGCCACGGTCATGGTCGCCGACGAAGACACGGATGAAGAGATCACCTATCGCATCGTCGGCGCCCACGAAGCCGACATCGACAGCGGCCGGCTTTCCGTCACCTCACCGCTGGCCCGGGCCCTCATCGGAAAGACGATCGGTGATTCCGTTGACGTGACCACACCGCGCGGTTCGAAAGCTTACGAAATCTGCGACGTCCGCTTCGAGTAACGCGTCAATCCAAATTCAAAGACCAGAAGTCGTATTTCCGCCGATCAGTCTTCGGCCTCGGGGATGTTGACGTCGATCGGGATGCCCGGGCGGTCCTTCGCCGTACGGATCGTCTCGAAAGTGGTGACCGTTGAGACGTGTGGGGCAGCCGTTATCCGCATGGTCAGTTCGTCGCGGTGATCCTTGTCGCGGGCTACGACCTTCAGGAGGAAATCGCCGCCGCCTCGGATCATGTGGCATTCGCGTACCTCCCGCCAGTCGTTCATCAGGTTTTCGAAGGCCTGTAACGTCGTTTGCGCCTGACTGTCGAGGCCGACGAGGGCGAAGAACGTTTCCTTGAACTCCAGCAAAGTTCCGTCGAGGTCGGCGTGGTAGCCGCGGATGTAGCCGGCGGTTTCCAGGGCTCGAACGCGGCGCAGGCAGGGCGGGGCCGATATCCCGGCCCGTTTCGACAGGTCGACGTTGGTGATGCGACCGTCGTCCTGGAGGTCGCGAAGAATTCGGCGGTCGATCCGGTCAAGTTTCACTTTCTGCATGGGTCCGTCCGCACACCTCGGATACTGGCGAAACAAAATTGCGCAATTATATTACAAGTAACCGCGAGCCAAGGGAAGGCGAGACCAACGACGTTGCCGCCTTCGGTTCACCTGCTGCTTGCGGGAATCTGCCGGCCAACCTATTTTTGACGACGATCGCGTTCCGCCGCCGTCAATCATTCGACGGCCCGCCGCGACCGAGCGAAACCAAGCCAAATGAGAGTCCGCCGCGATGTCTGAAATCCGCCACAGCAAGGTCCTGATTATCGGTTCCGGTGCCGCCGGCTATACGGCCGCCATCTACGCCGCACGCGCCAACCTAAAGCCGGTCCTGGTCCGGGGCCTGCAACCGGGAGGACAGTTGACGATCACGACGGACGTCGAGAACTACCCGGGTTTCGCCGAACCGGTGCAGGGCCCGTGGCTGATGGAGCAGATGTACGAGCAGGCGAAGAACGTCGGCACCGAGATGTTCGAAGACACCATCGTCGAGGTCGACCTCGCGAACCGTCCGTTTTCTGCGAAAGGGGATAGCGGAACGCTTTATACAGGTGATTCCCTGATCATCTGCACCGGCGCCAGCGCCCGCTGGCTGGGGCTCGACAGCGAACAGCAATACATGGGCTTCGGGGTTTCCGCGTGTGCCACATGCGACGGTTTCTTCTACCGGGAAAAATCGGTGGCTGTTATCGGCGGCGGCAATTCGGCGGTCGAGGAGGCGCTGTTCCTGACCAATTTCGCTTCCAAGGTGACGGTCATTCACCGCCGTGACGAGCTGCGCGCCGAAAAGATCCTTCAGGACAGGCTCTTCAAGAACGAGAAGATCGAGATCGTATGGGACTCGGTTCTCGAAGAGGTGCTCGGCGGCGGCACGCCGCCGGGGGTCAACGGGATTCGCATTAAAAACGTGAAAAGTGGTGAGACGTCGGATATCGCTGTCGACGGTGTCTTCGTCGCCATTGGCCATGACCCCAACACGGCGCTTTTCAAGGGGCAGGTCGACATGGACGATGAGGGTTATATCCTGACGGCACCCGACTCGACAGCGACCAATATCGCCGGCGTATTTGCCGCCGGTGATGTCCAGGACAAGACTTACCGCCAGGCGGTGACGGCGGCCGGGACCGGATGCATGAGCGCGCTTGAAGCCGAACACTTCCTGGCTTCCCAGGAGGCGGCGGCGGAAGCGGCGGAATAGGCCTGATCAGGACCGTCGGGGCAAAGGGCCGGTGGTAAAGGGGGAAGGCATGGATTGGGATAAACTCAGGGTGTTTCATGCCGTCGCCGAGGCCGGCAGCTTTACCCACGCGGGTGAAGACCTGAATCTCAGCCAATCGGCGGTCAGCCGCCAAGTCAGCGGCCTCGAGGACAGTCTTCAGGTACCGTTGTTCCATCGACATGCGCGCGGCCTCAAACTGACTGAACAGGGCGAGATCCTGTACCGGACGGCACACGACGTATTCGCCAAACTGGCCATGGCGGAGGTCCGCATCATCGATAGCAAGGAACGGCCGCAGGGACCCTTGAAGATCAACACCACCGTCGCGTTCGGGTCCATCTGGCTGACCTCCAGGATCAAGAAGTTCGTCAACCTCTATCCGGATATCGAGGTGTCGGTGGTCCTTGCCGATACGGAGCTCGACCTTTCCATGCGCGAAGCCGACGTCGCCATCCGCCTGGCGCCACCGAGCCAGCCCGATCTCATCCAGCGCCAGTTGATGACCATGCACTACCATGTCTATGCGGCGCCTGAGTATCTGAAGGAAAGAGGCACGCCGCAAAAACCGGAGGACCTGGACGGCCACAACCTGATCGTCTACGGCGAGGACGCCCGGCCGCCGATCGCTAATCTGAATTGGCTCTTGAAGATCGGTGCCGAACACGGGCTGCGACGCCCGACCCTCAAGGTCAACAGCATCTACGGCATCTTCCGGGCCGTTCAAAGCGGCCTCGGCATCGGCGCGCTTCCCGATTACATGAGCCGCGAGGTCGGTAATTTGGTTCACGTATTGCCGGAAATCCGCGGCCCCAGCATCGACACCTTTTTCGTCTACCCCGAGGAACTCCGCAATTCACAGCGGATTTGCGCCTTGCGCGACTTCCTGATCGACGAGATCGCCGCCGATAATCGGTGACCGGTGCCGGCTCGACCTTCGAGCTCTGCGTAAACCGTGACAATTCAAGGGGCTGTCCTAGCTAAGGACGTTTTTGTCTCGAATTCACCCATGTCTTTAATTGGTTAAGCAGTTCCCGGTGATCACCTCCATTGAACCGCCATTCGCACTCCTTTAGGAACAGGTGA
>Ga0056114_1000414_pt1 | contig 14501 bp, 8 predicted proteins | sample WorMetHERISLAND1_FD_77005 | JGI IMG/M metagenome (GOLD analysis project Ga0056114, IMG submission 77005) | Marine gutless worms symbiont microbial communities from Max Planck institute for Marine Microbiology, Germany - Olavius loisae HERON... ...
ACACAGGTAGGTCTCATTTATAAGCCAACTACTAGTTATCACACAGGTAGGTCTCATTTATAAGCCAACTACTAGTTATCACAAAGGTAGGTCTCATTTATAAGCCAACTACTAGTTATCACAAAGGTAGGTCTCATTTATAAGCCAACTACTAGTTATCACACAGGTAGGTTTCTGTCGTATTAAACAATATTAAAAGTCAAGTCACACATTCCCCACTAGACATCAAGGACAACAACTGCCAGAACATTACTTTGCAATGTACAAATAAAAATGCGATGTTTGCTTGGAATGTCTGTGATTTAAAAGTGAATTTTAAAAATGGTGACTGCCATTCATGGGTCACTGAGTGATGATAATGGATATTTCCATCAGTTGTGAAGGCATCACCCTCTAGAGTCAGCATTGTGATTGGGAACATTTTGATATTTACAAATCTGAAATATAAGACTAAGTTACTCAGTACTCATCTTAGCTTTACTTATTCATTATCGGAGCACCGTCTTGTACTATAGTGAAGTGAAAAACACAGGACAAGATAAAACAACTGCTAAGTTAGTTCACCTCGTATCTGTCCAGCCAGTGAATGCTCTAGCTCGTCCGTGCACTCAACACGTGCCGCATACTCTTCATCTACATCAGTCACGACACACGACCATCAATCACTCAATTGACTGACAACAGGTGACTGAATAGACTGCAGCTGACACTGAGCCAACATAACTCAGCTTAGCCGAGATGAATCAACATTCAACTAGCCGGCAATGCAGCTGCAACTGTAAGTAAGTAAGTAAGTAAGTAAGTGGAGGTTGTTATGTCCTCTGTACTCGGCACCGGACCGGGAGTGCATTACAAAAGTTTGTAAAAAACAATTAGTCAGTCATTAAAACACAAAGTAAACAGATGAGTTTTGAGCTTGCGCCTAAACGAATACAAGTAGACTGCTCCACGGACTGCTGCTGGTAGACTTATAGACTGTTCCATACATGTGGGATGGCCACAGATAAGGCTCTGTCGCTAAATTCTGTTCTTGTCCATGGAACAGCATATTCAGTGCTGGACGCCAAGTGGAGAAGAGTCTGTGCCCGATCACTGTCGCACTGTAACTGGTCAACACAGACGATGCAAACACAGGTCTACTGCACATCAGATCATTAGTGACTCAGAACAGACTGAGTTCTTACACTGCCTCAGGTCATTCACTATTTGGCAGCGACCTTTGACCTTAGTGACATCAGCTACAGGTTGATCTGACGGTCTCAATGCTAGCGGGTTGGACTGCCCACGAGATGCTGGGCAGAATTACGCAACACACATACCTTGGGCGGCATCCCATGCAACATCAGCAACAGATTCGGCAGATCCAGCAGAACACTGGACAAATGTTATCTTTCCGACAGAATGTGAACGGACATCGGCAGCACGTGGTGCCACCGGCTGACTGATGTCAAATGTCAAGTCACAACTGATGTTATCACTGTCAATGCTGTAGTCGCTTTCTGCAGCCCCTACACACCAATTACACACACAAACTGCACATTTGCTCACTTAATTCCACGGAAATGACAAATCAAAACGACAGTTTCAGCAACAATAGCTTAGATAATAAAGATCCTACATATATGACATTACACTGCTACTACAAGAAAATAATAATCAACAAATTACTTTCAATTTCAATATTTTAAATATACACAAAATCAGCATTCCTACAGTTGCTTGTCCGAAATGTTAACTCAAATTGGCAAATTTTTACAGCTGACTGTCAGCTTAGTCAGTCACACATGACCATAAAATCCCTGGGTCCAAGCCCAATTCCGTGAAAACAGTCCAGAGAGAACCAGAAGGCTATGAACGAAAGACTCTGTGAAACAAATGGGCTTTTATCTGGACTGAAAGACTGAGGAAGTGATAGATATGTGGTTGATGAGGTGAACTGGAAGAATAGTGAATAGGATGGCTCAGGTAACAACAACAACAACAACAAGGGTGTCGTAATGCGACAAAAATCACTACAAAGGCGCCTAACAAAGTCAGATGTGCAACAGCCACAACAGTTCAGTTCAGTTAACCCTTTGACGCCCACTGTTGCCATATGAGTACACTACAGCTATAAAGCATCCTGTGCCAGACTGGGTTAAGCCATCATTTGTAATTTTTGACATCCGGGCACTCTGACGTCAAAGGGTTAATGTATGACAAAGCAAACAAGTAAGTCTTTATGCAACTGACAATAGGTGTCCGTGTTGCATATAGAAAAATAGAAAGTTGGTAGATGAAGTGCAGCAGCTTTTTTTCTTTAAAAAAACAGTGCTTCAGAAAACTACAATTACAAGCGAGAGATCACAGCAAGGAATCACAGGCGCACAATGCAATGTCATCACCAGGGTGTATACAAATTTAACTGAACAAATTTCCAGGAGATTCCAGTCCTGAGGGATTTCAAGAAAAATCCAGGACGTGTTTGCATTGCTTCGGCCTGCTATGCAATGTACCAAACCAGCAACATTTAGTGGAGCATGTGATGATGAGCTCCAACCTCCAACCAAAACATGATATGCACAACAAGGGGCCGTGGCATAGATAAAAAAGACAGATCAGTTTCTTAAACAAGCGATCCGGTACCCAGTTTTATAACTGGAAACCAATGTGGTCGATCGTCGACATTTTACACAGGGCCATAAAAATTCAAGGAGATTTCCAGGATTTCCAGAAGTTGTAGACACCCTGATCACAGAAACACGGACCACAATGTCACACGTGCCAGCCTGACCTGGTACGCTAGTGATGCAGAGAACTCGCGACGAGCAGACGTGGAAACTGTCCAGCACGTCGCCGGGATGATTGACATCAATGACGTTCACTTCACTGCAGTTCTGACCAGCAACAGCTACCCAGACGACGGACGACTTTCGCTCATTCTCGATCTCTCTCAGGTCTTTCTCGCGTTCCTTCACATTCATCATTGCACTGTGTACAACACAATCTATCAGTCTGGTCCAGGTTCTTAACAACATTAGCACTGCTATGAGACATCAGATCTGTGACCAACATGCCAATTTTACACATACTTCTTCAACTGCAACTTAAAATTAGCGCACAATTTCAAAATTTTCACACCACATCCATAAGACTTCAAAGTAATTTTTTTCAGTCTTCGATATTAAATATTTCATAATACACAGCTTGTCATTGACGGCTTAATATCAATTCAAGAGCAAACTGCACTGTAAATGTTTGCATGCATCATATGAATTTGATTTTGTTCGGCCTGCATTAGTGAATGGGTCCCAGTCGCTTGTGAAAGCAGTGAGGACATCATTTGTGTTTAAGCAGTTTTATTAACTACTTGAATCAGAGTCATCGTATCAAAGCTCTTCTCTTCACCCGCAAAACTACTGAACTAAAAGGTTGCCTTAGAACAGCAAGATATTACTACCATCTTACAAAACTTCAGTAACAGTTCTGAAGTCTCAAGCTAGCTGCAAACATTCACTGGGATATACTGAATTGTTAGGTACTTGATATTGGATATGAGCTTCTGAAAACCTCATACATGTACAGGGTGGCCCAATAAAAACTGCACATTTTTGAGATACCATATTTTTGTACTCACTACAGATATAATCATGCTTTTTTTGCTGAAGTGTTCAGAAATTACAGCAGAAAACAACAAGCAACATTTTTTTAAACGAGTGTTAAATATTCTTTGCAAAGTAATCGGAAATGGACTACGTCATAGTTGACGTCATCTGTAATGATCAGAAAGGACTTGGTTGACACTGCCACAGACCAGTTCTCAAAACGACTTACCCTGGTCATTCGTGCTCAAGGTGGACATATTGAGCATCGCCTGAGTTACCGTATATACTCGCGTATAAGTCGCAAAATTTACGTCAAAATCTTGACCTAAAAGTTGGGGGAGCAACTTATACGCGAGTCATAAAGTAAAGAATTTTTTCCAGCCGCCGAAATACGCCGTTTCCAACCGTGTAGAGCCAGGTAACAGCGTCCTATTGTGTGACGTCGTGCCTCTGCGGCGAGGCACCCGTCACCTTACTTGCATGGCGCTCTATAGCCTACTAATGATGGTCTCAGTTACGCATCAGTGGTCACGCCGACGCTCCCCCGCCGCGCGGCGAACGACGCTGTGGACAGCGGCCCGTGCACACAGTCTGAATAATAGGCCTCTGTTGAGCGAAGCTTGCATCCAGTACAAGTCCTCAAAAGCCACCTGCGACTTATATGCGGGTCAGTGATTTTGGACCACATATGGACTCAATTTTTAGGGGTGCGACTTATACGTGAGGGCGACTTATATGCGAGTATATACGGTAGGCTTAATAAGGCGTACACGGATTGTGATAAAACACTGTGGCATACTTCAAAATTAATATTGTTAGAGTGTGCTAGCACTGACATTTACAAGGTACCATATTCTGGCTAGTTTGCAAAGAATATTTAACACTCATGTGAAAAAAAATTGTCGCTTGTTGTTTTCTGCTGTAATTTCTGAACACTTCAGCAAAAACCGCGTGATTATATCTGCAGTGGCTGCAAAAATATGGTATCTCAAAAATGTGCAGTTTTTATTGGGCCACCCTGTAGTTTTTGTTCCATTAATTTCTGCTACGTATGAAAGTAATGGCTCAAACAGCAGCTGGTGCAGTAACTGCAATTCACTCTACGTTGGCATGTCAGAAACCAATCTGGCCAAACTTTAGCGGGTACAGAACTCACTAGCCAGAGTAGTCACCACAGTCAGAAAGCATGATCACATCACACCCATTGTGAATCAGCTGCACTGGTTGCCAGTGCGACGATGGCCCACATACAAGACAGCAGTGCTGACATACAAATCTCTTTCGATTGGTCAGCCAGACCACTTATCAGTCCTGCTGAGTGACGACACAGAGACACATCAGACCACCACCTGCTGTCCCAGCCACCAGACAACAGAGTACTCATCGGCCATGCCCTCAGCTCAACCGCTCCTCATAATATGGAACAGTTTACCACTGCCCGTCAGAACAGTCTCATCTATCAACACCTTCAGGCGACACATCTGTTCTCCTCCACCACTGCCACTGACTAGCCATACCGTCTGCACATACCAGCTACCACTTGAATCCTGTTTGACCCATGGTGCAAATGCTGTTTACTTATTTATGTACTTAATGTTAGTTCAAAGCTGGTGTTAAAGGACAAATGGCACCATCACGTGTAGAATGATGAGGTGAAATGGACAACCAGGCAATTACACCTTTCGGCTATTTTCCAAGCACAGTGGTGTTTCTCCCTGTTTGGCCACACGGCCCAAATGCCAGACGAAACAGATGCTAAGAAGATCTTAACAGCTTCCCCTTTGAAGAACTGGAGGAGACCACCAGGACTCCCTCGTAATATGTGAATGAAGACTATCCGGCAACGCCTGATATCTAATTATCTCTCACTGCATGAAGCAACTGACGAGGCTCAGAATCATCCATTCTAGAGTATTAAGTCTACGTCTGTTGCTATGCACTCCTAGTGGTGGATGCCACAAAAGAAGAAGAAGTCAAGGACTAAGCCTCAGCCTGAACTTACTGCTTGTTGGTTATTTTTAGTCTTCATTACCTGTTATTTTTCCAGTAATGAGTGGCAGGCGAGGCTGACTTAGTCATCAGCTGTTTCAGTGCACATTAAACAACATATCATTGCAGTGCACATCTCACCTGCAGTTCCTGGTTCAGTCTCTCCACTTCGTCAGTGACAGGTCGCTGAGACGAAGTGACGTCGTCCTGTGCCACATCAGAGTAGAAGACACTTGTGCCGACGATGCTGCCACCGTCGTGGGTTCGACTGTCGGTCGTACTCATAACTGACGCAGCCCACAGCTGCAGCCAGGCACATGCACTTGAACTTGACTTACAAACCACTAAAGTCGTGCAATAATCTACATTCCACAACTCTGCCTCATACCAGCTTACTACACGTCTCTAATGCCATCTCGTTTCGCCACATCCATCGCTCACTTACTGTAAGACAATGGGTCACTTTACTTTTTGGCTAGGACCGTGGCTAAGCCTTTTGGCTGAGCCTAAAACCACACTAAGCCAAAAAGTGAAGTCGAATTTTTCGTTTGGTCTCAGCCACTGCTCAGTCCGAACTTTTGGCCCTTTTACCTCAGCCCAAAGTTTGGACTGAGCCGCGGCTGAGACCAAACTTAATCTGAACTTACAGGCTTAGTCCACTTGGTTTAACACGACAGAGATAGCTTAATCCCCTAGAGCTTAACTTCGGCTGAGCCAAAAACTACGTCACTTTTTGGATTAGACCGAGCACTGCTAACGTAAACAGCAGCTTGCACCAATGTTTCTTAAAAAAATAGCGAACCAGGTCGGTCAAAATCGGACAAACATTCGAACGCTGTGAAACGCCGATGCCGTTAATGGGCAAGTGAATATTAACGGGCGCTACTGCATTACGCGTGATTTCAATTCTAAGACCATTTAGCCTAATATTAAAAAAGTAAATAGAAAATTTGTGTCAGCATGTTAGCGTAACTTTAGGACAACGTTTATCTAACGGCCAAAGTTACGCTATTGTTTGTCCGAATTTGACCTTTTATTTATGACGTCATTCGCGAACAGCATAGGTATATGGGTATATTGCATCCACACTATTTTTAGTAACAGTTCCGCTGAGCTAATCTTGGGTTTGGACTAATAATGAAGGGGAGCGCTCAGATTAGTGTTTGGTCTCAGCCAAAAGGCTGAGCCACGGTCTCAGCCAAAAAGTAAAGTGAACCAATGCCTAGTGTACGTCGTGGTGTGCTTGTTTACTGCCCATCTTTTACTGGTTCTGACTGCACCTTTCCCAGCAGGGACGTCCAGGCTGAGTTGACCTAAATGGCTGTTTCCATACAAACCTGGTTTACCAATCCCAGTACTAACCAGGTCTGAATATATACAGGAACTGTACTAATCATGACCAATGCTCGAGTATATACTCCACAACACCACAATCCCATCTTTCATAACTGCTTGCACATTCATCCACACAAAAATACAATAAATAAGAAGGGTCTTGCTAGATCTACAGTCAGCTTACTATCTACACAGCATCAAAACCGCTTAGTTACACTGCTTAGTCACGTTCTTCAACAGCTGAAGACCTGAGAAGGGACAATTAAAAGCTGCTAAAGCAGTGATGACCATTAGATACCATAGAGACAGGTGTGTTACCATCTAATGCTGAAGTATATATGGGCACAATGTGTATATATATCCATTAGCTATCAGAAAATACTATCTTGCCAAGCAACGTTTTGTGGATCCGTGGAAGTCTTCCTTCTCAGACTGTCAATGATTAAAGTATGTGTACGTTCGAATGACTGCTGGATGTCTGTCATGGCAGGTTCTCGTCTATATCTCATGTATTACTGTACAGACTGAATAGTGTTGTCGATCAGTCTACTTATGTCTAAATAAATGACTTGATGTGATAGCACATGCTTGCCTTAACGCCAGCAACGTCAGACACAGGTCGACAGTAGACAGGGACGGGAACGGCGACGTGTGTGGACAGCGTCTTAGAACTGCTGCTGCCACTGCTGTTGCTGCCGCTGCTAGGAGACGACGTCAGGAACTTTGACGGTAAAGACCAGCCGTACGCCTGCAGACGGCCATCATCATGCTCCAGTGCAAGAGCTCGTGACTGCTGTCGACTTCGCACTCGTTGTTCCTGCTTCCTCGCGTGGCGGGCTCTGTCAGTCATCCTTACAATACAACGCGCACACACAGCCACTGCAGCTGTAGCTTGTATGGACGAGCATTCTCAGCTGAAGAAAGACATTCACATTCACAATTTAAATAAGCATTCTACTGCAACAAACACAACAACGATTATATGGTGCTGCTCTGATTGACTGATTGAAAGTTAAGCAGGCAAATGAAAACTGTACACAACAGCTTACCCACTTATTTAACAGCATTTGGAGCCAGCTAAAACAAACAACACTGAAACTGTACTGGAGTCTGGTCTCACGTGACTTCAGCCAAGCATTCAGTGCTGATTGGTGACAGACTTTAATATTGTTTAAACCCTACCGACACTACAATTCTGCACTACATTTGATAGCACTCAATAGCAGTGTCAAATCAAAGTTTCGAACTAACAGAGTATCGAAAATCTAACAGTGATGAACATTAAAGTCGTACAGATTCTGTAAGTACTCGAATGATTTATACTATCATGTAATGTTAGTTGAGAAGTACATTATTTTGAGCTTTTTTAGTGTGGTTCTTAAATATATATGTATATCATTTCAAGTCAGGGTTCAATTCAGCTACATCTGCCACCGCCTATAACTGCAACATTCTTCACATTATCTCAGATTATATGTGACGTCGATTTATTCATTATTCACGTCTACATTTATTGAAACTTACACCAAAACATCTAACCTACAACGGTCAATTAAATAAACATCAATAATCAATCAATATCCTCCAGTATAGACATGAATGCCACATCAGGGTACAATGTATTCTTCAAGCCACAGGAAGGATGAAGTTTGTGAAGGGGCCAGGAGTAATGTCTGCTCTGGCTGTAAGACGACCCTGAAATTCAACGTTGCAACCTCTGATTTACATGACCACACAGGTTCATGTGAGGTCTGAGTCAGAAAAAGACAGTTCTGTCGGTGATAAGACACTGACTAGGTCTGTGCCGACCACTAGTGCACCCAGCATGCATGACATAATTGATACGAAAAGCAAAACACTCAAACAACAATGTAAGAAAACTACTACCATGTGTATACACTGACGCCAGTGAAACTGAACCTCTGTTCAGGATGCCTTTTATGCCTTCAGGCCAGGAAATGCATCATGCCTATTATACAGATGCAGAAACTACACAGATCATAAAATGGAAACCAAAAAAGCCCAACACACATGCAGTACAGAAATGACAGAAGCGTTCAAACACAGCAGAGTAGCCAATGCATATCTCAGCCAAAATCTCACCAAAATTCTTTTCGTTTAAGTTATATTGTTAAAGCGAAAAAATGGCAAAAACAAAACCGCACGACACATTATGATCATCAGAGACGTGAAAGGTTAATGGAAACATGCAGCAAAGCGTCAGGTCAACTCACCTAGTTTCGTCATCATCCAAACTGACATCGGTCGGTGGTTTACTACTGGAAACACTGCTGTGCATTGCACCGACACGTACATGCAAGCAACCGACACACGGCGTGCACAAACTGCACTACGAATAAGTGTCACTGTAAAACACTTATATTTCAGCTGCATCTTAATTTCACGATTTTCAAGTGTAAAAGTTTCGCTGCATTTTTATTTGGCATTTTCTCAGGGTGTACTTTGCAACGTAAAGTTCCAAGTGACTTTAGCCATGTACAATACCGTCAAACTAGAAGTATAGACTTCTTGTAAGGCAGTAACAAAACAGATAGCAGATACATTAACAACAGTGCCAGGACTAGTATTGCCAACACTACTGTACTCTGCAGCTAGGTTACAATGAAAGCAACTACAAAGTGCTACTGTAAATCCGAATTTTCGCAGGTATTTAATTTCGTGATTTTACGCTACTCGCGAAATTCGAGAAAATTAGACGCATGCGAAAAATTAGTGTTTTACAGTATATCAACATCAGAACTACTGGATAACAAATGGTTGAAAGTGAGTCCAAAAGCCCACACATGCCATGCAATACACCATACATAGTCCGTGTCTGTATGCTGTTGTGCCTAAATACTTGAGTGTATTTTTGCTGTTTGTTTCCAAAACCAAAGAAATTACAACACATGATTTATGACATCTTTTATTGCCATACAGCCCACTTCCCCATGTGTGTGTCATGTTCCATGCATTACAGCAGTTTTTGTGAGGTATTAGCATCAGAGTATCGCACAGACAGTGACCGCAAAAAGACTACGGTGAGACTGACAACAATAACCATTGTACATCTTTACTTTCAAGCCATTTGAAAATAAACTGAGCAAAAAACGAAACATTCATGGCAAACACAAGTATATTTTCTGGAGACAAAATTAAACTCAAAACACATAAAAAATAATAACGCAAGAAGGTGAATAATTCAGCAAGTATCACATCACATTGTGCACGTTTGTATACGTACAAGTCGTCATGAAGGAAGTCAAAAGCTCGAGATGTGTGACCACCGTCACGTTGACGACTCACTACAGGACGAACTGTTCCACGCCGTGTACTGCCCTTGAACGACAACGACGGCGACTTCCTGGGCGATTTCTCGGACGAAGTGAAAAGTTTACTGAAACTAAAAATCAACAGAAAACAAACCACTCCGACTGCAGTACTGTTCATCCACTGATGCAACATTAAAGATTCAATCAACATTAATTTTTACTGCACGATTAAAATCATTTCATTTGCAAAGTACTGTATGGATGTACACTGCGAGGCATAAAAATTGCACCCTTGTTGGTTTTGCAATAACTTAATCAAGCTGAGGTATAGCATGTCATTACCTGAATGAATTTGTAACAAAACAGCATAGAAATGTCACGTTTGCTGACCAAGTAGTTTTTTTGCAGCACAAAATTCAATAAACATGTCAAAATTGTTCAACAACCAAGCTAAAACTTTAAAAGTCATTACTGGTTAAAAGTTATGAAACAAAAAACTGTAATGTAAGTTTCATAACAAATTATTGACAGTTGTGGAACAGCACATCATAGCATATGTTCAAAATGCTTTCCTTTGGCTTTGACACATGCTTTAAGGACAATTAAGGGTGAACTCACCACTCGTCAATCTCCTGATCAATGACACTTTGCAGGATACCTAACCATGTTTCAATCAGACACCACTTCAAATCTGATAAGCTGGTTCTCAGTTTTCAATTTTACAAAGAAAATCAAACAGGCAGGTGATGGAATATTCTCGTATCATAGTACAGCATAATTTTGCAAAGTTATCGTACCAATAAGAAAGGTGCAATTTTTTATGTCACACAGTGTAGGCAACTAGCATCTCAAGCCAATGCCAAAGTGATAGTTACTTGTGAAAGTCGCTTGAGCAATTAACGTCTGCAAAAAGCTCACAAAACACAAATTCAAGTGACAAATAGACATTCCAGCAGTACTAAACAACTAAGAGTTTACTTTCTCTCGAGATATTTCAAAATATACATCACAACTATTGCACACAGTTGACAAATCAGTACTAACAAATTCCATATTGATGACTTTTTCCTGGCTCTGATGGTATCGGGATGTTCACGAGCCGCTCGGATCATTTCCATCCATCGGACACTTTCCTGTAGCTCCAGCAGCCGCTCCTTGTACTGGTTCCTCTCCAGCAGGACGCGTGCCATCTCCACACGTGTGAACCGTTTCCTCTGAGCCACTGGACTCCCATCCTATGAGCACATGCATTGCATGCTAGCACTTATTCACCAGATACACACCAAACGGTAGAAAATCACTCACCTACTCATGAGATTTGTGTAAAAATTAATGTAAAAGCGGGATGTGAGCAGATAAGTGGCTAGGAACTGACAACAGTATTGCTTATATAATTTCAGGCTGCCCAGGGGGCTGACACAAACCGATTGCTTGCAGTTATGTCTATGACCTTTAAAAACAGAACTCAAAATGCCAGACTTGACTCCAGTGTAAAGCAGGTAGCCATGTCCTGGTTGTACGCAGTAATACTTGTTGATGACAACACATAATAAACAATGAGCCTCATACGTAGTCAAAAGATGGTAGATAAATGAGCTCATCTGGTCGACACAGAGTATTTGTTAGCTGCCTAAGCACTGCATCCACCAACTAAAAGCAACATCAAACAGCAGTTCAAGCATGCCGTGCATCTCCACTCCAGGCTGCTGTGGTATATGAACACCTCATGTATAATGCAGTCACAGTACATGTCCAAATGTATCCTTAAAAAGCCTTGTATTTTACAATAGTCATCAGTTCATCATAATGATCCAACCTCGACACTGGCCTCTGACACACTGTCACCAGCCTTCCTACTCAGCGCCTCTCGTGTTCTGCAAATCTCCTCTTCAAGTTCCATGATTCGAACCTTTAACTTGTCCTTCACAACTTCCAGCGAATTAATCTCCTCGTGCAGAATGTCTTTTTCACTGCGACAGAACAGAGCCGACACATGCACCTGAAATGGCGAGTCATTTCTCCTCTCAAAATGTAATCTACACTTTCACACTACACTATATGTACATGTCTATTGCCGAGACAAACTAGCCTGGAGTGCCTCCACTCTTGTCTAAATTTTACACCTTATGAACTAGATTCAGCAAAAATTTGGCTTTGGAATTTGGCTGCCCTCAAAGTGCAAAAGTCCAGAACATGGCAGAAAAATTAACAATTGTCCATAAATAGTCAAAAACAAACATTATTAGTATACAGTTAACTCATTACGATCAAAATGAGACCCAGAAGTACTGACCTTGTCAGTTCATCAACTCTGGCTATGAGGTCGTCCTTAACGATGTTCAGTGCATTCCTGTCAACAACAGAAAATGATGCAGAAATGATACTTTTCTGAAACAAAAGATCGGCCTGGCTACAAATCATCACATTCATTGGCAGAGAGTTCAATTCAGTCTGTGAGTAACATAAACTAGCATTAGCGAAACTTTATAAACTTAATATCTGAGACCTATTATCACCACTGCCACTCAAATCAACTACTTCAGCCTCAAATAGAACACTTATTCTCACTAACTTGGTGGCTAAGAGTTCAGTGTTTTCCTGAATGAGATTCTCCACCTCGTGACTCATGCCTGCAACACAACGGCTCGGTATAGACAAACATCACCCATACATTATAGTGTACTATTGTCATCATTGCCTAACAGACTAAAAAAACTTTGACATACAAGGCATCTACGAATCCTTCATTTTCTCTAGGGCTGTACCGGATTTATTTTTTTCCAATCCGGCTGGAGCCGGACTTGGAATGACAAATCCAGCCGGAGCCGGATTTTCAAATTAACTGTAATTTTACTAATTTAATGTGTAAAACATTACGAACGTACGAGTGATTTGATTATTTTTTTGTGTAGCAGTTACCGTTACATAATTTACATGCACTCACACAGTAATTTATGCCACAGCAATGTAAGCAGTACGTACTACGTAAGCAATTTAATCTTTGATAAGGAGAAAATCAATTAGATATTCTAGGCCGAGAATATTTAACGTCTGCGAAATATCGACTTTTCAAATCCGGCAAAACTATCCGGCTCCGGTGGGATTTTTGCCAGAGCCGGATTTCTGCCGGATTTGGAAAAGTGCTGGATTCTGACCGGAGCCGAAATCCGGTACAGCCCTAATTTTCTCACGATCTGCACTGCTTGACAGTAAAAATGGATTCAACTACTGCACAGCAACACTGCAACAGGCAATATCTCACACATTATTAAAATTGCAAAAGATCGATGTCACAGTGCACGTAAAAGCAAATTGCTTTTTCAGCACTTACAACTCCCAATTTTCAGACAGAAATACCACAGCAGTAATTACACATGGATCCCTATAAACCGAAGCTCCGAGTGACAGCGAGATGGCAGAAGTGAAGCATTAACAGTTCATTAATAGAGTCATTAACAAATGCAAATTACTAAGCTGCAGAAGAAACAGTGTTACAGTTGTTACGTGCTAACAGACAGAAACACCGGAACAATCTGTAACAGACTGGCAAGCACCGGACTCAAGCAACGGCGATAATGCCAACACAATGAAAGCATTGATCACAACACAACATACAAGACAAAAAGAAAAGTTTGGGTCTAAATGCAACTGTTTCATCTAAGAAACACCAACAACACAGCAGCAATAACGGCATCAGGCATAATGCTTACCAAAGAAATTCACACCAGCTGCAATGTAATGAAATATAATAGCAAACGAGCAATTAAATATCTGCACAGAAAATAAAATTTATACAGCTACCTTTTCACCTGCATAAGCAATAAATTGCCATATTAATGATACACAATACATGATTCAAAACAATGAAGCATAGTTTTGCTGCAAGGTAACATCCGGCTAGTTCTGTCCAAATAACCTAGCATCATAGGTCTTAGTTTTGAGTATTGGTCTGACTGGATCATGTAGTCTGAAAGGAGATAATTACTGAGACACTAAATTAATTCCGTGAGTAGGAGAGAACTTCAGATTAACATGCCACTGTTATTCATTCAAACCAAAATAACCTACATCAACATTTAAGCCAATATGTATAATTTGGTCTTGTTTAAACAGACTTTTGTACAAAGTACATCACAAAAAAAGTTATACCATACTGTAAGTCAAGCATCTACACCATGTCTCAAAAAAAAGTAGCACTTCATACTTTGCGGAATATTTTCGCGCAGGGTTGACCGATTGCAAAAATTTCAACGGCTACAGAGTCAGAGATAATCAGAGAACACAAGTGTGTAATCAATGTTTTAATTTTTAACGTGCCGAA
>Ga0056114_1000415_pt1 | contig 14500 bp, 13 predicted proteins | sample WorMetHERISLAND1_FD_77005 | JGI IMG/M metagenome (GOLD analysis project Ga0056114, IMG submission 77005) | Marine gutless worms symbiont microbial communities from Max Planck institute for Marine Microbiology, Germany - Olavius loisae HERON... ...
ATCATTACACTATGTCAGAAGATGATGACATAGTAATGATGCCATGAAATTTTAGCATGCGAAAATACAGTAAACGAATTTTTGCCGTTTTCTACGTTTAATTAGTGTCATCTTTACACTAGCCTTAAAACGGCAGATTTTTTAGATTAATTTATATCATATCATTGACATTGCAGATACTCAACATTACAAGTCCGACAGCGAGCTCAAAACAGTACGAACTTGTGATCGATTAAAAGTTCACTGCTGTAAAGTAAAGTAAAGTAGGCCATTTATATCGCGGATCTTTGCGATCAGATCGCTGCAGAGCCGCTCTACAATACTCCCCTTGTTCATTGGACCCTATGCCTGCTACCACATTACGGCGCATTAGCACGAAAGCCCTCGCAAGGTACCAAGTTATACTGCTTGGTGAACAGAGGCACATTAGATGTGAACAACTTGCCCAGGGTTGTTGCCCGAATAGTGCCGCGGTCGGAGTCGAACCCGCGACCTCTTGATCATGAGTCGAGCGCTGTAACCACTACACCGCCGAGCTGTATATGTTTTAGTTCTCGTCGCTTATAACCCTTTGACGCCCACTGTTGCCATATGGGCACAGCTATGAAACACCCTGTATCAGACCGGGTTAAGCCGTCATTTGTAATTTTTTGATATCTGGGCACTCTGACGCTCAGGGCTGAGCGTCAGAGTGCCCGGATGTCAAAAATTACAAATGACGGCTTAACCCGGTCTGGCACAGGATGCCATAGCTGTACCCATATGACAACAGTGGGCGTCAAAGGGTTAAGTTTGCATGTGCGAGGTTATCAGCTATGATGACGATGGTCTTTGTCACGCAGATTCTCCGCATCTTTGACGTCGCTAAGATCTCCCGATCGCTTCAGCGTCGTGTGCCGATTCAACTGTTGAGTTGATGGAATTCGGAAGTTATACGAGCTCGCCTGTCGAACTTAACAGTACAATAATCACTACCGTTGCTGGTCTGAATGTTTATGATATCGTTGTTGTCACTCGTAGGCCCCATAATTTATGTAAAATATTGAATTGCTGTGTGAACAGTAGGCTACTTTGTCACTTTACTTTTATAAATCAGAGTTGTCGAGGAATATAACTTTAAATCGGCAATTGCATTTTACTTGTGCATTAGGCCTGCCACGTGACTGTAGAGTGTGGATTTGTTTTCTGTCTGAATGAAGGAATTAATAAATGTATTTATTTTAGGCGTAAGCCCATAGAACATACGGTGTCTTCCCGATTCGCCGAAATTAGGGTTAGGATTTAAGGTTAGGGTTAGGGTTTAGGTTAGGGGTTGGGGTTAGGGGTTTGGGTTAGTGGTTAGAATCGGGTTTCGCTGAATCGGGACTGAACCAAGCATACTTTATGCTCTTCCTGTTTGAGGCGGCTATTTGAGTTCCGAACTCCTCAACAAAATCAATCGTTTACGAAAAAGCATAAGTTTGGTTATACCACAGAAATTGTTAATGTTGCTGATTTGTTGCAAAATGCTGATAAGAAGTATGATAAGTTGTTTACCCTCAGATTCTCTCGTCCCATTGTGTACACTCATTGCTCCCTGAACCTAAAATCACCAATGTTGGCTTAGAGATTCTGTAATGCGTGTTATTACAAACTGTATAAGGAATCATTTCTCAGTCCTTTTCGTGAGTGTTATTGATATGCCTGTCATGAGAGGGCAGTCCGTCCTAAATCCGGGTGATGAAGTTTATTCGCCACACAGGCAGTACTCGCAGTAGTTTATTATATGTTATGTTATGTTACACGTCGAGGCCTTCGCTGTTTTCAGTTTGTGCTGCAACTCTGTTTCATTATTGTCGTGATTATTCAGAAATTGTGTCAATTCAATGCTGCTAACAGATTCAGTGCAAGTAAATTTTTCATCGGTGACAACTGGACTGCTGCAAACTACAATGTCATCCGTAACAGGTCTGACGATCATTTATTTGGCTACTGGTTGGCACTACGCTAAATATAACTACAGTACAAAAATCCAGACAATAACCTTAAGAAAATTAATAACATATGCAGAAACTATATAAAGCAAAATGAAACTATAAATTCGCCGGACCTGCAACGTGTGGGAAATGACGTTGTAGACCCATCACAACATCCACACCTCTATCCAATACCGAAGTTAGTGACCGAACTTGTCATTTGAAAGCGTTTCGTCTACTTGCAGATATGAATGATATGTTGACTATAAAATTTGGTGCAGAAATTCTAAGGCCTGAGTAAACGGCAGATAATTGTAGAGGATTGCTTTTGCCAGGTTTCCGCAATAATGTTCTTGTTTATGTTTTTTTGCATTAACCAGTGTTGTTTGCATCTTTTCCCACTGTAACACGATGCGGTTGCCAAAAGGCAAACTTGACTAGACTGGACAGTTCTGTCACGTACTGTTTACAGGGTTAACGTGCAGCGCCGGCACCAGACAATGCGATGATACTGTCTACTCGGACTACTGTCTTCATGGTGGACTCTGCTGTGTGACTGAGGATTTCGGAATAAGACTTTGCGTGTAAGCTGAACATCTCAAGTTAATATTGTCACTATTCTATTCTGCTACTTGTTTTGTTTGTATTATAAATCCGGACTGTCTGACAAGAGAATAAACAGACCCATCAGCATAGGCCTGCAGTGTGCCACAATCTGGAATCTCCCAATTTTGTCGAAGTGATGAAATCCGAGAAAATTTGACTTCAAGCCATTTCATACATAAAATTTCAACGCAGTTTTGACAAGCATTTTTGGCAACACGTGACAAGGCAGCTTCGTGAAAGGACGATTCACTCTCAACTGGTTGTTAAATTGCGGGTGGGGTATGAAAGATTCGTCATTTTCGGCCAACTAGTCGCACTCGCAATATCCTGATAATGTTGGTTACACTGGAAGACCGAAAAGAGACGTACGTTTACAGTACGTCATGTGACTCACTTGACTAATGCTTAGAGATTGTTTTCGCCATTAGAAACATCCTCGAGATCTCGAAAAGTACTGTAGGCCTATATATCGCTTACTTATTAGAACAGTGAAAAATTATGTCTGTCTTAACATGTCTATTGCTTTATTACCACACAATGCTGTGTATAGCGCATTGATAGCACTTCTGTCTGTTGGTCGGACGACTGTATTCACTAGGCCTATGTTGCAAAATAATATAATTGCTGATTGCGCGACTTACAGAATGAATACTTTTCTATCTGTTTATTATATCATTGTAGGTGTCCGACGGGATATGCAGAACACCGTTGTCGACGAAGGGTAGGAGAAGAAGAAGATATAACAAGATTTTTTGAAGCCGTAAAAAGTACGTAGCACAATTTGCAATTTGCATCATTCATATATACATAGTGTCTCAATTGAAATGGCGTCAAAATGCAGAAGTTAAATTAAAATGAAAGTAAAATGCAACAAATATTACATGAACTAAATATTCTCGAAGCAACGTATTCTATTTGTGTCTCAAGTCTCTGTTGCTTCCGGTAACGAAATTCGCTTAGTAGGCCTATAGTTTAAGAGAGTGAGAATTTCAAAAAGAGTGCACGCCTGTCAAAATCTGATGCTTTATATATGGCAGTGTCATACCGACTTACTTTCTGTTTATCGGTGACATAATGTTTAGGCCTAGGCCTACTGCGTTCAAGTTAGGCCTATACTTAAGCTCGCGAAACGGAAGATTTTCTGTTCCTAAATAACCTGACTTTAATTCACCAGTTTTGGCCGTTGGATAGTCTAGATATGTTGTTGTTGTTAATCCTGTTGATAATAATTGAGTGATCCGGTAACGCGTTTATAAACGAGCATGCAGGATTAGCGACATCGGCCACCTCAAACAGCGTCTCATCCGAAACTGGCGTCACATAGCATTATCTGGTCACCAAGCCTGATACGTGACGTTGAATAGGTAGAAAAGGTGCAGAGGCATTTTACAAAGAGATTGCTTGGCATGAGGTGTCTATCGTATGATGAACGTTTGCAAAAACTTGGCCTCCCCAGATTAGAATTACGTCGGCTTCACCTGGATTTAATATTTGGCTATAAAATAGTTTTTGGTTTGGTTTGTGTAAATTTCAACGATTTTCTCGTGTTTAGCCCTACGTTAACTACACGTGGACATGCTTATAAATTGTTCAAGCCTCGATGTACCAGTGGTGTGCGGCAAAATTTTTATACTGAACGTGTCATAAATCTCTGGAACAGTCTGCCACCAACTGTTAGTTTTACATCATTGACGTCATTTAGACGAACTATATGCAGTGTTGATTTTTCTCGTTTTTTTGTGTCATCAGTAGTTATGTTGTTTATGAGCGAATGTCAGCGTCTAAACGACCTTTTCGTCCAGCTCTGTTCCTTTGTGTTTTGGTGGGATATTGGAAATTTTTGAGCAAATAAAGATGTATGTATGTATGTATCACATTCACCAGAACTGCATTGAGAGACCAGTGTGACATTGGCGTATTTGACAGCGAGCGTGTGAATAAACGTGAAGTTTGTAGTTTTCACTGTTAAACTGCTACGGTTGCCCATGTGCTTTTGTCATGTGGATATTAAATACGGTACTTAATTGTGCCACCTTACAACTGTGCCATGCAGCCTGTTACTAGTCAACGTGGTAGACTGTTTTGTGGTCCATGGCGTTACGCTGTGTTGTGATTATGGTAGACCGAGATGACCACACGATACAAGTAGGAGTGTCTTCAACGATCAGCATGATCATTGGATTCATGGCCCTCGTCGCATGCATTATTCTAGTTGTCCTGCTTGTCCGGTGCGTTTCATGCTTATTACGTGTAGTCAGTGCTTTAGTGTTGCCTCTCACCGGCAGGACGATCACGCGAGACCATGTGTATGGATACAAAGTCATGTCGCGTGTTCGCCAACAATTACAGAACTGAAGAAATTTTGCTGCTGAATGGTTCAATAAAATCAAAAAATCCTAATAGATCAGGACGGCGCGGGTATATCACTATATCACTATCGGAGCAGGCCTAGCAGCTCGAAGGCCGCAACCCACTAGGTGAACTAGCTGGAAACTAGTTGGCAACACTAGTTGGAAACCCGGGTTGCCAACCCGCGTTGGCATTGGCAACTAGTTTCCAACTAGTTCGCCTAGTGGGTTGCGGCCTTTACGATTACTTGAGACACGTGTTGTAATTACTGGTATTCACCTAGTGATTGCTGTTCCGTGACGAATGCAGTGTGCAGTATTACTTACTTACTTGCGCACTTTCTTTACTGCAATTGTATCATTTAGGTCTGTGTGAATTCTACGTTCTGGATTATTTTTAATCTGTGTGACATATCTTTGTGCTTACTCTGTGTTCAGAAGGAAGCTGTTGTTGAAACGTTCACAAGACTACTTGGAGAAACACTTGTCTGATATTCAGGATGAACTTGACAGCATGCCGACAGTGAGCAAACTGGTAGGCTAAACGAATAGTAGAGCTGCTTGTGTTTACATTTCTGTTATTATGTGGCCCTCCATATGAGGCTGCATTAAGTGTTGCACCCGTCCGTCCGCCCGTCCCACGCCTCCGATTTTCTCGAAATGTGAAAGCGTAGAAACCTTCTAATGTAGTGGAAACAGCGCTTGACAATAGTAACTAGAAGAAGAAATTTGAGTTCTAGACACTAGAGGCCAAGGTCATTGGCAACGATAACGTCGAGCATATCTTAGGCCCCGAGTCAAAAGTGGATCGATTTGCGTCAAACCAGGACCAAAGTACGTGATCATCGATCCATTCTACACATATCGTCAAATACATTTCACCAGTGAAAATGTTTGTGTTTTGTGTCACGATCCGGCATTATATCAAAACGGCTAAACATATCATCCAGGCTTTCACCAGTCATTCTTGTTTCTCTGAAGCAACCCACGATACGAAATTCCACCGGGTCATACCGCGTAACAAAAGCTTATGGCGACTTGTTTGCAGATCCAGCTGACTCGCCTGAGCAAGATGTTCCAGCAGTCAGCACGCATTGCCATAGAGACCACGGTGTTGTCGCCGGATGTCCAGTGCATCGTCGTCAGCCCGTCACCTCACGTCGCCTGTCTTCCTCGCTGGTCGTCGGCCACCGCCTCGCTCGCGGTCGGCGTCGACCGGGCAGCGGGCACTGACGAGCCCGACACGGTGGCCGTGTCGCCCACCTACGTCGAGCCGGGCGTTCGACAAAAGTTAACGCAAATGTTCTCACTCGATGTCGGAATGCTGGAGAGAGCACCGCAGCATCAGCAGCCTGCCGGTGATGATAGAGCCACAACAACGCATCTCTAGACTCGCTACACTTCTAGCTCACAGTAGTCAACTTAAAACAAACGAAAGCGAAACCCGTTTTGTCGTATATATACGACTGTAGATTTATGTAGCAGCGACAGAACACGTATTTTCATTCATACGACTTCATATTGGATTGCGCCGATAAAATGCGAACAAATCAGTTGATATTTTCTGGTCTTCTCACAACGTGCCAAAATCGCCTAATTGATTCGTATGAATAACACGCGTCGACTTTGCTGATAGCTGACCACAGCTTTTAGATTGTATTGTTCAGCATTAATTTCACCGCCTCGGCGCCTCTGAAATGTTATGACCTACTATATCGGGATAGAAAAGTGTGTTATTAGCTCGGCCGGTCGAACTGTTGTCTTTGCGTTGGCGGCCTACGGGAGGGTTACGGCTCACACTCGGGCAAATATGAACAGATCTTAAACAAATCGAAGAAATCGTTTTAGGCTACCAAACTGTGGTGAAATTATAACAGCAATCGCATGTACGGCACCTATACGCAGCAAAGCCGCATCTTGTTTTCTTCGACGCTGAATGTGTTCGTGTTGCCTGAAGCCTCCTCCTCTTGGGAAGACTGGCAGTTTCGTTTGTCAGTGTTTAATGATTTGTTGTTTGGTTCATTTTTAGGCATAGTCCTCTATACTTCGGTGTACGATTCATATAATAAATAAAGTAATAAATACAGTACTGCAAAGTTTGCAGTGCAAAGACATTCTCTGGAGACGTACCGTCAATATACATGACTTTGTAGGCTACGTTGTTTGCTGTCGACGGAAAGAGGAAATGAATCTTCAAAGCTTTGAGCCTCCCTACTTTGAAGACATTGGCTGGCTCAGAGAAAAGGACACTGGATATTTAGCTCCATAGTTATTGACAGTCTTAAGTTGGGATTTAAACAATCGAAGAGGCGACAGTTTTTTTTTGGTTTTTGGACGTCGACGCCACTCACCGTCACCAAAAAATCAAGATGTCTGATAGATAGCCTTAAGGCTATTTGCAATCAAATCACTAATATTGTGGTAATAAATTACAATCGTTCTCGGCTACGATTGTCAGTTGTCACATTCTGACTGCTGGACACGTTAACTGTAGACCTCAAATTTTTAGAACTTCGAATGGCTGACAGACAACAAAGCCCAACTGTCGCTGACATCGCTCAAGAGTCACAAGAACAGAGGCTATCAGATCCATTTGTTTGTCGTTTGTAGCGAAGTAGCAAGTAAATAGAAAAGATTTTGTCCTAGATCTACTTATCGTCGCAACACTTGACTACCTCCATGGGCGTATCCACGAATTAGAGAACGAGGCGCAATTTTCCCATCCACGTCTTTCCCTCCTTTCTTCACTTCTCCTGAAACTCTCTCTTTCTGGCCCCTCCCTCCCTGCCGTACCTTTGGAGTCCACGAAAGGCGTCTGTTGGCAATGATTTAGGTTCTTCTTGTGCCCTTAATTAGGTTGGATTGAACTGAATAGGGATTAACGGAGACAATATTTCCAGCCATCTCTTGACTGGTGGAAATCACCCAAAACTATAAACAGAATTACAACCAAGAACAACACAAAAACTCAAACAACCATCCAAGAAAACATATGCAAAAACTAAATCAAATGAAACTAAAGCCTGGTCTTAGGGGACTTTTACGCCAACCGACCAGGAAACGGATCGACCTATTCCACAGCTCCCGGGCGCGCACGGAGCCTTAATTATGTGGCATTCCGGAGATATTACAGGGGGAGGGGGAGGGGAGGGGCGCTGTCAGCGGCGAGCACTGGTGCTATGCGTGATCAGTGATAGGCGAAGCTGCTTTGTTGAAGGTTTGATCTCGACTCTTTAAGTCGGCTTCTGTTGACGAATGACGAGGACTAATCGGAGCACGCAGTGTATATTGACGACACGAAGCAGCTGCATGCTCGTGACGATAACAACCGATAATAAACAACGTAGGCCTAGGCCTAATTGTAGGAACATTCGATGCCTTTTGGGGGGAGGGGGCACCGTAGTTCTGCTATAAAACAGTGCAAAACTATCGAAAATAATTTACTTTAGTCTGATTGGATTGAGCAGTGTTTTACGTCCCCGCCAACACAGTATAGGTAACGGGAGACGGTTTTTACAGTCACTTCATGTTAAGTTGGTCACATTCTAGGCAGTAGCAAAAATACGCGGTTTTAATCTACTGTCCACGTGTCTGTTCATTTATGCCATCGTGTACGGTGTATCTAGCTTTCATCAATCAACACAATGTGATAACAAAACGGCAGACTGGGACATCACATGATATCACGTGACACGATACACTACTATACACTGCAACAAAACGTAATCAGATTCATTTCAACAGATCACAATTTAACCAAACATAACAAATCAAAGAGTAGGCCTAATTCAAGAGACACATTTTGACATAATTGCACACAGCACAGCGGCTTTAACTCAAGTACGACCACCTGCCAAGCAATATGCCAGATATACAACTACACAAGACCATCATTCTTGTCACCAGAAACAAGTAGCAACTGAACTGAAATAAATAACGTGTGAATTGGGCATTAACGGCATGCGTGAAAAATCAGTAACATCTCAGTCAGTACACTAGCTAGTTGCATGGTGTCCACGCACTGTGTGAAATAATTCGCCTACCCAAATTTCTCCAGTTATTCTATCATAGGAACTCCTTTATTTGCAGCAGTCCCACAAACGAGGTGCAAAATACTTTCAGTAATGGTTCTAATATATGATCAACTGTTCTGCAAACTTCCCATTATTTCTAACTTTTCCACATTCTCCAGCATTTTCCAAGCAAGTGGTCACCTTGTAGCAATGACCTACATCTACTCAGCAATAACAGGGCAGCTAACTACATAGCGTACAGCAACTGTAAATAATATGCAATGATTATAAGTAGTAAATCACAGACATTAAATGACAGAAATTAAAACAAAAACAACAACAAACAACATAACTGAAGCTGATATATAATACAGTGTGTCCCAAAAAAGGAAACCACCAAACTTTTGGCAATAACTTTCTCAAATCTTAACCAATTTTCAAAATTCTTTCACTGCTGAATAGAGGATGAATATTTCCAACAAAACTGCGTAATATTTTCCATCATACCTTAAGTATGTTCTTGCACTACCTTGGGAAATGTAATAATTCAAATTTGTTGCAAATTACAACAGGAAAATCAAAAATGGAAATATATAATATATGGAAATATTCATCCTCTTTTCAGCAGTGAAAGAATTTTGAAACTGGTTAAGATTTGAGAAAGTTATTGCCAAACGTTTGGTGGCTTCCTTTTTTGGGGACACGGTGTATGTATAGAATTAATTAATGGTTGTTCGATGCTCCTTAAGAGATGCTCATGAGCATGGTTTCAGCTGCAGTGTGTTCAGTGCAAGTCAGTCATAAACAGAACCATATTATCAACAACAGATGGCTTAGACCCACGTTAGTTAAATGACTCACTTGTACAAACAATGACTTAATACTGTCACATTCTCAACATACATTCCTACATGGTTGACGTTTACTGTCAGCACTGCAACGATTTGTTCTGCTGCCACCAGCGGAAAATGAGTCCAGCAAGAATCCATCACTTTAAGTACTAAATCAGTACCGTACATTAGGGCTGGCATGCAACATTTTTCTCACAGTCTTTCATTTGTGTTATCATTTACAAGACTTTGATGTTTTCAGTGTTACAAAATCGTTTGTTGCCGACCTGCAATAATGACTCCATAACTGCTGCACTGTAGTGAATCAGTACCTGACTTGTAACATGCACATGATGATTCTACAAATCAACCAGCTTGACAGTCAGGCGACCTGCTGAGCTAGGACATAATACATGCTTTCAACGTACAGCAAGCTGACAGCTGACAATGACTTCCTCGTCTACACACTGTTCAAAACGTCAGTCAAGTACGACGACCGGATCAGTCGTGGTCGTCAATGACAACAACTTGCTGCACGGTCGCCGAGCAACGTGTTTCAATCTCACGCCCGCGATCTGTCGTCGCCGCTTCCTGCAACATCACATGTCAACACATCTGTTATCACATGCAGAACTTGAACTAGAACTACACTGGACAGACGTCCATAAAGAAGACACTCGATGAAACAATACTGCAAACAGCTTAACATTTTGACACCCACTGTTGCCATATGGTTACAGCTATAACGCATCCTGTGCCAGACCATATTAAGCCGTCATTTGTAATTTTTGACATCCTGGCACTCTGATGCTCAGCCCTGAGCGTCAGAGTGCCAGGATGTCAATAATTACAAATGACGGCTTAACATAGTATGGCACGGGAGCACAATAGCTGTACCCATATGGCAACAGTGGGCATCAAAGGGTTAACATCACACTGAGACCGAGTCTGACTCTACCTATCTCCACTGGTATTGGCTAATAAATGACATCGTATCAACTGGCTGGTCTGCATGGTTAGTGTGACACATACTTGGTACTTGTGTCGACAACAAAGTAGACTTCGTCGGGAGTGTCGACCCAACTCTGAATCTTTTTCCGGCTACGAGCAGGTGCTGCCGCCAACTTTCCACCCTTGCCGTTCACACGACCACCAATACCACGACTCTAGCGACATAGCATCAACACAAACACAGTAAACTTGACATGGACAAGTCTAGCAATAGTGAAAAACACATCACTGAAATGTCATTTGCAATGCACCTATTGCAAAATAAACAGATAATGGATTCCAAAAGCCTTCTGAACAGAACTCTCTCAATGACCACTGGAAGCTATGCTTAAACAGTGGGTTTATAGTAGTAACATTACATTAACAGAATGCTCTCTGATATCTGATACACTGTTACCACCGATATAGCCTAAAAGTAGCAGAAATGGCATTTTTACTGAAAAAACTAAAAACAGTTGAAGAGTACCGGTAACCAGCTTAATCTACTAAATATAATCAAAAAATGTACTGAGATCGGTTACTGCTCAACCAAATTATTTTAAAAATACAAAGGTGACTTTTTCTAGTTACTGGACAACGATGTATATTAAAATAAGTTACCCTTGATTCGATGTCTTTGCCAGCAGAACTGGTGAGCATTAACTTGGCACTGATGGCTCCTACAACAGACAATCACTGGTCATTTACCAACAGTTTATGACAACCAGATGAACACATTCGTTCCACTGAAACTGCTATTGTTACAGAATTCATAACACATGACCAGATTTTTAGACACGTTGGTATTTCGCTTTTGATTGTAGGCTTACAATCACCAGAAGCTGGCACTAACCCAGAATAACACAAGACTAATCGAAGTGGCAATGTGTATTCACAATCTGGTGGTGTTAGATGAATTCTCAAACAGTTCTTATCGACAGCAAACTGCTCATGTGATTTCACAGTTGTTGTCTTATTTTAATTAAATCTCACGCTGTTACCAAAGGTGACATTAAGACTGGAAATTCTGTTGTAAGGCGCTGTTTTGAGCCTCAAGAAGTCTAATTCTTACTAGATACACCATCGCCACCTGGCGAGAATGACATGTAACAAACTCATCACCATTTTGAGTTCACGTGAAAAACTGAAAGTAAAGGTGGCTTGAAGTTCGTCAAATAAAGACAGAATGTAAGTGACGACTGATGCAGTTATACAGCTGTCTAGTTATGCATATAAACACATAGATAAAAACACCATTAATATGTTCGCGCCTCTGATACCCTTATACCGGTTTTTCGCGTGTTATAAATTCGTTACTTACTTACTTACTTACAACAACTTATCAATGATCTCTATGCTATGTTGACAATGCCTCGGCAGATGATGACACAGTAGTTTAGTTCACCTTCAACACCGTTGATGTGTTCGTATCCTCTCTTTCTCATGATAGACGGCGCCGACTGAGCAGCAATTGTCGGTAGTGAACTCTGAGAGGTCGACGTTGACTCCACTTCTGCTCCACAACAACCACCAAACTCACACATGCAGCAGCCCAAAAAGTAGGCCACATTTATTTTTTGCAATCCTTCTGTCCTGATGACGTATTTTATCCAAACCATTTTTATCGTAACCTTGGTCTGTAATAGGAAACAACATAGAACGCCAAATGTTGATTGTATTGTACTTTAATAATTCATGTGGAAAACGCACATAATACAGTAAATAAAAGCAAGGCATAACAAGACTATTAATGCCAATAGTTGTAAACACAGTAAACAGAATTAAACAAACACAATATAGCAGATATCAAACAAAATCAAACAAAGATCTATTAATGAAAGACTGTCTATGGAGGCTATTAGTACACGTTGGTAAAATATGGTTATGCCCATGAGGACGTAGCCTATCAGAATGTGATTCATAACAAGACAGCATATGATGAAGGCAATGATTGGATCTATTCATACACTGAAACAGGTCAACTGAACAGGAAATTAATGAATTAATGAGGTCTTGAAATAATTACCAGGTAAAGGAGTTGTGCGCCGAGGAAACGCACAGTACAGTTGTGTTGTTGGTTTGCTGGCGGTGTGCTGCAGTAAGACAGGTTTATCAACGTCTACGTCGACACCGAGTCGTGCAGACACAGCATCCATTGCAACACGTCTCTTTCCTCGGCTCAGCTGAAGACCTTTGGCAAGTTCCGGCAAACGCTGATGACCTGAAATACACCAGCAGCAGTATACTTCACCGCTGTCACATACTAATTACTTAGCTGAATACCACACGTCATCACACGGTCCTCGCAACTTCGCCATGGCAGGACGGTCAAACTGGAATTCTCTTCCAGCACCGCTACGCAGCTGCCATCTTACTTACATCCACGTTCCGTCGTGATCTGAAAACTGAACTGTTTATCAGAGAGCATATCACCAGCACGCTCGTGACGGTTTCTAGCTGTAACAGTGGGCGAACATAACATTTCGACTCATCATCATCATCATCATCATCACCAATCAGATAGACGACGTGATACAGTCGTGGAGTACATTTTCAACCATTAACTATTTCCTGGTAAACAGATGTCGAGGCTCTATGTTTGCTCACTGATGCTAACTGGTGACATCAACAGCAGCCAAAATGCTTGACACTACCGCAAAAAATGCCAATAACTGACGCAGTAAATCACTGATACTTACATTCCTGCTTGACGAGTGAGATGTTGATCGGCACAAACGGCCGGCGAGCGGCACGGCAAGTGTTAAGGACATGACTACAGATGCGACGTGAAATGCGAGTGAGAGGAGTTGTAATGAGGCAGAATGCAGCACGAGTCTTCATGACAGGACAAGGACTGCCTGGACCCAGCGTGAGTCCGTGACCAGCGGCAAGGTGCCGCACAAGCAGCGATTTACTTCGCACTTCCTACACACACCACAATCCACCAATTACTAGCGGTAAATTTTCCACTCATATTCTTTGTTTAACTGACTGTACAAAGCAAGGAGCATTAGAGTTAACTATACTCTTGATATTCACAAAATGTTTTTCTCGCATGTTTTTCGCCCAATCCACGTGTTATTTCAGTTAAGTTTCTACTTGTTTATGATGACAAAAATGACTGTCTTGTATTGTTGTACACCTGGTACTGCTTGCCTTCTATCCAGCAGTTATTTCAGGGTCGTCTAAAAATAAAACCTATGGTAGTAACTGGTGAAGTGCTGTTGCAGGTTTTCACTCAAGTGTCAGAGCGTTTGCAGCTAAAAACAACCGACGAAACACTGCATGATGACAACACCACAAAACAATACCAATTCCTAAAACAGTCAATACAACAAATCAAACTAAACAATGAGAATCAAAAACAAATCCACAATGGTAATAGTTTGTTTCTCATAATACGAAGTGATGAGTGAGCGAGCAGTTTATTAACGGCACGTCAGTACAATTAGACTATACAGTATATATACGATTAACGCATACACTATAACATAAATAAGGATGTGATAAGATAATGCAATGTTCAGCTTTGTCTACTGCATATAACCTCAATATAAAAATAAGAGGAACAAGAAAGCCCAGCTATCGCTGACAAACCCGCGCGACGCGAAAGCATGCCAAAATTGTTCCGATTCGACGTACTTACAACGTTGTCGCTGACAATACTGGCCTATCTTCATTCGTTTAGCTGTTGTTGCGTCCGAAATCGGCGAAATCCCGCGAAATTTATTGAAAATTCAAACTTATGGAGTTCAAGG
>Ga0056114_1000416_pt1 | contig 14499 bp, 6 predicted proteins | sample WorMetHERISLAND1_FD_77005 | JGI IMG/M metagenome (GOLD analysis project Ga0056114, IMG submission 77005) | Marine gutless worms symbiont microbial communities from Max Planck institute for Marine Microbiology, Germany - Olavius loisae HERON... ...
CTGAGCGTCAGAGTGCCCGGATGTCAAAAATTACAAATGACGGCTTAACCCGGTCTGGCACAGGATGCTTTATAGCTGTACCCATATGGCAACAGTAGGCTTTAAAGGGTTAACATTGTATATTTGCATGTTTGTTTTTAGGATTGCCACTTAGCCAATTTCACCATTTGGCTACTAATTATGAATTAATACGTTGTCATTTTCAACATCGCAGTCCTTGTCGATTATATAGTTAAAGTCATATTTTTGAGAGTTTTTTTTTTAAATTCTCAGCAATATTTATGATGAGCGACAGCAAATCTTGAGATATGGTATAGCTGTAATTCATTCATTCGTTCGTTCGTTCGTTTTAATTCAGGCTGCAAGGCCCGTAAAACAACAGGAAAAGCATTGACATAAAAGCGCACACAAACATAAAAAACTCAGAAAGACAGACAGAAAATACAAAGGGAAAACTGTACAGTAAAGTACTAGACAGAGAACAGAGAGAGAGAGTGGACGAAAATGCATAACTATACGATCAGTACAAGAAGACCATAAACGTGAATAATAATCAGCAGCATTTGTCATCAGTGTATCAAAGCTAGGCAAACCCAGATTAAACAGAATATTTGTAATGTGATGTGTTTGTTTCAGTGTAACCCAGTAACTTGTTTCGTATTGCAGTCAAGCTCAGGAATACGAGACTTGTATGGATACAGTCAACTGCAAAGAACAAGATCAACAATATCAATTCTACTTGGGGTCTATGGGCACCGCGGATGCATACAAGTTGCTTTGCGAAAACAACTCTCTTTCAGGTCATTATATATAAGTCTTTATTCATTTACTAGTTATTTATAAGTCTTTATTCACCGAAGAACAAGGGAGCAACACAGACTGAATGACAGATATATACAACAAAAAGAAAGAAAAAGGCCTAACTGAATTTTCTAAATCTGCACGTAATATGTTTGAATAAGCAAGTAAGTAAGTAAGTAATTGTGGTTTTGTTGAGCGCGATAACGCACTTGTAAATACCTGTAATACGCTAACGCTCCGGTGAGTAAAATGTGTGTTGAAGTTCTGCATAAAATACCAATCAAGATTTCTGTTAAGTAACCTTAGCAAATCTCAACTGATTTTCGAAAATCTTTTACTACTGTAAAATTTTTTCGAAAATCTTTTCGAAAAAAGAAAACAGAAAATTTGAGAGACACAAACGCACGAAAAATTAAGTCAATCAATCAGTATTATCATTTAACGTGGCCTAAGCAACAAACAGTTGCTACAAGAACCACTGACTAAATCTGAGGGAGAAACAGTTAGTAAGGTAGTCCACTTCCGGGTACCAATAACGAAATAAGTTAATTTTCAGCCGGTACTTAAATGTAAACAGCGACGGTGAGGAGGTAACATCCGACGGTAAATCGTTCCATATACGAGCACCAGCGACAGGAAAAGCGCGGCGACCGACAGCAGAAAGTCTGATAGCAGGAACGGACAGACTGTCGGTGACACATGCAATATGAATATTGTTTCCTTCGTTTATAACGTGTAAGTGTAACATGTTTGAAAGTGCTGTTTTGTACAGTGCTGGAGGCGAGCAATCACAAATGTCCTTTCATGGCAATAAAAAGACAACAGGAATCGTGTTTTCCTTCTTCGTTTCCCAATGATTTCTACACTCATTCTACCAATGATATTTGCCAGTATGTTTAGCTTAATTTCTTTTTCTTTTTCTGCACAACTGTTGACAGTGCATCGTGTGTCAAAAGCTGTACCCTTTTCAGTTTCGCAATAACCATTATTTGTCAACCAGTTTTTGCAATTTTATAATTTTCGAGATTATTGCGGTTGGGTAAAATTACATATTTACTACAGGTATTTTCTGTCTATTACGTTGGAACTTGTGACACAAACGATAAATCTGGCCACTTTTGGACCGGACGTAGTGGGAACTTGTGTTTGTTTGTTTAGTTTCTTTTTTTACATGTACGGGGTGCGCCAAAAAAGTAAACCCCTAGGAAAACAACTTTTCCGTAAATATTAATAACGTTTTAGTAATGAATGTCAGCTGCCGTCTCGGTATTTAAACTGAGTGTTCAAAGATCTGCCAGCTGCAGCAACACAAAATCAAAGACTTCGAAGTTTCTTCTGGAATAACAGGATTGCCTTATCAGTGAACTCCTGTGGCAAATCATTCCATATCGATAACAAGGCAGTCTTCAGCTCGGCAATGTTAGTCGGTTTTGACATGTGTAGCATCCCAGCATCGCACCCACATGCATGATAATGCAATGGATTGAGATATGGCGACTTAAATATCATTTGAAAAATGTACATTTTAGTTCAAATAGTAATAACTGTTGAACACAACCAAATATTGCAGCGAAAGTTGCACAGTGTGTGGCCTGAATCCACCCCTGTAAGCAGTATATATTTGGCGAAAAAAATTGACTACATTTCCAGAGATATTGAAATTTTCTTAGGGGTTTACTTTTTTGGCGCGCCCTCTATATACAGATATGTCTGTATCATATCGTATTGGTTTATAGACTGTTCGTCGATGGTATATCACTGCCATACACAAGTAACGAGGTGGTTATCTATATGTGCAGGTACTACAGAAAGATGTATTCGTGTTTGAATGACTGGCTGCACAGTCGACCTAACTGCAGCAGTGAAGTCACCAGCGTCGTTCTCGGTGCAAATCTTCGGTTTACTGAGCGGTTCACATCAAAGTACAACTGCTCCATCGTTCGCAGCACAGGTACTGCCGATCCGCTTTGTTGCTTCTCAGTTATTAAACATCATTGGTAAACAGAATAGCGCAGTAATACCAACAAAAACAGGCATAACGGGACTAATTCTGCCAGTAAACAAGGAGCTATGCGGTCATCCGCTATATGAGAATAGTGGATCGACAGCAGAGCGAAATATTTACGATCTGCACGTATGTCGATTAAGACAGACGTAAGACGGATTGCGTAGACTTGTATTGTCAGCAACAGAATTGTAGCTCAACTTTTCAGTGATGCATAGATTACGTTGATATTGCTGGGCGTTTCTCCGAGTCGGTGGCACTACTGGTAGCGGGTCGGACCAACAATCAGTAGGTTGTGAGTTCGAGGCCTACTAAAGTAGTGTGTATTACAGTGTTGACAGGTAACCGCATGGGGTGAACTGTCCGCTGTGGCCGGCCGCCACTCCTTCTTCCGAGCTGTAGGAAGTTGGAGTTTAGACTGTCAGCGTTTGATGGACTCGGATCTGGCATAGGCAAATGGTAAGAGCGGTAGTCAAAGCTGATGCTATGCTGACGCTTACCAGCGCTTTATAATATTGGGAGCCATTTACCATTTTACCATTTTAGGGTCTACAATCAGAATAGAGTCTGTGAAATACGCGAAAATATCTTGCAAATGGTAAGTAATATGGCAACGGTTACTATTAACCATCAACAGGAAATTGTATATCGTTGAGTTGCTATGAATTTCTTCGCTAGGAGCGTTCATGCACGCACTGCAGTTGCCCGCTTACCTTGCGTCAGCTAGGCTTTCTTGTAGAAATATGAATAGACGGACGGACGGACGAACTCGCTACAGCACTAACGTGATATGCATAGCTTAGCATGCAGTCGCGTGATTCAAGTGTGAAATGCATATTTTTGTGTCGTTGATACTACCTGAAAAGGCTGAAATGCACTAAGTTGACCCTCGTTAAGTGACAACTGCTCCGTACAGTCTCGGTATACATAGCGTCGACATAACATAAACCATAAGCCTAAACCTCACCATTAGCGTATTGAAACTTCGTAATTAGACGCTTTTACTGATATTCTCTTTCAATATTGTGAAGCTGTGATAATATACGTGCTGCAGCAACATGTACAAAGACAGAACTACAGCGTTGCAATTCTTTGATACCTGATGTAATCAACCGCGATGGCACCGCCAACAGAGTCTACTGCAAGTGAGTGAAATAGCTGTAATGTTCTGAGTCGGCGATCACGAAACACGAGTGTCGTCAAAGCTTACGTGAATCTGAACTACACCATGTGCGGAAAAACGCCTCCCCCTAAACAAAATGCTGTAACATGCAGAGTATATGACACAATCCAATGACATTTACACAGCATTATCTAACATTTATTTAGGCACTGTGTGTAAAATTTTCATGAACTGCGTTTCCTGTATTGTGATATTTTTTATCTTATAGAATTGACACTGGAAACGCAAGTTTCAAACACAATGAACACCGTTGGTATCAGTTCAAACGATAAATATCTGTTACTGTTAATCGGCAATGTTGGCTATGGCAATTTGCAACCATCTTTTTTATTTTATAATTTTATAAAAAGCAATATCTCAGCAATTGATGCGCTAGTTGCTGTGAAATTTCACACAAACATTGCAAATAGATGGCTGCTTTAGCCTTTTATGATACAAAGAAAATTATTGGCTATCATTCTCTATTCATAAAGTTCTTTTAACATGTTTAGGGGGCCGTTATTTCCGGACACGGTGTATGTTGAAAGTTTCATATCACTCCCAACAAAGCGATCGAGTGACATATATTTCTGCGTTATTGAAACCAGTCATTGATCATGTACATTGTACAACAATTTGCGACAGCTTAATTTGAGTGGGTTAACTTACTAAGGTACTTTGGAAAGGATGTTTTTGCTGGTAGCAGACAGTTTAAATGCCGATATTATCATCCCACAGCAAAAAGAAATTAAAATATCCTGGTTCTGAAAACGAACTTGCCCACCTGTTTGCTGATCATGATCTGGCTGCTGTATAATGTGTTGTTTGTTTGTTTTGTGTTTTTTCTTTGCTGCTGTTATGTTTTTGGCGTGATACGGACTACTTTGGCACCTCTAAATCATCACAAAGCAGAGAAATTCGATTTGTAAAATATTCGTCGTAATTCAGTTGTTTTTCTAAAACGTATGATAATCAAACTTACGATCAAAATCTGCTAAGGTACTGAATTGACGCCGGTTTGTTTTGGTTTAAGATTCTAATTGCAGCTGGGACCTTTAAAATGATTTTTCCAGCTTATAAAAGGCAGTAAATAAGATTCGTTAATTTATGACCTACTTTTTCACCTATCTCTCAACACAGATTCTGATAATATTCTCGTTTCAGCTAAGCATGACGTGAACAGCAGCGTTAAAATCGATCGGCCATGAATTAAGTTAATTACAGCACAAGTCTGTAGCTACTCATATTACGTATAACGAGACATTTTTTGTAGCGGGCAGCTGTAAGTGCCTCTGAGCCTTGCTGTCCTTCTGGCTTGATGTTTTTTGTGTTATCTTGCTGGAGAATAAATACATACATAACTTACTCCAGATTGTGTTGTAAGTATAACATGTTTTTGTTTGTGTTGCAGTCAAACTGCAGAACACGAAAGATGTGTCGATAGCATCACATGTGCAGAAACTGACAAGTTGTATCAATTGTATTTGATGTCTTTGGGCATCCCAAAGGCACACGCGTATCTCTGCATAAATGACACATTATCAGGTTTTACGAATACAGCATCTTAGTTAGCATAGAAAGTATAATAATGACCATCGACTTCAACGCTTGTTTAAAACTCTAAAGTCCACTGTAATCTTTCTTAGTGTAATTACATACTGTAGAAGGTATCGTTTGTTAACAGATATATTTTTGTGTTAATAATACGCTTTCATGTGATGGCGTTTGTTCCTGAAAAACGCAGAACAAAAGACAAATTAAAAATACTGACAATACACAAACTAAACAGAACCCAGAAAAAGCAAACAACGCAAAACAAAGCAAAACAAAACTACCCTGGTTGGGTTAGTCGCTTCTTACGACACTCGGCCATGAAACGAGGTTACTACAACTCTCCCGAGCATACACGAGACTTCCACATACGCAGAGAATAATTTTAAAAATCAAAAATAAATTGTAAATATTTGATAACGTGATATTGCCGGTTTTTACTGTCACTAAAATAGAACAGATTCACCTATGTTATAGTAAAAGTTTGTCAGAGAGGATATGACTGTAATTGCCTGCACTTTTCTGGTATGTTGGCGTTGCATATTTGTACAGTTTCATGTTACGTTGTACAGTGCTGTTGGCCAACAACGATCAGTGTCCAGTGACTGCGATAAGTGGTCGTCGACGGTGGTGTTATAGTGTTTGGTTTCCTGACAATTTCTACGAACATTCGATCGACAACATTTGCCAGTATGTGCGATGTGTTTGTTTGTGTGTTAACAATTTGTGAAGCTGTTGAGACAGTAATTGTTGTACTTCTATATTGTGATTAAGCGTATTTCTGTTATGTCCTTTTGTCTGTCGCCTCTCTATCTGTATTTTGTTGGTGCTCAGCGTGGCGTCATAGAGCAAACGTTACTACTGATAGTCTATAGGAAATGATATACGAGGAATCGATTGGTAGCAAAATGAATAATCTTGACCTCTGTTTAGAGGTCGTTTAAAGTCATGTCAGTCATTGCGTCATATTCGCCATTGAATATCTCGGAAACCGTTAGAGATAGAGGCTTGGTTTCAAAAGACCACTAATGGGAAATTACCGATGGGGAGTCGAATGGCCGCGTGACCGATGACGGCTGGCTATCCTAGCAACATCATGGCTTTTTGTATAGTTTTGTTGCACGCCCTTTGTTGTTGAATTTACGGGAAATCAGATATAAATTTACAGTTACTTCGGAGATTTTGGAGACACGCATTAACGGCATTGTGTGCAGCATAAGCAATGGCGGATCCAATGGCGGGGCAGGAGGCAAATGCTTCTCCGTGTGCTATTTTACCTAAAGCGATGGCTGCTCAACACAATGCCGAAGCTTGCATGTAAAAGTCAACTACAAATGTGGAATTGTTGAACTGATTTGATTTAATGAATGCCGCTACAAGATTTTTCGCCAAAAAACTACCAGAAACTTAATGTAATACAGGCAGTATAAATATAAAATATAGCATCTAAAATGCTGCAGACATTGCATTTTAAACTCTATGTTTGTGAAAAATTTTCTCTGGAAAGGCACATTCATCTTCAAACCCCTCCAGCAGTGCGGAACCCTTCCCACGCGAGACACCCCGTCCCTCGCGCCTTCGTGGCTCGGCCTCGGCGCCTTTTGTCTCCCAATCTCAAATCATGGATCACCCTGTACATAGAGCAGTGGAATCAGCTCTCTCTTCGTTCCGACAACCACATCCTGTTCACTCTCCTCCTGGTTCACGGTCATCAATATCCTGTAGACGTTCCTGTGTCATGTCAGATATCAGTACCTTTCGTCGTCGATGATATTAAAATACAATACAATACAATGATGAATAAAATTTTAGGCAAACACAGCTAACTTTACATTTACTGACGTGTCGCCTACATATGCTAATTGCTATTAACGACAGGGTTATTTGAATGTTCATACAGGTACTACAAAAATTCTTTCTCTTGCACGAGTGATTGGCTACACAACCAGCCTAACTGCAGCAGTGAAGTCATCAGCGTCACTCTGGATATAGTACTTCGGATGGCTGAGCCGTTCACATCAAAGTACAACTGTTCCATCGTACCCAGCCCAGGTACTCCTGGTCCGTTTTGTTTGTCCCTATTTGTCAGCTGTCGAATATCGTTGCTGATCAATATTGTAGTGGTCTAATAATATCGAGAGTAGCTAGCCTCTAACACGTTCAATTAGGTCTCAAATTAAGATAAGCGATCAAAAGTCACGATTACTTTGTCATTGACTGAATAGGTCAGTGCTACAACTAGTGTATCATTTACTGGGTATAGTATGTTCCTTTTTAGAATACAACTAGCTGTCCAACAACGGGATTATTTTCAGCATGAACCATAAGTCTGCACCTTAGCATTACGGTATTGTAAGGTCTCTTGTAATAAGACGCTGCTGTTACTATTTTCAATATTTGGACGCAGTGATAATGTATGTGTTGCAGCAACATGTACAAAGGCACAACTACAGCGTTGTTATTCTAAGTTGCCGTATCTAGCCAACCGCAACAACGAAAACAGCATCAACAGAGACTACTGCAAGTGAGTGAAATAGTTGTAATGTTCTGAGTCAGCCACCATGAAACAAAAGTGTCGTCAAAGCTTACGTGAATCTAAACTGTGTTGAAAGTCTTATGCCATTCGCAACACACCTATAGTGACATATTTCGGCGTTAGTATACGACCCTCCCTATAGGGAGCCCGCATTAACTGTTGCACTCCGTCCGTCTGTCCGTCCCTCCACCACTAGCCTCCGATTTTCTCGAAATAGCAGTAGATTTATTTACTCAGCGCAATTATTGGTTTTGTATACCTGATTTGAACGTGTTGGTAAGCGGGCGCAAAAAGAAGTTTAAAAACTCTGGTTCTGAAAACGAATTTCACCATTTGTTTGCTGATCATGCTGTTTGAAACTGAGTGTAGTTGTCTGACTACTGTATAATATGTTGCTTGTTTATGTGTTTTTTCTTTCTTCGTTGTTGCCGCCATGTTTGTGGTGAAATACAGATGCAAATACGAGACTACGAAGAGAGAGAATAGGAGGGCGTCTCGCAATTTGACTAGGTGGTGTGGGAAGCATCGTGATCTCTCAGTGGGGCAGAGCTATGGCAACGATGTGGCTTGGCACAATGAAATTGTCACAGAACTAAGAAATTCGATTGGATGTTAAATATTCATAGTAATTCAATTGTCTGTTTAAAAATGTAACTAAACATAGAATAAAATTCAACGAAGGTTATGAAATAAGTTTGTTTGGTTTTATTTAGGATGCTATGTGCAGCAGGAACCTTTAAAAGCTGATGAAAGTGCAATAAACGAGATTCATTAATTCAGTCAAGCTTGAAGTGAACAGCATCGAGAACGATCTGTTGGTCATGTTCGTCACGTTGATCACGGCCATGAATTAAGATAGTTACAACACATGTCTGTTGTGTGTGTATAACTTACTACAGCCCGCGTTGTAACTAGAACATAAATTCGTTTGTTTGTGTTGCAGTCAATCTACAGAACACAAAAAATGTGTCGATAGCATCACATGTGCAGAAACTGACAAGTTGTATCACTGGTATTTGAGGTCTGTGGGCAGCACAAAGGCGCACGCGTCTTTCTGCAGAAACGACACACTATCAGGTTTTACTAATGCAATATCTTCGCATGCATGTAAAGTATAATAATGACTATCGACTTTAACGCCTGTTTGAAACTGTAAAATCCACTTTAATCTTCCTCAATGTAAATAGAACCGGTATAACGAATCGTTTGTCAACAAATGGGTAATTCGTGAATGTTATTAATATGCTTTTATGTGTTAGCAATTGTGCGTCCCTATAAACAACAACTTACAGTATGTTAAACAACTCTGAACACTCGAGTTTCGAGCTTGCATGCGCAGACACCATCAGTGACACTTGAAGAAATTCGATTTGCCATGCATCAGACATTAAGCACATATCTAGCGTTTTTTGGCATCTTTTGGTGCACAATCTTGGTCCCTTTGAGTATTAGTAAAGTATACGTCGATTTGTGTAGCGCATATACTTTGACAACCCTCTGATGCGCTCGTGAGATCACCTGTCATATGGGATCACACAGTGTTACCTGCCACCCGACAGAGGTGATTCTCGCGCCTTTACCCCGGCAATTCTCAACACTCGAGTTTTGAACTGGGATGTGCAAATTGTGCATATTAGTTGCTGAAGCCACGTAGCCTAAAAGACTGTCTTGCCTGTACAGAAAATAAAATCAGCGGCATACGCGCCACAGTTCTTTGTTAAAATCTTATTTTTTGTATAGTTGTCGCCATATTTTGCAACCACAGCATTGATGTATAAATGCTGTAATACCATCATGCCAGATTGATGGCGAAATTAAATGGGTAAAAGTAAAAAATTCAGGAATGATCGTGTGGTTTTTATGATCAAAACTTTTACATGTACTTTGTATTTGCCAAATGTTATGGACGTTCTTGCAGGCGAAATACAGTTATAACTGACAGATGTTGGGACGTTTTTGAGACTCGGTATATATCACAGCCCCACAGGACACTGTTGTAAGGGCAATGAACGAAGTCAATGGGAACTGCCATTTTGTCACTTTATTAGCGCCGAAAACCTTGAACCTATTTTCGAAATTTTTTTTTACATAATTTGGAAATTTTTACACAAAATTTACCATAACTTAGTTGGTAAATTTCAACAGAAAATTGGCTATAACTCAGTTTGTAAAAATAAGATACTTCCGCGATTCTTGCACCAATCCATGTGTTTATGGGGTTTGGCCAATTTAACTGTCTATACTGTGTCTGACCAACCCCTTTTGTTTTGGTAACGATAATTTGTAACTTTTCACATAAAAGTTACCATAAATCGGCTTGTATTTAATATAGGTCCCACGTATTTTGCTCCTCTGTTAATTATATAAATAGAACCAAGAACTTCAAAATACGCAGAGAATTAGATAATAATCAAAAGTGTCAACGAATAAATGATGAAATGCTGGTAGTACGATATTGATGGTTTTTACTCTCAATGGAAATACTATTATACAAGATACACGTAGATTCACGTCTCGTAAAAGTTTATGAATGGCAATGTCAGTACAATAGCCTGCGCTTGCCTGGCAAGTTTGTTTTGTAAATTGTGATGTTTCATGTTACGTTGTACAGTGCTGTTTGCCAACAACGAGCAGTGTCCACTGACTGCATTAAGAAGTAGTCGAGAGTCGTGTTCTTCCAGTTCATTTCCTGACAGTTTCCACGAACATTCTATCGACAACATTTGCCAGTATGTGTGATGTGTTTGATTGCTTTCAACTATTGTGAAGCTGTTGAGACAGTTGTTATATATCGTGATGTAAGCGCACTTGTGCAAAAGGGAGATGGAGGCTGTCATTTTCTGACAGCAATGCAGTTTTATCCCCCTCTCTTCCAATAATGCACATACATTCTTCAGAGTTGAGTAATGTCGTGCAATAATAATCACTACGTTATACATACGATTAGCCTACTATTACCGTTGCATTTGCCGTGTTTAGTAACCTTGCAGCAAACCCGCAATAATTTTCTGAGGCAATCAAATAACCTTCATAAATGTTATAAACATGTTTTAACCCCTTGTAGCTCTGCTGCCTTTAGTTGCGGTTGCTACGTTGCTATATGACCATGATGTAAAGGATTTAAAGGAAAAGTGTAGTCTGAAATTTCGCCTCAATTTACTGTTAGAACTTTACATCACAGTCCACGTCTGTCGTTCGGCCTACTACCAGCTGTGTCAGTTACGAATGATTGTGCTTCGCTGTCTGGTGATGCCAAGAAGACGTTAGTCATGTCATGTCGACTGGACTACTGTAACTTGCTGTACGGCATCTCTGGCGGTCTAATTCAACGGCTACAGTCAGTACAGAACGCGGCGGCACGGCTCGTCACTGGTGCTCCCCGTCGTCATTAGATCACTCCGGTGCTGAGACAACTCCACTAGTTGCCTGTGAAACAGAGAATTGATTTCAAATTGGCGGTGCTTAGCATGGTGTTGCTCCGCCGTACATGACGGACGACTGTCAACTCGTCACAGACGTGGAACGTCGACATCTCAGGTCTTCCGACGTCTACACGTGTGTCGTGCCGCGGACACAGTCACAGATTGGCGACAGGAGTTTCTCTGTAGCCGGACCGCGGCTATGGAACAACCTACCGACAGAGATCCGGAGGAGTGGCGCTTTCCTTAAGGCGTTTTTGTTCGTTTAAGCTCATTGTTACTTTTACTTAAGTGCGCCGGGTTTAAGCACTCTTACCCACTCACTCACTCACTCCTGTATCATGCCACATCAGTAACTATCGTCGTTGATGGTGAATGTCATTGAGGCTAAAATGTACCTAATTAGATAACATTTTATAAAAACATACTGCTGACTTTAGGCTACTGGCGTATTTTTGTACGTTTACCTTTCAGAACAATAGCCTACATATGCTGATTGCCATTAACGACAGGATCATCTGATTGTTCATGCAGGTACTACAAAGATTCTTACTCTTGCATGAGTGACTGGCTGCACAGCCGGACTAACTGCAGCAGCGAATTTATCAGTGCCATACTGGGTGCAGTTCTTCAAGTCACAGAGCCGTTCACATCGAAGTACAACTGCTCGATCGTGCCAAGCCCAAGTACTCCTGATCCACTTTGTTGTATCATAGTGTTACTGAACATCGGTGATGGATAGTATAGCGCAGTAATACCAACTACAAGAAGCCAAGCTGTCGCTAGGATAGCCGACCGTACTGCCTCACAGCAGACTAGTAATTAGCGATTGTTGCTAAATAGCATTATTGCACCATGGTGTCACAAAACACATATAGACGAAAGACCTATACGATACGATGATTCTGTGGCGATAGTACGAAGGTTTGATACTTCGAAAGTCTTGATACGACCTTTAAACAAAGGTCAATGTCATTCATTTTGGTACCAATCGATTTCTCATACGACTTCCTATAGGCTCTCAATAGAAACTTTTGCTCTAGGACGTACCGTTTAGCCACAATACATAACGTCGCAGACAGACGACAGACAGACGCAACACTGTACCAATAGCGTGACCGTTAGTACGGTCGGCTAAAAATAGGCCTAACAGAACTAAGGTAACCAACAACTGACTCGACTACTGCCACAACCACACCACAGGTATGTCAACTGGGAACAGTGAGTTAAGCCAGTTATATTGCCGGTAATACTTTCAGTTTCAGCTGCTGTGGCCGGTTATTAGCGACTTTATCATTTATTCCTTCTTATATTCGTAATATAGGTGCCTCCCACGGGATCATTTTCGGCAAAAACCGTAGCCTGCACTTTACCATCGCGTTATTGAAACTTCGTAATGAGACGCTTTAACTAGTCTTCTGTTTTAATATTGTGAAGCTGTGATAATGTATGTGTTGCAGAAACATGTACAAAGTCAGCAATACAGCATTGCAATTCTAAGATACCTGATCTAATCAACCGCGACGACAACAGCGTCAACAGAGACTACTGCAAGTGAGTGAAATAGTTGTAATGTTCTGAGTCAGACACCATGAAATAAATGTGTCATCAAAACTTACGTGAATATAAATTGTGTCGAAAGTTTTTATCTCAGTTCGAACAAAGCTAGTAGGTGACATATTTTGCTAATAACTAGAATGCCCAGCTGTCGCTGACAAACGCGCGCGACGCGAAACCATGCCAAAAATTCCTCCAGTTGCAAGTTATAACAAGTTCCAGTCAAGTAGGAAATCTGTTGTTTAGTAATTAACTTTCTTATTCAAATTACAAGTACGTATACACTGTGTTCCATAAAAAAACATGTGACTACATTTTCTACAACAACTTTAACAATAAGCGTCCGATTACAATAATTTTTGGCACAGTCAGTAGCCAGTCTAAAGAAAATCCGAAGAGCGGGTACGATTAATCGACAACCGTGCAGTGGCAGACCACGTTCTGTGTGTGTCAACGAGAAACTGAGAATGTCGCAGACCTTGTGCTCAGTCAGGAAGACAATCCAAAAACGCATCGACTGAATCGTGAGATCTCATGTGAAACTATCATTCACTGACTGACTGTACACAAAATAATTTGTCGTGATCTCCAGCTCAACTGTGTCAAACGACGTCGCGCACAGCAGTTGTCTGAAACCAATCGCGTTGCCAGTCTTGACTCGCTGGAAGCAGCCTCTGTAAGAGGTACAGTTTGACTTCATACCGTTTAGGGATGAAAAGTGTTTACCGTCGAACCACCATTCAACTCGCAGAACGATCGGGTTGATGCACCAGTCGGTACCAAGAAGCGACACACCGATCCCAGCTGCTACGCACGCGCTTAACATTCAGCAGGTCGGTTATGGTGTCGGTTGCCGTGTCAACAATGGGTAGGCCTATGACTGAACTGATTTTTTTTGACCCTAGGGTGAAGGTGAACGGCCAGTATTACTGCGATGTCTTGCTGTCACAGCAGATGCTTCCAGCAATCAAACGTGTCGCAGAACGTTGTTTTTCACAAAACAATATGGTGCTTACGGCGAAATTGGTCATTTTTTTGTGTTCTGTGATTTCCCAAGGTAAGGTAGTTGCACTAAATAGGTGAGGTGGGAAATAAAACGGTCTTTTGATGACGCCTAGACTGACTACTGACTGTGCCAAAAATTATTGTAATCGGACACTTATTGTTAAAGTTATTGTAGAAAATGTAGTCACATGTTTTTATGCGACACAGTGTAGTAGTTAGCACTGTTTAGTCAGCTTCATACTGAATAATATTACATTAATTACTATAGTTTAGTTATACTTGTTTTTCTCTTATCAAAACACGAAAAATGACGCCAACGAATAATCCAGCAGCCGTAGCGCCATCTGGCCAGTGATATTATTGAATATGATGAAGCCGCCGGTAGCGCCATCTTCGGGTGGATATTGTTACACACACACGTTCATTTATTTACTCATGTAATCACTGTAATGCATTATAAAAC
>Ga0056114_1000417_pt1 | contig 14485 bp, 8 predicted proteins | sample WorMetHERISLAND1_FD_77005 | JGI IMG/M metagenome (GOLD analysis project Ga0056114, IMG submission 77005) | Marine gutless worms symbiont microbial communities from Max Planck institute for Marine Microbiology, Germany - Olavius loisae HERON... ...
ACTCTACAGTTTGACATTACCTCAATAACAGAGACACTAACATTCAAACTCTTTCTAATTAACATTGCCAAATATTGGTATCAGGATATTTATCCGCATAAATTAGTATCCGGAAAACGGATTCACGATAGTAAATTATCCGTTTCGAGCATCCCTAATTGATACCAATGCATGAGTGGGGTCATGGGGTCAAATGGTCAATGAAGCGTACGAACACAACTTCAACTTGACCTGTTTAATGCATGTAGGCTAATTAAAGTTAGTGATTTTATTGCAGTTAATAGTTAGCGTTCTAAAAATGTATAGTAATACAAGTCATAGTGATTAATGTGTGCACAGTTGCTTTAAACTATGTGTCATTGCGGACGTGTACGAGACGTTACTAAGGAGTCCTTTGGCACGTACATAACAACGCAACTGCAAGTAAACACGTAGAATTGTGGATGTTGCGTAGGCTAATAGTTTTGTTAATTTACACCAGACTGCGTTTAACATTATGGATGGAGTTATAAAAGCTAAACCGAGTTTATATTGTCCAATATCTGTGAGCGAAATGGTGACAAACAATGCGAAATTGCGGCAGAATTCTTTGCGCGACTATTCGCACGCGAAGGACGCAGCATATCGTGCGCTCTGCCGCGCACCTGGTAGGCCTCAGACGGCTGCTTTCGGACGTGTTTACTACGAAACACGGCTGAACTACCACCAGTCACTGTCGCCCAGTGAAACCAAGCTCCGCGAATGCGTTGTAGCGTCGAAGGCAACACCAGTGGAAGAAGGAACATACACAACTTTGGATAATAATAAACCAGGTCGTCGGCCAATTTATGCTGAACGACGGCTTCTGTCACGAGCTAAAACAGTGCAAAGAACGCTGCTGCGACAATCGCCGGAAAGATTATGTAAAGAAAAGGCAGACACAGTTAATGGACTAGAAGTGTGCGATGCGAAAGAAGTGTGTGTTGAAGATAAAGCAGAAACTAGTGATATCTTGATTGACCTGGACTCCGTTTCTGATAAGACAAGATCCGATACTGAACACAGCAGTGAGTTGAGTGGTATGCTGATGTTGCCCAGTGAGGATTCGATGTCTACAGAGATGACAGAGAGGCAGCTTACCGTCTATCATTTTGTGGAGATCACAGCTCATGTTAGCGACCGCTGTGATGCGTTTGCTTATGATGCTTGCGGTTCTCATCAGCGATTTGTTGTATCATCCTACTCGGTCGAAATCCAAGGTGAAGGCTACCAGTCAACACCTGGTCTTGGACACTGTGACTCGCAGGAAAACAGAGCTCTGTGGGATTTAGTTGAGAAACAAATTTCTCTGGTTTGTCACTAAAATCTATAACATTAACAGCCTTGTAGCTGTTTTGGTGTAGTTTATGTTGTGCAATATGTGTATTCTTTTGTAAATCATGATTGTGTTGATGAGCCTGTGAAAGCAATTTTGTTTAATGCTGATGTTATGATATTGAAATATTCAATTTTTATTTTTATTTCAGAGTGGTCGACAGAACAAAAGTGATGACAAGTAAGATTTGATCATTTTATTCTTCATGCTAGTCTATGTGTTATGTTGCATATTTAATCATATGACACGATACGATACGAAAGAATAGTTTAACGTGGACTTAAAAGCAGAGTGATCAGCTTAACTAGCACACTTAGCCAGAAAAAATATTAAAAAAGGAACTAAAACAAACAAACGCCAGTGGCCACTTAGTTGATCATAGCTGACTAATTCTGGCCATAGAATTATCACCTAAAGTAAAGCAAAACCACTGCTGTACAGTTACAGATGTACTTGATTTGATAATATTGCTGTTGGCATTGTATCACGAGAATTTATTAAGAACACTGTACAGTAGAATAACAAGGGTATCTTCTGCATGAATGGACCACTGGCAGAAGCCAGCACCGATAGCAGAGATCGTTGCATCATCACTAACAGTGGCTGCCTCTGTAGAGTGCAAAACTCAAGTTACACGTCAATGTCAGTGACAGACAGACAGACTGACCGTCACTGACGAACAACGTCAGTGCTTCAAGCCCCCACCCTACTGCAGTACTATATTAATTTTATATAGAAAAGTAAATGGCTGGAAAAAATTTTATAATCACGTTAAAAACAATGAGTAAACTTAATGTTCACAAAATGTCAGAAATTTTCTTGTTCACAAAAGATGTATTGTTGAAACAACATCAAGCACTGGTACCAACATTTCGCAAGTAACGTGTTGTTGATAAGCACTAAATTTCGTGCATCCAGGTGTCGAGAGCAGCATTTGGAGTCGCTCGATATGATGATCTCTCAACTGGTCAACGTGACACCTCCCAACGGATATCGCTATTACTTCGCTTATGGACCAGATATGAATGCCACATGGTAATTTTTCACGTGTTTTGACACAGTGCAAACTTGGTAACCTCTTAATGCTATGTTCCTGGGTGGTCCAACAGCTGTGTTCATGGGTGGTCCAAGCCTCTTTAGGAGAAGAGTCAGAAGTTGCATACCATCCAGCTGAGAAACCATAAGCGACTGAGGCTTGAGTATTCCCATTCTGGAAAAGGAGTCTGGGGTCTTTCCTAGGAAATCTTGCAAATTTCAATGTGACGTGATAGAACTAAAGTCTGATGCCATTTACGAAACAGTGACGACATTCAAGCCTGCACTTCACGGTTTAAAACTGGGGGGGGGCATTTTGACCAATTTTGGAGCCCTGGAGCCCTACTTATTTTAGCTGGTGAAGCTTTTTGACATCATATCTCCATCCAACATATGAATCGTCCACTATGTCACGTGACCTATGGATCATAATATGACTCTATCAATTTATCTCAAACTGCTTGAACTTGTCCTTGATGTGACTTAATCACCCATCAATGCAGTGGGCTGTTGTTCTTACTGTATCGATTATATAGCCTACTACGTATAAATAATGACTTGTCTGTGTAGGTTGATGACACATGACGTTCATTGCAATATTGATGACACGTCGTGCATGGCACTACTGTACGGATTTAAACTTGCTTCATCGTCATCTGATAGTGAGGGTTAGTTCATGTCAGTAGCTTATTCAACCGTGAATCGTTTCGTATTGGAAACAGCAGTGAACTGAAGCTCTGTGACAAACAGTGCACAAGTCCTACTACAGGGTGGCCCCCAAAAAGTAAGCGACGCAGTTGAGGTGTGACCACTTTAATACAAATTTTCTACAGAATGTGCCGGTGAAAAAAAAAAGAAAATTGGTCAATATTTGGCAAAGGTACAGTGTATAGACAAAAGTTTGCGGCTAACTTTTTGGGCCACCCTGTACACTGTAATCTGTTGCTGCAGTTGGTGAGCTTCATGTGCGATGTCAGCTGACCAGGCTCTGACCACTGACCACTGACCTAGCTGACCAGTGACCATAGACTGACTTCGTCTGGTCTTCTTAGACCTCACTGTCAGACAGCTAGTTCTGTCTACTGATAGAACTGAAACGTTTGTTGTTTGTAACTGTCAGATTTAGTTTACATAGATGCTGCCTGATCAACAGTATTGGACCGACTTTGCATTGGCTCTCTTGTAATAGGCCGCAACCCACATAGGCGAACTAGTTGGAAACTAGTTGGAAACTCGGGTTGCGAACTAGTTGGAGTTCCAACTAGTTCGCCTAGTGGGTTGCGGCCTTAAGCAATCACGTTAATTTCGATACTACTAGTAATAACTGAGATATAGCCGCTACGTGCGTGCTCAAAATGTCGTTAAAGCTGGACACATTGCAGATGCTGAGCTGAGAAGTGTGTGGCCGGAGTGCAAGTACAGACCTCAGTCGGCAGTCGAAGGTCGAGTGTACCTCATCAGTCAACAAGAGGCCGAAGAGCTTGACGTCAAACAGGTGATTAGTTGCATCTGTTCTGTTGTTTGTTCTCTGTAGTGACTTGCTGTGAAGCGAGTTAGCACTGTCAATGCAGCAGGTCTAGTTGACGTGTCTACCTTGTGAAATAGTTGGTTGTTTCACAGGGTGAATAAATTACTGCTGAGAACTGATTAGATTTTGTACGAGTCAAAGTGATAGCACTGCAGACGACGTCACATTGGTAGCTGCGTTTCACGCTGAAATACTGTTGAGTTCACGTTGATGTGATAACGCTTGTGAATGGCAGCAAACATATCACGTAGGACACACCGCATATTGGTACAGTGAGTCATGCTGACTGGACATTGTTCACGTGTAACTGACAGTCAATAGATTTTTACTATTGTCTAATTTGTGATTGTGACTCAGACTCTATATTTGTGTTGTTTTTTGTTCAACTGTATGCTTGTGCTATTTAGCCATTTTGGCTATAATGAAATAAACATACATACATACATGTGAGTGATGAAATGACAGTCATCGTAGCTGCATGGATTGTTTTTGAGTGAGGGAAAAAACTGGGTTCCAAACACTGTGACGGCGAGGAAGAAGATTGTTTAGACGGTAGAAGGCGATGGAGGACGTGTTGACTAAACAAAAACCACATCAGTTAATGTGTACGAGTCAGAGTCCAGTGAAAAGTGGCAAAATCTATCCATCATTCGTTTATAACTGTCGTACAGTGTGAAGTCGGTTGAGTTGATGTTGTGTGTGTATCTATTCAGGGTCTGGTGACGGTTGTACTGCCTGTCTGGCTGACGGACAGTGATGACAGTGGCTGTAGCACCGCGCAGCACTGTCTACCGGCGCTCGTGCGCCTTCTACCGACTGCACTCGTCGACTGAAATATACCATACACAGACAGACCGACCCGCAGTCCTGTTACCTAGTCGACTATCATTACTCTAGCCTAGCGTGTATCGGGCCATCGGCTACTGTCATCTCAATCAACATTCATACTATTTTATCATTAACCCTTTGACGCCCAAAGTTGCCTGTCCCAGAACGGGTTAAGCCGTCATTTGTAATTTTTGACATCCGGGCACTCTGACGGCTGAGGGTCAGGGTACCCGGATGTCAAAAATTACAAATGACGAAATGACGGCTTATTAAACCCAGTCTGGCACAGGATGCTTCATAACTGTATCATATGGCAATGATGGGTGTCGAAGGGTTTATTTTTAATTACCCAGGCTACACTTCAGCGTATGTACTACCAGCTTGGACTCCACTCTCTACGCACAGCTGTTATGTTGTTTTCTATCATCTGAACTTGTTTATATTAAACGAATGCGATGACGACGTTAACTGTCAACAATCTACTAGTTAGCAATATATTACATTGTTATCTTTGTGCCTTTGTTACTCGTTATTGTATTTCGATCCGTGCCAAATTATCAGCTTTGTATGGTAATTTTTGTTTACGCATTATGTGATAGCAATTCAGCAGTTACGGTCTGTATAACAACTGTATTTCATGAAATAACTTGTTTTTTTGTCTTGCAGATAGGCCTATCCTATCTCCAGCACAAATAACATCAATAAACACAGACTCAGCCAGGCTCAGCCTGTATGAACGAGATCTTTCAGCGTTATCATGTAAACTACAACAACTCAGACTGTAGCGTAATCGGAAGAACGTTTTCAAAGTCTACAACAGTACAAATTCACTTTTTTGTAGCTAAAATGAAATAACTAAATGCAGCGAGTTTCACTGCTATGTAGGTGTAGACAATTCAGTGAGCAAGGTCCATCAAGTGTAATAAGAAAGAGCTGCTTTCACACATTTCAATCAACATACACACAGCTATGCACACAGAATTACCCTGGACAATAAATGTGTTGTGAATAAAAATACTTTTTATCCAAACAAATCATTAGTCTCCGTAATGTACATACACACACACATAACATAACACAACAGAATCAACTTTCAGCGACTTTTACTGTTAGTGCTGCGTGTTAATCACAGTTTACAATAATTGTGCAATTAACACATTACAACACAAATTGTGACTTTAAAAATTAAACAGGAATAAATATTTAATGCATTAAAAATGTGTTGTTTTCAATTCCCGAGCAGCAATCACTGATTCAGTAGTCTGAAGTGTGAATACTCAGTACTGAGAGAGGACTCAACTTGCAGTGAAACAGAACATTTCATATGTGACACAATTCAGATGACAAGTCGTCAGTGGCGTATACAGGAATTTGAAAAGGGTGGGGGCATCCATCTCCCTTTCCTCCTCTCTCCTCTTCCTCTTCTCCCCTCCCATCCTTTCCCATCCCTCCCCTTCCATTCCGTCCCCTTAGAAGAAGGACCCCTCAAATCCAGCTAGAGGGTCTGGAGGAGAGCTGTAAGCTCTCACAGCGGTCTTTCGTGGAGCCCCAGCCTAAATCGAATTTGGTGCATTTTAGTCTTAAAATCTGACACCTGGTAAAACAACAATTTTAGAGACTTTCCATTGGAGCAACTTCTCTAAGGTTGCATTTTTGGCCAAATGCAAGATTTTTCACAGTTCAAGGAGGGGGCGTGGCGGTGGCCCAATGGTAAATACGCCTATGAAGGTCATCATCTCAGTTGTCTGAACTGACTTGCGAGAAACCTCACACACCAATGACGAATCACTCACAAGTCTGACTAGTGTGTCTCGTTAGAGATGTGAATGTAAGACAACAGTGGTCCTAGCTCACAAATATCTCACAACGTGTTGTTTCATCGTCCGAGAATACCCTCCGTCGACAAGAAGCGGACCTTGATGTCACAACAATATGACAACATTAACCACCAGACAACAGCTATGACTGTTACCATATGCGTACAGCTATAAAGCATCTCGTGCCAGAGCAGTTAAGCCGTCATTTGAATTTTAAGTAAGTAAGTAAGTAAGAGATTTATATAGCGCCAAAGTCTCGGAAGAGAATGAGGGCGCATTACAGGGGCCACTAGGGGACAAGATGGGCTGACAGAAAGTAGTGCGTCTTAAGATCACGTCTGAAGGAAGAGTATGTTTGGGATTGGCGGATGTGAAGGGGTATGGAGTTCCATATTTTGGATGCAGCGACGCGGAAAGCGCGCGCACCAAATGAGAGGTTGTGTCACGGAACAGAAAGTAAGTGACTGGCAGATGAACGTGTGGACCTTGAGGGCTTGTGATATTGTAAGAGCTCGGTAAGGTATGGCGGGATTTTTGACATCTGGGCACTCTGATGCTCAGGAATGAGTGTCAGAGTGCCAAGACATCGAAAACTGCAAATGATGGCTTAACCCGGTCTGGCACAGGAAGCTTCATAGACTGTACCCATATGGCAACACACGTGCGTCAAAGGGTTAAGTGTAATGTAAAAATTGTAACTGTAATGAATAACTGAAATTAAAACTTTTTAATTGTCATTGGCAGCATGGGTGAATTAGCCGTTACAGTTAGCTTCATATTACAATTCTGATGTGAATTCTAGATTTTAGAAGTCACTCTCGCTGTTCACAATAAGCAACACAAAACAAACAATAACAATAACAAATGATTGATACAATGAATCCACGGTGAAATCATCAAGTTACACTGCGGTGACAGTGATTGCTACAAAGATTCCACAGTGAAATCACACAGTATTGAGCTTTGTAGCAGTTCGCTTTCTCCGTCGATGAGTCTTCGCTCTCTTTGAACTCGTCTGTCTTGACGATGTACTGCCAACACTGCACAGTGCACACAGCATCAACTAACAGTACAGGTTACTACACTGTAAACAGGTCACCATAATGTAGACAGGGTACTATAGTGTAGACAGGTTGTTAGTGTATGCAAACGACATGCTGTAACTCATTTGCTCGACATTCTACTTCCACCGCTCCTCTCAACACACTGTAATAACACTTACTTACTTACATATACAGCTCGGAATGGCCTTTACCTTACCTTACCTTCAGGGTGGATGTCGCCTATAGACAATATCCAGCACTAAGACCACCAGGTGGGCCCACTGTGCTTCACCAATACGCCAAAGGCTAGAGAAATCTCGTAGAAGCTTTGGAAAGCTTCAGGAGTAAAGGCCAAACATATGCTACCTAGATCGGTATAATCCATAGCTCTGAATGGCCAATGTGAAACAAAAATTTCAATCAAGTTTCAATACATATGTGACTATGGTTGCGCTGAATTCCGGGTTTGAATTCGGCTCCAGTTAAATTCGGGGCTGAACATCGCTGGGTAGTAGTAGGCGTAATAGCATGGTCACAATGTCATTGTATTTGTTGACTACAATGGGTTAATCATCACAGATGACGGAGCTTGAGTGATAGTTGTTTACACTGTGAAATGACAGCGCAGTCACTAAAACGAGGTCAATGTGACACGAATCCAGGTAAAATAGGGCACTGCGACCCACATTTGTTAGAAATGCCATCTTCGCCGACCCTCAAACCATTCAAGCTACAGCATGATGACTTGTCACAGTTAAACGATGAATTCATCCCCGGCCAAACAGTACACTGCTGTGCATTATTCTTTTTGATGTCATAAACTCACTTACAGCTCCCTGTACCCAACATCTGTAGTTGCCAGTCTCAGACACCCATTCATCACGCCCACGTCGTCATGTTTGTGCCCAACAATTATCAAAGCTTAGATGAGGACTTACTAAAGCAAGTGTGTCAACATGATGGCGAGTCTCCGGCCAGCCCTGCTGCACTAGCAGCAGCATGCCCTGCCTACACTCTGCACTGCCACGACAAAGTGCAAACATAATGAAAACTAAAAATGTTGACAGCTAATTTTTGTCTCAGCTCCAGACAAATACTGTGGAACATATTCAGCCAAATAGTTGAAATTGTTATTCAGTGAAAACTACTTGTGACCCACAGTAATGTAAAGGGTCATATGGTTAGCTGGATGATTACAGTTTTGTGGCATTTTGAGCATGCGTGTTAAATTTTGTACATTGTGAGAATAAAGCAACACTGTCTACATTGCTACATTACGCATGTATAACAGCAACAAGAATATATAGCTACCAACCAAGCAGCATAGTTGATGCCAGCCGCTGACAGCTTCACTGCTAACACATCACACACAGACACAGAGTACCGGTAGTCATTAGATGAATGACAGACATCCCAACACTACCTGCATCAGTGTAGAGACATCAGCTATAGACTGTACGTAATAAATTAACCCTTTGACGCACACATATGGTTACTGATTATAATGATGATTTGATGTCTCAGTTTTTTCGCTTTTTAGCTTGTATTTTATCATCACGTCATGTCACAGTGTGCGTATGTCATGCTGAATTAAAGAGCTATTTACTAACTAACTTATGACACAACACACCGATGACTCACAAAGCTGTCACAATGTCGACTGTAAGCAAGTAAGTCAGTGAAAATGACTGGCAAGGGAGAATGTGTGCTGTGAGTTACCACAATCAGTCTGTGAAGTGATGGACTGCGGCTGTACATGTCTGCTGCTAGATGACGCGGTGTTGAGTGACGAGTGATTCGCTGTCGGCTGTGGACGAACGTCAAAACGTGCCGCGACTCCTCGCCGTCTCACTTTGGCCGACGACTGAGTCTGTGGTTTGCACGCTGGCGAACTGACCACAGTGTTGGACAATGCTGAATCACTGGATGGACCACCCTGGAGACTGGGACCTCCCTGGAGGCTTGGACCACCCTGGACACTCAGTGCTAACCTGTCAGATGCCACCGCTAACAACTGGCTCCAGTCTGAACCAGTTGCACTGCGACCATCTTCCTTGATCGTATCATTCAAACACCTACAACAGTACCCAGATGCACTGTACAGTATATATATATATTGTTATATTTTCTTCAGAACATCCAACATGATGTTCAGAACATCCAACATACACCATACAGCTTAATTGTGCTGATGTGCCGTTAAGAAACTACTCACACACCCCGAGGTGAGCTGGTTAGTCAGTGATCTCAGCGTACGGTAGCTGAGGTATGATCACACGTTGTGATATTTTATATAAGTGCCTTAGAAATACTCTACTTACGTACTTACTAATGTCCTGCTGTGACCTCAGACGTGTTATGTTATGTTAAATGCTGCTCAGACAGAGTAGAAGAAAAACAACGTTGCTCTCTTTCCGTCCATCAGTCAGTGAAGAGCTCTAGCAAGACCCAATCACCAACACGTCACTCTATGCGACTCACTTCACACTACCATCATCTTTCTGCATTCATTCATTCATATTCACTCATTCATTCATATTCGTTTATTATCAGTTGTCAAAATGCAACCAAACATGAACTCGGCGATGAATTAACTCGAGACTGTTCAATGACTCTACAGTCTACAGTATAAAATGATATGATAAAAACCGCGTCCAGAGAGTTAGGAGAACAGGGTTAGTACATGTTTTTATTTGTTGACTTGGCCACTCCAATTAAAGCGACAGCATAATATTATAGCGTGTATGCTTAGCACGCTATATGCTATCGCCCCTCTCTGTTTGTCCGTCTGTCTGTCACATAGGTGGATCACTCAGAAATGGTTGAAGATAGGGTCATGAAATTTTAACCATACGGTAGCCCAATCACTCTAGTTTTTTGTGCAGAAAGTTTCATCCAGAAATTCTAATGGGTTCCCACTGATTGGGGGATCAAACTAGGGAGTGGTGGAAAAAAACAAGCCATTCTCTAGCTATAAACGTCAATGTATCAAAAACGATATAGGAGATATGTCATAAGTTACTATTAATGACTAATAGGAAGTCGCATATGCGCTTTTGATTGGCACCAAGATAGATGACCTTGGATGACCTTGACCTGCTATAAGTTCAAATTCTCTCAGAATTTCATGGGATTTCACAAATTTGGGAGCCAACAATGGCTAAACGAATGAAGATAGACCCATATTGTCAGCGACAGCGTTTAACCCACTGATTGTACTCTTCAACATTATTGTCCTTGCATTCATTTGCCGTAGATTTCTTTGCTAGAGGCCTTCATACATGCACTGCTGTTGCACACTTACCTTAGTGTTAGCTAGGCTTTCTTGTAAAGAGTCCGACGATGACAACGTATAAACATTATATTACATAAGAGAAAAATTAACAAAGAGAGAGAGAGAGCGAAATAGTGAACTCACGAGTGAGTTGTAGATGTTGATAGCTTTGGAACGGCAGCAGCTTGCACCTGCATTCAACATTACATCTGTAGGATTGGATATCTGCAGGTTTACTAATGAGCTCTCTGTGGTCCTAAGAATCTTCTTGCCAACCACACACAATGTGCAATGCTAGTCTCACAACAGATATCACTGACAGTGGCTCATACACAGCACCTCTGATGCACTAAATATTGCCGATATAAAAACATCTTCAAGGTGAGTGGGTGGCTGGGTGCATCAGCATCACCATCGCAACATAAATATCTCATGTTCTGCGGTGTAAAAGCCATGTCACTAGATCCCACAGACTATCAGCCTAGCTATTAGTCTGTCCCAACAGTCATGTCTCACCATCTCAATGGCACTTTGCACATTATCTTCACCTCAGCGTCTTCTTTTTATTGTTTTGTGAATCAAAGTTAACTTTATTCGTCCGTAAACACTTGGAAGTTCCAGTATCATGATAAACTATTAGCTACAAGACAACTGGCATGTATCAACCAATACACTTACTGTCAGCTGGTCGGAGCCTTGCAGTTGTAACTGTCCAACTTGAGCAGTTATCGGTGCTAACAGCGGACTGGAAGGGAAGATGCCAGGAGTTCTTCGCTGCGGCACCAAACGGCTGGTAGTCAATAGCAACGGTTCGCTGATGTTGGCGGCCAATGACAACTGTCGACGCAGTGACAACAGAGCGCTGCAGTCAGACTGTGGCGGATCAACCGCTGGCAGGGCGTCGCGGCAGTTCATCACTCGACTCAGTGACGAACTACCGCACTCCAGCGACAGAACGTCGGCGAATCTCGACGAAAGCGAGCGCGTTTTGCGTCTGCGGTGAACCAGGTCGGCACTGTGTCGCTGCGTCAGCGACTCGAGTTTGCCGCCGCGGTACAACGACTCCGGGCGACCCAGCCTTGCAGCCGCCACGGCCGACTTCAGAAACAACAAAACAGCACATCAGACTGTCACTCGGTAACAGTCAACCACAGCTTGAATGAACCAACGAGAGACAATAAACACTGATAGCCACCACGTGTGAGATCTTATAGCCCTTTAACCTTTTGATGCCCACTGTTGCCATATGGGTACAGCTATAAAGCATCCTGTGTCAGGCCAGGTTAAGCGGTCATTTGTAATTTTTGACATCCAGGCACTCTGGCGTTCAGCCCTGAGCGTCAGAGTGCCTGGATGTCAAAAATTACAAATGACCGCTTAACCTGGCCTGGCACAGGATGCTTTATAGCTGTACCCATAGGGCAACAGTGGTTACAGTCAAAGGGTTGAGAACAATGTAAATGAGACAATAACACACGTGCTTTCACTGCTACTATTGCATGTATATCTCTTATTAAGATCCACCATTCTGTATGACTCAATGCAATGCATCCAGACAAAAAAAAACATTTTCAACAACTTCCTTCCAAGTTTTCTGACACACAGTGACCTCTACGTGAAGACACGGCACACCACTGGAAGCCATACGTCATCTCACAAACTTCACTAATCAAAGTTATTCTCTCTCAAAACAGACAACGGTAACATATCATTGCATACGGCAACAATGTCAATGACAATGTCAAATGTAAATTTATATAGCGCATTCTCGTAAAAAACCTCTAATGCGCTGAACACACTAGTACTGTCATTGCATCTAAATGGAGGTATATACCAGTAATTCCTATTTCTGATAACGTTAATTAGTAATACCGTACGTAAACGACTTATTTCCATTTTACAATACCATATATAGGAAAATGGAGGGATATACCGTTAATTCATTTTCCTATTTCAACCGAGACAAATAGCAAATACGAAAAAGGCCGTTTTACTACTTCCAAACGTTCAGATAAGTAAAAGGTAATAGGTTTGTTTAACTACTTCCAATTTTGAAATAATAAAATAGGAAAACAGAAATAGGTAGTTTTCCTATTTTTATATTTTAAAAACAAAAAAGGAAATAAACAAACTGTGATGTTCACTGTTTCAGTGACCATAGATAGTTTGAATTACGACGAGTCTCAGACCTCTGAGGAACCGAGCTTCCAACTTCATCGTCTGAAGATGAAACAATGAACATCGCAGTTTATATATTTCCTTTTTTTTGATTTTAAAATATTAAAATAGGTGAACAACCTATTTCCCATTATATTTCCATTTTCCTGTTTCTCACTATATAACTTGAAATAGGAAAATGAATTAATGGTATATAGCTCCATTCATCTAGACACAGTAGCCATTAGTCAACACAGAACAAACAACTTACGACTGGAAGCAGGCTGATACTGCTGGTTGTCGACGTCGCTGTAGTGAACTGTGTCAGGAGTGGAGCTGAAACGACAGGTGACGATGTTACCTGGATTGACGATGTTACGTGGACTGACAACTGACTGCTGACGGCTAGCGACACTTCTGTCATAGCCAGCGGCTTGCGTCTGTCGGCTGTCAACGTCGTCTTCTGCACTAAACACGCCATCAACGTCCACCTTCACAGCGAGATGACGACGACGCTGGATCAGCAGACTACACTATCCTTATAGTATGTACAATGTCACTTAAGGTGACTCGGTGGTGTAGTGGTTAGAGCGCTGGACTCGTGATCAAGAGGTCGCGGGTTCGACTCCGACTGCGGCATTATTCGGGCAGCAACCCTGGGCAAGTTGTTCACACCTAATGTGCCTCAGTTCACCAAGCAGTATAACTTGGTACCTTGCGAGGGCCTTCATGCAAAAAGTGCCGTATTGTTGGCAGCGGCATAGGATCCAATGAACAAGGGGGGTACTGTAGAGCGGTTCTGCGGTGATCTTCGGATTGCATAGAACCGCGATATAAATCATCTGCTTTAACTTTTACTTTATCAATGTATCTACAGACAGCCACCGTGTGAGACTCACTGAGGTCCTTCCTAGTCGGCAGGACGGAGTGTCTGCGTGGCGGAGCTGTCGTCACTGCGGACGGTCTTGTTAGAGCACCGGTAGCGGTGACATCGTACGCAGAACAAGTGTGAAGTCGAGAAGCTAACATCGCTACTCGTGGTACAGTGCCAGCAGCACTGCAACAGCACCAACACCTGACTGTGTTACTACTGGACCAATATGATGACCTCACAACTGTTGACATTCAGCCATCTAATGCAACACGACATCTAGTCATCAGTGGTCATCAGGTTATCTGCTTGAAAATAGACAGCTCTTCACTCAATACCACTCATTCTGCACGCAACCTTGGTTTTATCTTTGATGAACATCTTACCTTCTCTGATCAGATCTTATCACTTTCTAAGTCCTGCTACTCTCATATCCGACAACTCCGCTGTATCCATCCTTACCTCGATTCTAAAACAGCCAGTACCATCGCTGCCTCTATTGTCCACTCTAAACTTGACTACTGTAACTCTCTCTACTACAATCTTCCTAAATCTCAAATAAACCGCCTCCAGCAGAT
>Ga0056114_1000418_pt1 | contig 14480 bp, 10 predicted proteins | sample WorMetHERISLAND1_FD_77005 | JGI IMG/M metagenome (GOLD analysis project Ga0056114, IMG submission 77005) | Marine gutless worms symbiont microbial communities from Max Planck institute for Marine Microbiology, Germany - Olavius loisae HERON... ...
ACAGGTCAAAAGACCCAACCAACAGTATCAAAGTACTGAAGGAAGCTACAAAGGAAAACAACACAAAGAACAAAGAAAACACAAAATTCACATGCATAGACACACAAAAAAGTAGACAAATACCCCTTAGAATTTGGTGATGAAATTTGGCGTCAGAAAACTAGAGTCTTGGGGCTACCAGACGGTGAAGAAATCATGCCACTAGCTTTCTTCGTTTTGACACAATACCGGCGCGTGACAGACAGACGGACACGTTGCGATCGCTATTACCCATGCTAGCAAAGCGTCGCGCGGATAAAAAGAGACAGTTACCACGTGTAGTCTCGATAACTAGAAAAATAACCAATAAATCGAGAGAAAACGAGCTCAAGAAATCTGTAAGCAGTTTTTGAGTCCACTATTGCAGTACAGTAGGCTGGGTTCAGACGCGATACAATATAATACAACAGATGAGTTTAACGTGGACTCGAAAGCTGAGTATTCAGCTTTATCTAGCACACGTAGCCAGAAAAAAAGAAACTAAAACAAACAAAAGCCAGCGCTTCTTTAATACAGTACAGGTATGGTATCCGTGAAGGCAGTCTGTTTGTGAAACAGAGGAAAAAGTTGAAATATCGGCAAGTAAATTTACAATTACGCTACATTCTAACTCAAAAACTAATCAACATCAATAAAACATCTGTATACACGAGGTACAGTGAACAATGAACAGTGCAAGTGACCAGGGTAACAGATAAGCACAGGGTGGTCACTTAACAAACGCAACTAGTGACAAAAACTCATATATACACTGTGAGTCAAAAAACACGCCACTGTAATTTCGTTCATAACTTTGGCAAATTTTGGCCAATTTTAAAAACTTTTTGAACGCTGGACTCGGCAGTAAATTCACAGCAAAAACCTTCACCACATTTCCCATCCACCACACCTCAAACATGTTGCTACACTACCGTGTGAAATACGAAAGATTAAAAAGAGAGAAATTCTGGCTGCTTTAGCACAATAAGATCAGCCGCTAAGAGGCATTTCGGCTTTTACATGCACAAACAGAGACGGATGCTTACGCCTTTCAACACAATCAGCTTGTTACTCGCACAAATAACAATAAACACGTCTGTAAAGCTGCCACCAGAAAGGCAACAGCTAGTCAATACTGCATAATAATGTAAAATTACATAATGAAAATGAAAAGTTAGTCAACACATGCCAAAATGAACACACATAAAGCTTCCCTTGCACTAGCAGCCAGTTTGGAAATGACAACACTGTGGTGGCGATAATGGATCGAACAGAATTACCAAAATACACTCTCACAGAATCTGAAATAGACGACGTAACTTTTACGTTCAAAATACATGGAATGGCAGGAAACTAGAGTATACATGCAAGGCAAGGCAAAGCACCAATATAATAGCACTGACGTAATCGACAGTTACACAATTGCACTACACGAGTAAAGCGACAAGATACGACTGGATGATATGTGTGAAATTCAACCATTTTCAGTTCACAGTTAACCGTAAAAAAGTTTTGATTGATATTAATCACATTCAAAAACAAGAGGCACAGCTATCGCTGAGGAACCAAGCGTCAGCGACATACTATACTGGAGGTTAAGTAAACAAAGTATGTGCACGGTCGCTTCAACATGTGGCTCTCATGGATAATTACAGATTATCTGCTCACACAATGCCATATTAACGTTTACATTTACTTAGTTATAGCAGGTTCTTTACGAATTTTCATCAGATAGTCACTCAGTCATTAAACCTGTGAGAGTCCCAGTTACTTGTGTCCTATATTATGTCTTCAATAAATTCAGAGTTTTTTTAAGTAAATTGTAGGCATGGGATGGACGGACGGACAGACGGATGGTAAACAACACTTAATGCAGTCACCCAGAGACAACCGTGTAATAAATTATCTGCAGTTTGGACAATATAAAATGCAGCGGTTTCAACAATGTTTGATTTTGAAAAGTACCACGACCTTGAATGCCACGCTAGGGGTCATTCAAGATCACTGGAAATGACACCATTCTATAGATCACACGACTTCGTATTTACATTCTATAGTAACTTTGGCGCTAGTTTGCACCGTTTCTGAGATATAGCGTAATATAGCTGCTAATTCACAATTACAACTCCGCACGACACTTGTGGAAGCAGCGTATGGTTTATCTAAGAACTGTGAGACTGTGATCTGTATGGTATATTAGTGCGTGTTGTCATAATCGACATGCCTATTGCCTATAGTTAAAACGACCAATCACACCACACATCAATGGCGGCACGTTAGCTATTTTGCAGTGACGTTATGTCCTCGAGGACAAGCTGGCCTCGAGGCCAAAATTTTGTCCTCGGTCTAGAAGTATCTCCCTCGGCCTTCAGCATTTGTCCTTGACATGTCCTCTATCTTTTTATTCTGAGTGTAATGATGGAACTGATAATCATTGTGAGTTTGCAATGATTATCTACCACTGTTATCTCCTTACTTACCTTGTGTTACTGATCTGTGCTATAGCACTATTCGATCCGCCGACCCTGAAAACCCTACCCTAGAACCAAACATGAAGTGCATCGGATCACCCGTTGCGGAGATATGGCCATTCGCGTATCTTAGGGGCATATAAATTTGTTCAAGTTCATGTTCATGTTCATGATAGTATTTAACTATTTAGGGCTGATGAGGTATACAAATTTATGGACTCGAGAAATTGTCCTCGGCCTCAGCGTGAAAGGTTTGTCCTCGTTCAACATCACTGCTATTTTGTGCAAATTTCTCAAATGCTGATGCAAATGAAATTGTCACAATTAAACATGACAACTGACAATAATTACTGACCGGGTATATGACAAACATTAAACATAAAACGACACTAATGAACTGAAACCAAAAACCTGCAATACAATACACTGTGATTGGCTAGGAGCAATAACATTGACTACAGGCTGTACTGACCTGCTTGTAATATCTGCAGCTTGCTTGCGGCAAGTGTATTCATCTTCCAAAGCTTTCCAAATTTCACAATTAGGGTACCTGTAGGAAATCATCTGGCTGAGGGTGACATCCTTCGAATTTATGCAACATCTTTACATCGACGAAAACTAGAGTATTTGGACTACCGTTTTGTGAAAACTGCATGATCGTAGGTCTGACAGACAGATAGACAGACTCAATGACACCTATTATTGCACTTAACAGAGTTGATACACGGTATAAACTCCTCATATTTCCTGTCGTTAAAATGTACCTTCTGTATTCAAGTACAGCAAAACAGTGACCGGAGTCATTTGATTCTCGGTGCTCAACTTTGTATGTAACGCAGAAACTCAGAAATTAACTCGCAGCATTCAAGTAACACATGCACACTGTGAAACCTCGGACATAAAGCTGCCAAGTGTCTGATAAAATTCAATCATAAAGAAGTGTACATGTCAAAAAATGCCACATAAAAGCAACAATGCAGAATGCAGTCTCAATTAAATACATCAGCAAACGACAAGACATCTATAGCTCACACAGTGATCACTCTACAGCTGTTGAGAAACCCCCCCCCACCCCGAAATGTGCACAAGTGTCTAAATACTAACTCCATCCCAATCTACGGCTGCTGTGACACAGACCTCTACTGTCATGTGGGTTTATGCAATACCAAAGACGTCTGATTGCCGACAAATTGCACGTCAGTTCAATATTGGTCTTGTCACAGTAATAAAATAAATAAATGTTTTAGTTTTTTTCCGGCAAAAAAACCCGCTCTGCAACATTTCAATGAACTGTCCTTGTTACCATGTAAACACCCGACACTTTCCCGACCCTGTTTCCACTCTTCAACCATCCGGCATTTCCATCTGACAAGTAGTCATCATGCGATCACATCGACATGTTGTGAGATCATTGCTTGGTGGCTGCGGCAAGAACAACCGCCAGTTCGTCCTGACTTAGTCCACCTTTCAATGTACGTCGCACTGCACACATAACAACGACGATATAATCAGCATCATCACAAATATGTTTGTACGACTACGGAGGAGACAACGAATGTGCACATCACATGCAAAGCCGGCCACTGATGCTTTGCAAACCAAACAAAATCTTCTGGCAAACGCCGGTGAGGAGTATACAGGGGAGATATTGCAGAGCAAGGCAAATGGAACCTCCATTGTTAGCGAATTCACAGCTAATCTGGTAATGTGTTAAATATGGACACACTCATAAGTATTGTTTGTGGTTATCTGAAGTGCCAATGGCATTTACAACCATGGCTGACAGGTGACATCAGGGATGTCTGAGCGTGTTCCGGTGACTGCTCAAGTAAACAGAAAACACTGGTGGTAAGTTACGTGATGTTCTTGTTCCGGTTCTTGCTCGGCGTCGGTCGCGAGCCTGCCGCGTTGACGGTGTCGTCACCGACTTGATGACCGACTCGAGAATGTCGTCGTCCTGACTGTCGTCCAATGACTCCACGTCACCCGCTGCCGCAGCAGCATTCTTCCTTCTCATCACCTTCCAGTCCTTACCTGAACAACATCACATACTTGTCCACTCTATGGCCAAACAATCATAGCGATTCACCATTGCCGACAGAGTTCATATGAAATCATGGAAACATTTCTGTTGTGGACCCGTCGACCTGGAATTCGCTGCCAGACAGTCTTCGTGACCAAGCTATGAGTCTTAGCATTTTCAGGCGTCACTTGAAAACACTTTTTTTGTGAAATATTGACGAGATGTACTTAGCGCATTAGATTTTTTTAACGAGAACGCGTTGTATAATTTTACACTCGACTTACTTACTTACTGACATTAATTTACCAAATCGAACACTGAAGATCTCATGAAGCTGTTTGCATTTATGTTTGCGTTTTTCTCTCGTACAGTTAATTATCGGCCAAGTCAAAAGACGAAGGATTTCACATTTAAATATGGCAATAACAAGGAGAAAATAGGTAGCCAGATGGTTGGCACCATCTGCGGCCATCCACTGTTACAGAATAGCGGCTTAACAGTGGAACGAAATAACTGGGATCTGTACGTCTCTTCAGTAGCTGTGAGGACGTGGTTACGACACAGGACAGACAGCCAGACGGACGGAAAGTGACCGCAAGCGGACAACATTACTGAATTCTACAAAGCACGAAGATTAACCCTTTGACGCCTACTGTTGTCATATGGATGCAGCTGTAAAGCATCCTGTGCCACACCTGGTTAAGCCGTCATTTGTAATTTTTGACATCCGGGCACTCAAAAATAAAAGGCATACATACACAAACACGTACATCTATAAACTGCCACATAGGCTACAGCTAAATGAACCAGAATGTGGTCTAACACATAACCTGCGCAGTAACGACCAGTTAGAATCATACAGTACAATAGTGATATAAAACAATGACTGGATCAGTCTACGGAGTGTAGGCTACTACACTTTGCTAAGCGATGAAGTAGTGATCTAATACACTGTTAAGGAACGAGCTACTCGAAATTTCTGATAGAGTATGGTATAAAAGAGTTATAAAGCCTATTTGTGAAAAACCTATTTGTGAGACTGTGAAAAACAAACCGTGCTGGTCTGACAAAACATAACTGATGTGTGCTCACCGCCGATGGTGCGACGAGATCGTGGCCCGTTGGTCGGCTGTAGCAGACAGTTGACCAACGCATCTTCAGCCTCCGAGACTACTGACAGACCCACAGCTGACGACGACGACTTCTTGGCAAAGTTCTCCGTCTGTAACATACCCCATCAAGAGTCATCAAACTCACCGGCAACAACTGACATGGTCGCCAGCCGAGCTTTTCCGGTTGCCGCCCCCAAGATCTGGAACGCACTGCCGGACAGTCTCGTCTCCATAACGTCGTTACAGTCCTTTCGGGCCATCTGAAGACATTTCTGTTCCAGCGATCTTTCTCGTAGCACTGCAGTGGACCTAGCAGTAGTTTTACAATACTTAGGCCACTATAAAAATGAAATGATTAACTGATTAACTGACTTTACAGCATGGCAAAATCAACAGCAAAGACTGAGTGAATGCGGAAAACAATAATGGGACAGGAAAACGGAAACAAGGTCAGAATGTGCCGTCCATTGTTATCACAGTTATGCACATATTTTACCTCATGCACAAAGACTAACCAGCTAATTGAAGGTGTCTGGCCAGCTGGCCTCTGTGGGCCCAGGTTCACGCCCGGGACTGGGCTGGTTTCTTGCGAATATATTCTCAGATTAATTTCTCGAGATGACACAGAGGTTTCACTAGTGCTCTCTGTAATTTGTGACTAGGTGGCGGTTTCCATGAAAAGGGGTGCATAATACTGATAACAGAGAGTGGAGGCCATCTTGACAGTTGGAGTGGCTGATCTGCGTGACAAGACCGAACAATTAGCGGAGTGAGCGTGTCTGTTACAGGTAACATGACCAGATTGATGGAGAATGACTCTGTACACAGAAGTGGCCCCCACTGGGCCTCACGATTTGAGCCAAACTAAAGGCTTCATCACCAGTGGAAGTACGACAGCATCTCAGTCACACTACGGGATGCTCTGCACTGGCTACTGATCCGGCAACGCGTGGAGTTTAAGCTGTCGGTGCTGGTGTTTAACTGTCTGCATAACCTTGCACCCAGCTATCTGTCTACCATGTGCCAGCCGGTCGCTGATAACGCTGGACGTCGTCATCTACGCTCGGCAGCACGTGGTGATCTTGCTGTTCCAGCCACAAGGACGCTCCGATATGGTCCTCGCAGCTTCGCCATGGCAGGACCGTCCACCTGGAATTCTCTTCCAGCACTGCTATGCAGCTGCCATCTTATATCTGTGTTCCGTCGTGATCTGAAAACTGAACTGTTTGTCAGAGAGTATCACTAGCACGCTCGTGACTGTCTCTAGCTGTAAGAGTGGGCGAACATAACTTTTCGACTCATCATCATCATCAGTGCACAGGAGACATATGCTGCCCAGTACAAACAGACAGACAGACAGACAGACAAAGTTCAATGCAGTGCTTACATCGACAATCATTTTCCCACGAGTCATGTTACGCTGTCGCTGCGTTGCCTTCTTTTGTCGCTGATGTATCACGCGGTCACGCGTTGTCCGATACTCCAATGCAAAGTCACTTACTGTCTTGCAGAACGTGCCTACTTTTAACTCACCCGCGGCATGCTGTGAGTAGCCAAAATACCGCAGGAACTTCTGAAACCTGCGTAAACAGTGGCACACTAGTTTCAGTTTCTCGTCTAACTCTCATTTTCTCGAGTTGCCCCGTTAAGCAACGTCTCCACAAAGTAACCTTTTGAAACTTATGCAATATGATTTTTCCCACTATACAACGATGACCTTCGCCATAAAATATTGATATATACTAATTTCACACTCACTTAACAGATTAAACTGTCATTTTATTACACGAGAAAAGTTTTTCTTCAAGGAATGCAACCAAGCTACGGCACATTTCGGCTACTGTCCCAAGCGATTCGCCCTGTTCGGCCACATTGCATGTATGCCTGATGAAACAGATGCCAGGAAGATCTTAACAGCTTCCCCTTGGAGAACTGGAGAACACCACTAGGACGCCCTCGTACTACGTGGATGAAGACTATCCAGCAGGACCTGGAATCCAACAACCTCTCCCTGAATGAAGCAACTGACGTGGCTCACAATCGTCCACTCTGGAGACTGATGTCTATGTTTGGCACTAAGCACTCCTAGTGAAGAAGGAATGAGGGCGAAGTATATAAAGTTGGGTCACAGACTGCACAATAACGTTTCAGCCATCTGAACTTCAACAGAACACCGAACCTGGCCAGCAGGCGCTGATGAACGGTCTTCAGGACGATGATTCTTTCAGTGCAGTCAGTCATGAACTCTGACAACCTGCTCGACCAACAGGCCGTCACACTTTACTGACCGCAGTCAACACTGCAGCCTAAAACCAATGGCAAAGAGTGCAGTGATGCTACGCTATCATCGCAAGACTAAAATCACTGAACTATAACAAAGTGTACACTGTCCTGAACAATACAGCATGTAATGCACAATAATATCAAATGCCACTAGTAGTGAGATTGCAGTCAATAATAAAAGGCATTTAATTTTGTTACAAAGCATGTAATGCATATCTCAGTGCTGAAACTGCTGCCTCGTTCATACATCATGCAATAAAGTCTACAAAAATAAAGTCTATAAAGTCAATAATAGCACCATCAATTAGGTACTGGAGTCCTGTTTGGATGCGGTGGAGATCCTACTACAGGTGGCGGGGCCCCAATCATAGGTGGGGAGCTGGGCTCCGGCACAATTTAACCCCTGCACTACTGTCAAACAGTTATTATTGACTGATTGGAATGCTCAAATGAGTCTACTACTCTTACCTAACTACCGGGGCGGGTTTGTCACCAGATGATGCTGAGGCCTTTAATGAGCCCAGTGTGTGTCCCAAACCATAAAAAGAGTCTACTTGTAACAGGAATATTCTCTGGAGCCATGGAGCACAATTCACTTGAATGATGGTTGACAATAAACACTGTCTGACTCAGTGAAAGCTACTTGGTAGCTCCTCGAGTGATTAGACTATCAGTAATTGCGTGCACGTGCACATATCGAGCACCGACCGATTCTTTGAGACCACGACACTGTCGTGTTTCTCCAGAACATGAAGGTGATCCCACGACGCTCTGCAGTCAGCCTCCAGTTTCACCAGGTTACCAGCCAAGTCGTCCCAGTCAATCTGACGCACAGTCAACAGACAATCTCTCCAGTGATATATCAGTTAATTGTAACTCAAACTATAACTAAATGCGCAAAAATACTTAAAACTTAATACAAAGTAAAACTGAAATGAATTGTTAACTGAAATGATTACTGGTTTCAGTGTTTTGGCAAACTTTATAGCTGTACCCATCAAATGGCAACTGCATGTGTCAAAGGGTTAATTAACTTCGGAAAATCTAAAAACATGTTCTATGGTCAAACACAATTCTCAGTACTGCATGGATGGTTTCTGTGTTTGAAACAGGAACACACTTATTTTACAACCCAGAATGCTTTTGGCCATCAAAACACTACACTAAATTGCATATTTCCATTCTTACTAGACAAATGAACTATGTGAAACAAGATCCATTGATGTCCACTGAAAATGAAGAGTTAATTTATATACCTTCGCACATCGTGTTACTGAGCCGATGTCTGAGTACAGGTCCGTCGCATCGGGGTACTGGTCGAGAACTATGTTGGCGACGTGATAGACGAGCGTGTGCTTATGAACTGTATCCTTCACCTCCGTGACACGGCTCAGGTAATCCACCAGGAACCCTACAGCCTAAACCAACATGAAAACAGTCTAGTCTTTCATTGGCCTTAGACAACAAACTTCGCTGAAGACCGAAGACATTCACTCACTTGCACTTGAAACACAAGCAGTCAGCCAACCAATAGCCAACCAACAGCCAACAAGCAACCAACCAGGACCAGTTCTTATCAGTGGCAAATGAACATACTACCTTTGTTACATCTTACTTATTGAATATTCACAGTATAAAAAGTTTTATCAATCGTTGACTATTTAACTTTTGATGATTATAATATGACTGTTATGACGATATGCTAACGCAACAATAATTCTCTTTCGGTTGACTGTTTATAATGACGATTTGATGTATGACTTTTTTCGCTTTGTGTTTTATCGTTCTTCTTTGTATGTTTTTAACTACTCATATCACAGTGTGCGTATGTCATGCTGAATTAAAAGGCTACTTACTCGCAAGACTCAAGTTATGGCTGGCTACTACCTCGGTTCCGTTGAGAAAGTTTCCGACGGCGAGAAGTGTGCAAAGGATGCACTTGAGCGTGACAGATTGCCTCAGCTCAGCAATGCCCTGCTTGAGATCGGCCAGAGGCTCGGCAATCTCCTGCAATATACAACAATGACATATCGTCTCACACTCCCCTCTCAGCAACATTACATTACATAAAACATTTTAAATGTGGCCTAAGTAAAAAAACGCAAGGACCACAGAGAAAAACAAAACAAAATAGATGGATATGACTGTCTAAGACTGGCTGAAGGGAGGAGACGGCTAGGGGTATGGGCATAGCGCAGTCAGCTGGGCGTACGAATACCAGACTGTCATGGTGTGAACGACATTTAAGATGCTTGAGAAATGTAGGTATGGCCAGTGGCCACCAACAGAGAACACAACTTCCGATATATAATGCATCTGATGGCCAGCAATGTGGATGGGTAGTACGGCAACCACAGCAAACTGGATCGACTACCTCAAAGCCTGGTAGCGGCAGGTCGATATCAGCTTGAACTAGTGCTAATATCAATGCCACTGACAAGTACAGATGTTGAGCCAGGAGGGTGCGCCGCGAACACACTGCACTGTGAGGCAGATTGCAACAAAAACTAAAGGGCATTTGGTCGCCATTAATCTGTTGCTCCAATGATTCACTCTGACTTACACTGGAAACATGTCAAGCAATGATGGGCACAGGAACTTAACTACTGATGCTACCAGTAAACATGAACATGTTGTCGCTTTTCATCCGAACTTTGTCAGAATCAGTTCGCTAGCTATGGCAACAGATGAGCTGGTTCCCAGTGCAGTGTTCGCAGTAAATTCTCCGATATTACGTCAAGTTATTGGCTGAGTAACAAGTTTTCGTTGTGCCGACATTGAATGCTGTTGAAGCGTTACTTTCAGATATACAGTAACTGCAGTAATGCCCAGGTTTGTCCAGTGTAGTTAAAACACTAAACGCTGTATTGTTTATCAGAGCAGCAGCGTAAAATATACTCACAGATTCCGTCGTTTCATAATCGAGCTTGAACGTCCACAGCCGGAGTCTTGCCAAGAGGTCAGGAATACCACAGAGGATTGCAAGAAACTGCTCCGCTGAACCCAGCAGCACATCCTCAGCTGCATGCTGCAATTCCTCCAGTTTGATCCGCTCTTCGTCCGTTGGCATCATCGTCGTCATGATTTTCTGCACGTCACAACTGTCGTGATAATAACATGGCCAGTTGGCAACAGTTTAATCTTGCTGGGCTGCACATGCACTTCTGTGATTAGTTGATTATCAGCTCAACAGCTTCAGTTAAGTTACGGTCACATGAATGGACACTGTCAGCTTATGTAACCAGAGCTTTACACAATAAACTTCTGCATTTGACTTTGAATTTCAGGACAAAGACATTACACTTATACATTTTTTTAATTAAAAACACGATTTTCAACATTCAGACACTGAATGTCATGCATCCTCTTACACTGTGTTGTTAGAAAAGATGGCTTCTAACTCTTGAGTATTCCTAAAGGCAGACTCATGAACAGCAGCGCTTTACAATCTTAGAAGTGGCAGCTGATTGGCATAAGCTGGTGATACCACAGTGTATTATGTGGTCATACATTTGCTTGCGATAGCGGACAATTGGACCCATGGTTCAGCATGACAGATATACCACCGCCCCAAGCATCCACACCAGGGCTTCACCCCGTAAGCTACTAATCAGTAATCGAACCTGGAGGGATGGCATGCTGAGTTGGCGTTGGTACACAGCAGCCACGGGTGAGATTTGAACCTGCAACCTCACGACCGCAAGTCCGGCACTCAGACACACGGCCACCATTGGACCAGTGTCTGTCACGGTCCAGATGTGGTCTAACTGGCTGGCTGTTGTGGCAACCGAGACTAAAGCATCTGAAAGTGTCTCGCGAAAGTCACTTGGGCAAGAAACTTTTGCCAGAAAACTTGCGAAAGTTCTACATGACACACTTGCAAGTTGAACAACGAAAGTTGCAGGTTAAAAGTGGCATTTCGTGGGCGCTACTGTGTTATGATTCTGACCGGCCAATCACAGCTCACCGTTCGCGAAAGAAAACTTTCAGGAATAGAACTCATTCTATTTCTGAAAGTTGACTTTCGCAAAGTGCGCAAGTGTGTATGCCACATCTTAAAAGTTTTCTTTCGAAAGTGACTTTCGAAAAAACTTTCAGATGTGTCATAGGCTTTGGCAACGCTATACAAGAGAAAACCGCTCAACGCACCTCAATGCCTTCACGATTGATGACTGAGTTGTCCAACTTCATTATAGCAGTCTTGATTGCCTCGGGCTTCGGCAAAGCTGTCAGGCCAATGTTGATAGCGTTTGAACGCTTCGTGTCCAGTATCGTCAAGATCTTAGCCCCGTCCTGCTTCTGTGGTGAGCAAAAAACAACGACAGCTCTGAGAAACTCCTCAGGAAGCAATGCAATACATGCAACAGTACAGTAACAAGCTCCGGATCACTGAACAATTACATTAATTTATAGCAAACATGTAATACATTTCACATGCAGGTAATCTCGAATTAGAAAATAATCGCACAATAATAATTGTAATTAACACTTTGATTTTTGTGTCCTGTTGGATGGAGGTTTATGATGTGACGTTGTTGTTAAATCGTGAATTAGTAAGTAGAGAGAAATTATGTACGGTTAGTGTTTTCCCAGATATTGTCAAAGATAAGAAATCTTCCAAAAATTTTCATAAGAAGTTTCGAGAATGTGGCCCTCTGATTCCCAGATTCAACCACAAACAAATTCAGACGATTTATCAATGAATTCAAGAACACAGTTAGTTGGGTTTAACGTCATGCGCAGTGCATTACAGGTTATTTTGGAGATCTTTCCAGCCACTTCATACTCAAAGGTATTATGATCACATACTAATCAACCACGATTCAAGTACAAAAGAAATCAGGAAGTGAACGTCATTAATGCAAGTAAGAAGACAGACAGACAAAACTCACATGTGCGTCCTTCACAGAGAGTTCAGTTGACGAGTAGTATCAGTCACGTCAGCCATCACACACATAACAACCAGTTGAATACATTAGAACACCACAGTCAATAACTTCAGACTGGCAATGGCTAACATGAAAAACAATAAACGAAGATATTGAACCGATTCAACTATTACATCTCCCTCATGTGTGCTCCAGCTTAAGACGTTTCTGAATCACTGGAGCAATTTTTAGCCGACCGTACTTTGTACAGTCGTGCTTATGCTAGTGTTGCATCTGTCGTCTGTACGGCATGTATTGTGGCTACATGGTGTGTCCTAGAGCAAAAGTTACTATTGACAGCCTACAGGAAGTCATATATGAGAAATCAATTGGTAGCAAAATGAATGACCTTGACCTTTGTTTAGAGGTTGTATGAAGTTCATGTCAACCATTGTGTCACATTCGCCATTGAATATCTCGGAAACCGTTAAAGATAAAGGGATGGTTCCAAAGGTCCATCAATAGGAAATAGCCTAGGGGTAATCAAATGGCCACGTGACCGATGACCTCACGTGACCCCGATAGGTCAAACGTGTGACCCCAATAGGCTTACAGCACAATATCTTGAAAACAGCTGGAGATGCTATTTAGCAACAATCGCTAATTACTAGATAGTCTGCTGTGAGGCAGTACGGTTGGTTATCCTAGCGACAGCTAGGCCTCTTGTTGAACAGAAGATGCCGTCAGACATTTAAACAGAGATCCAAGATCAAGCCTATGTGACTACAGCATAATTTGAACCACAGCGAAAAACTTTTGCAGAAGTTTAATACAAATAAGAAATTTAGCGTAAACTAAACAATTAGGGATGTGACTGAGCTGAAAAATATTCGGATTCGGCGAATGCAAATGGCAAATTTACTAATCATTGAATAGCGAATGTGAACACAAATTTACAGATCAGGACCGACGGCGTGTTGCACTAGTTTCACTGAGAATCAACTACACACGTGATTGCTGAAAATGACGAGGTTATTTACGACTTGCGATGCATTTAAAATAATGGCAAGCAACCACATTTTTCCAATTATTTGAACCCGACAGGAAAGCTTAACACGTTCGCTGCCAGGGTAATTTTTCCCTGTGTGCCATGCCTGAGTAGGACTAGGTTTTGCCGAGGTGTCAGCTGGTTATCTGCTGAGGTGCCGGTGTACGGCAGAGTTACGTGTACTGAATGACGAGTATACTCGTCAGTGGCACTTACCGATGCACAATAATTGAAGAGATAACTCCTCGGTGGCAGCAAACGTGTTAAAACTATTCCACGAATGTTGACTAGTCCAAAAACGGTCGATATTTGAACGATGTCAAATTCGAATTTCGCCACATCTGCACTAACAAATAATACATTACAACAAATTCAGACCCAACTGAAAACGAAAGACAAACCTTTGACTTCATGTCGACAGTTCGCGTCTCAAACAAGTGCTCCAGCTTGCTGTGGTCAATCTTCACCGGTCCTAGCTCACGACACATCTCAGTCCAAATGGTTTCCGGCGTCTGATCGCCAAAGACCGAACGCACGTCGGGTTTAGCTTCTTTCCAGTGCAATCGCATCGTCTTGCGCGTTTTCATCGTCCCACTTGTCGGCGTCGACAGCAACTGCGCTGGAGAGGCAGTGGACTCGCCCAACAGTGGGGGTGGC
>Ga0056114_1000419_pt1 | contig 14477 bp, 7 predicted proteins | sample WorMetHERISLAND1_FD_77005 | JGI IMG/M metagenome (GOLD analysis project Ga0056114, IMG submission 77005) | Marine gutless worms symbiont microbial communities from Max Planck institute for Marine Microbiology, Germany - Olavius loisae HERON... ...
AGTAGGCTACGGCAATCTGACAGTGAACGAGGGGAGGCAATGGGAAGAGAGCGGCGTTTCCGTGAAAAGTGCGTGACATCATTGTTGTATGACCCACTAATCAGTGATGGCAGGTCAGGCAGTCGTTGTCCGAGTACCGGTAGGCCTAATCAAGCGCATCAGTGGACAGACAGGTGTGAGCCTATACGGTTCTGTCTTCTGTCGCGGCTGCCGTCGCCGTGCGACGTCACACAAGGACGTTGTCACGTGTCGCTACACGGTCGGCCGTCCAGCAGCTTCTGTCAGCGGCGTAGAAGCGCTGCGGTAACCGGTTTGTCGGAAACTGCAAACTGCGTATTTCGGCGGCTGGACAAAAATTCATTATTTTATGACGCGTATAAGTCGCCCCCCTAACTTTTAGGTCAAGATTTTGTCGTAAATTTTGCGACTTATACGCGAGTATATACGGTACTACCACCTATCATTGATTTCGTTTCACAAGACAACAATAACTTAATAACACACTACCTTAAGGGTCTTGATAGTTCAGTTATTGTTCGCCGGGTTGACACGCTATTTTGAGTTACAAAAAATAAAAATACTAGTTATAAAAATTACCCAATACCCATGAAGGATTAGTATTTGTGTGTGCAATAATTTTTCCTCTACAAAGATCTGCAGTCCATCCATACGTGTGAAATATTTTGCGGATCGAAATCCGCCAGTAGCTCCATCCTCAACCCGCACAGCTCGCCGTCGGGCGCGACGTAGTTCACGACGTAGTTAGAGTGCTGGCGGCATTAGTACGTTACACAGTCGACAGTTAGCGACTCACAAATTCGATAATCGTAAAAATCGATGTTTTCAAAACGATAATCAATGTTTGAAAAAAAAGAAATTAACTATTTTTACACTCCCTGGTTAGGGCTAGGCCTATTCCTCAACGAAGACCATTGATTGGCAATTTGGCATTGGACACAATCGTACGCTATAACCTGTAGCCGAACCAATAGGGAATAACGCAATGAAGCGCAGTTCTTTTAAGCTTTTGTGTATTACGGTCTGCTTTAATGCATGCCGGTTAGCAGGATCAGTCGTGCACTGTGTGTACATGCGTGGCGGGAGGTAGGATGTGGATGGCTTTTGACATCTAATTATCACGACCGCAACTATTCAGGATTCAGCTTCACTGATGTCTGTCGCCAGTCATGCGCTTCCGTCTAGTTAACCGGTCAGCCGTCAGCGTTGCAAACCCCTACCCCTCATGCACACGTCGCACATAGGCCTAGTTACCGTCGGAAAGCAGCGGGCGGTCAGCCACTGTAGATGCTTTATCAGATAGACGGACAATCAGTCATGGGCCAAATGACGGTATCGCGAGCGATACCCGGTACCCGATACTTCGCGGTACTTGCTCGTACCGCACGATTACCGATACCCGATTACTGGTATCGCTCGAACCCTAGTGACAGGCCTACATGTAGACCAACACTAACACAACAACAGGGCACTTTCTGGCTTGGCAAGTTGGCACCGTCTTACATCACCGAACTTTGCGTTCCCGTCGCTTCAATTCGTCCGCGGTCTTCACTGCGGTCGGCTGCTCATGGCACTCTGTTTGTCCCGCACATTCGTCTGGAACTCGGCAAGCGTGTGTTCGCCGTCACAGCCCCAGCTGCTTGAAAGAGTCTCCCTGGCGATGTCCGGAGCGCGCCAACACTTGACAAATTTAAACAGTGCCTGAAAACCCATCTTGTTATTCAGTCATATTACTCATAGCCTAGTCTTAGTTGAGCTGTCACGAACTACGTTCCCACTTTGTCTGGTCTGTAAGGTGCCCTTGTAATGTCTACTGACATGTTACGGCGCCTTACAAATCGTCGTTTTATTATTATTATTATACTAAATTCCCGAGGGTAAAATATTGAAGACAAGCAAGTAGGACCGCAACGGCGTTTACTCGGTGGTGAAAGTGCTGTGGAAGGAGACCGCATTTCCCCTTTGGAGAGCCACCGACAGCCGCTGGAACAGGTACGTTGTTTCCCTGGTGTCTTCAGTGACGGTTGTCATTCGTCGGCCCAGCTCCTGCACCAATTCCACTGCTCGGTTGTTCCAGGTCCCGGCTGTCTTCATGGCAACTGGAACGAAGATGTGGCTGTTGGCCAGCTGCCTGTATTTGGCTTCCTTGTTAGAAGCGTCTTTGTCAGCTGCTGCCCCGGCCATGGTCATCGTGTCAGCGAGGTGTGAGTCGGCATATGTGTCTGGTACTGTGACATCCCATGCCAACGGTTTGCCTTTTGCCCATGGCAGCAGCATGACACCGTCCGGACGCTTGCCATCGCCACGAATCCGACCTGGCGGTTCTTTCACAGCTGGCACTTGTGCTCTTTTGAATATTATTATTATTATTAATTGTTAACCTCACCTGCCTGACTGGACCGTCAGTCTTGGACTGGTACTGAACTGCCGGTCTGTCTCAGCTGGAAAAAAACTGAACCAAACCGATCCTGTTTTTAGTGAACCATGCGTTCTTTAAAAGTACAAGTGACAGCTAATAAAAGTTACTCCATTACACTCTTACTTTGGACACAAAAAGCACAACTAATTACTCACACTTTTAATTATCACACACAGTACTGCATCCAGTAATCTTCTATCGTTCCAACAGAATTGACATTTGGTTTTTGTTCGACTACTCTTCATGTGCCATGTGTAACTCTTTCATGGCAGTTAAATTCCCAAACAGCAACCCACGACAGAGTTTTTATTGGAGTATTCCGCAAGTATTTCTTTCCACTAGCATTAGAAGTAAAAAACACATTACAAAGTAAAGTGTTGCCTCACTGAGGCTACCTTTTCAACATACGTCGCCTGCTTCTGTAAGTATCTGTCGACTGTAGTTGACTACCGCCATGAAAGAATAAAAAAGACAGCGTGAATTATGCTGTACCGTAGATGTGTACGTTGTTTTGGTGCTTGTTTAGGTGGATGTTGTGGAGCACGAAATCGCAAAACAATCATCGGTGGTTGGGGTTGGGCATGGTGGTTTGTCACCGATGTCCAGACGTATGTGGCTTTCTGTTGCACTCAATAGTTGCATTGTATTTCTTGTTTATATTTGAAAACTATCAACATCTGTGTATATACTATAGCTAGACACCATGTGTAGCTGTTACAGCTGAATGTTTCTTACATTTTCTAGCTTCATTATACAGTTGTATCTTCATGTTCAGAGACTTGTTTATGGCCATCATCATTTCTGGCTAGCACCACTGGGAGTGCATAGCGCATAACATAGACATCAGTCTCCAGAGTGAATGATTCTGAGCCACGATGATTATTCACTTAGGGAGAGGTTATTGAATTTCTGGTCCTGCTGGATAGTCTTTATCCACATGATACGGGGGCATCCTGGTGATCTCCCCCCTAGTTGTCCATCAATAATCTTAATTTATACTGCTCAGCACTATTTTGTATAGTGCAGGTGTATTATCTTTTCTGTCTGTGAAATGATACGAGGTGGTAACTGTGAACATTTACTGTGCAGTAATTAAGACTCTGTTACAGCTAATTACTTCTGGGGTGCTTTCGGCTGCTGGAAGCCTCTTCACGGTCAGTGCCAGTTTGCTATGTGGTTTGGCGTGGTGTCATGCTGATAGAATCTCGCTGGAGGTGATGACACTGAATCCGGTGTGTGAGAACGTGGAGACATCAGAAGGTGTGCCACTGACTGTGACCGGCGTGGCACAGGTGAAGGTGATGACTGAACCTGAGCTCCTGTCGACGGCTTGTGAACAGTTCCTTGGCAAAGCTGTACAGCACATTGAGCGTGTCATTCTCCAGACAATGGAGGGTCATCTACGCGCCATTCTTGGTACCGATCTCATAATAACGCGATTCTACTGGTCCAACATAACTGATGTCAAATGTTTGAAATGTTTGCTTTTTTATTTGCATGACTTTTATAGAGTTCAAGACTTTATATTGTTTAACTTTTCATTTACTCTGAATTGATCTGAGTTTTATGTGCAGCTGAGTAGCCAAATAGCTGCATAATAATTTAAAAATACAATAAGAAATGAGTGCAAATAAAGATGGTGATAACAGTAATAATCACACGATGCACGAACTTGAGTTACAGGCGTGATTGGTATTTATTGAGGGCAAAATTACAAATGATTCAAATGATTCTCTCGATGGAGAGGTGTGCAAGAACGTAACCTGGAAATTGCAGAAATGTTGTGTTGGTGGAAGGAGTTGATAGAGACAGGAAGAAAAAGTATCATTATGTGAAAACAATATGACAAGTGATGTTTTGTAAGGCATGTCTGGTGTACACAATTTTGAAATATCTGTTAATTTTTAATCGCAACTAAAAGAATTAATGAGCACATACTGTAGTCTCAATTGAACGTTGCTCACATTACTGTGCATCATGTGGTGTGAACGTGCCGTGCATATTGACGAGGTGATGTGTTCAGGTACGCTGAGCGTGGAGGCCATCTACCAGGACCGAGATCAGTTTGCGCAGCTCGTGCGTGAAGTGGCGGCGCCGGACGTCGGTCGTATGGGCATTGAGATCCTGAGTTTCACCATCAAGGATGTCTACGACAGCGTGGAGTACCTGGAATCACTTGGACGTGCACAGACGGCCAACGTCAAGAGAGACGCGGACATTGGCGTTGCTGAGGCCAACCGTGACGCTGGTATCAGGGTGAGTTGGAAAGTTGTTGCATTATGTTGCATTTGTCACTCTGATGATACCTTTATGCTGTTGTTTGTACAACACGGGTACATGTGCCTGATAGAAAAATTTCACACTCCTCATTTGCAAATATCTGTAAAGGCCCAGGGAGATGTGAAACGAAGATCTCTAGGACCTGATGTGATCTGTGATGAAGGTTGAATAAGCCTAAAATTATCTTTGTTTTGTAATGAATTACATTTGTCGTTGTTCCAATGAGGGCCTAGGCTTGTTCAGCCCAGTAGGCAGATTCTGTCACCTCTGTTCTGGTGCTGCATTCGTAGAATATCTAGTAAATTCATACATTTGTCATAGATTTGCTAATATTTTAATATGTTTTCATTGTAAAGTATTTTTGAGCCTAATCAGTCAGTACCGGAACGTGATGCATACAGTCACCTAAGCTTAGAGCTAAAACTGTGGACCTTGCCTAGTCTGGTCGAGTTGAATGTCATCTTGATGGCTTATTCACACAAGTTTAATGACAACACGTAAAGCTGTGCATCAACTGTTGATGAGATGATATCAGTGCGTGACATGCATGGTGGCTGACAGGAAGCCGAGTGTGAAAAGGCTAGAATGGACACCAAGTACGCTGCCGATACAAAGATCGCTAATTCCCGGCGTCAGTATGAAATGCAGAAAGCTAACTTTGACATGGAAGTCAATGCAAAGGTTAGTACAGTTCGATATTTCCTAACTGAAACACTCTAGTATCATGTGCTTATCATCAGCTGTTTGCTGTTGCTGGCATTTTACAAGACAGACTGGAATGGCACTCTGCTGAGTGTCATTGTCCTTCGGCTACCCCCAAATCCTTGCACCATTCTTTGTAGTTTAGTGGACATGATGCTGACCCCCTGATTTCATATTTTGGCTGTCAGGTCGAGATTTCATGTGGAAATCTAGATATCTGATCTAGTCTGTGTTCCAGATCTAGATAGGGCTCAATGTGTGGTCGCTTAGCTTCAGTGACGTGCAAGTTGCCTACTTGCCGCATTTGTCAAAATTCAATTGGAACTTTATGAGGTATTCTGCTGATAGTCAGTCTGACCAAAGTCATAATCTACTCCATATTTAAGAATGAATAGCTAAATACCTACTTATAATGAGTCCACTTGAACAGTGAATTGTCTGTGTCCTCTTATAGCACATTGGACTAGTACATAATACAGGCCTCAGCACTGGCTGGTGCAGGCAATATGTGCCACCTCGTATGGTGCTGTGAGGGGTCCTCTTTCTTGTGTTTATTGCACTACAGGATGCTCATCGACGGCCCACTTAACAAGTCATCTCGTTGGTGACATTGCTGTTAGTGTCTTTGCAGAGAGGTGCATAGATTCCCTCCGCTCAAACTATGCTAGGCGCAAAGCAGACACATCCTTGTACTTGGGTGTGTGGCGTCTGCAGCCGCCCATGTCAATCGAGGATTGCACTCTTTACTCACAAGAGATCACATCAACGATGAAGAGATATGTCATGTCGATGGCTCAGTCCGTGTGTTTATTACAATGCTGTAATTGATCATTAAGCACTAGGAATCACCTAACACCGGTGAAAAATGACAGCTCAAGTCAGCCAAGTAGATTTAACCCTTTGACGCCCATTGTTGCCATATGGTACACTGTTTAGCTATGCCAGACTGGGTTAAGCCATTATTTATAATTTTGGACATCCGGGCACTCTGACGCTCAGCCCTGAGCGTCAGAGTGCCCGGATGTCAAAAATTACAGTTGACGACTTAACCCAGTCTGGCATAGGATGCTTTATAGCTGTGGGTGTCAAAGGGTTAAAGTTCATGACAGACTTTGATATTTTTCTCATCGTCAGTTCACGCTGTTAATATGTAGAAAGCAGAAGCCGAGTTGGCTTACGAGCTGCAAGGAGCGAAGGAGAAGCAGAAGATTCGCAGTGAAGAGATGGAGATTGAGGTGGTCGAGAGAAGAAAACAGATCGAGGTGGAGGAGAAAGAGATCGCGAGGAAGGAGAAGGAGCTGATTGCCATTGTGCGTCGCCCGGCCGAGGCCGAGGCTTATCGCATGGAACTCATCGCCGAGGGAAACAGGTGTGGACGAGAGACTGTATTGTCATGTGCTTGTGACTTCATTGTCATGAAACAACAGTCTCTGATAGACAGTTTGATTTCGTAAAAAGGAAATTTTTATATACGAGCTCACAGCTGTATGTTATATTGGACTTTGTATTATTATTATTATTATTATTCTGGGCTATTTAAAGTGGTTTGCTTGATAGGTAGAGAACTTCCTACACTGAGAATGAACGGGGTCTTTCTTTATGTACGACGTGTAGTAAATGTGCTTTGGCAGTTTACAAGGTTCAGGTGGCCTGGCTTAGCGGTAACGTGCTGGTCTCGTCAATGTAGTTCTTTTACGTTGGGCTTGGTTAACTCTTGGATGGGTGACCGTCTGTGGGCGCGTAAACCATCTCAGTATATAACCAACAACCTAGGTCAGCTCAGCCTTCCATCCCTCTGGGGTAGGTAAATCGAGTACCAGCCTTTCTGGCTGGGGTTAGGTAGGGTATGTTCACCTGTGTCGGGTGGCAGGTAACACTGTGATCCCACATGGCAGGTGATGGTCGTAGCTCTAAGGTGGGTTCCCACGAAGAGCTATATTGTTTAATATTAACTAACTAACTTCACCCGTAGACACTGTGTTGTGTGCTAAACATTCGATAGGACACAGACGGTGGAAGCAGCTCGCGCAGAAGCAGAGAAGATTCGGCTGCTTGGTGGGGCCGAAGCTTCGGCCATTGAGGCCGTCGGCAAGGCCGAGGCTGAACGCATGAGACTGAAGGCGTCAGCTTACAAGCAGTATGGTGAAGCTGCTATGTTGAGTCTTGTGCTCGAGTCACTACCAAAGGTGAGCTCTACTGATATCATTTGTACGCATGTTTTTGATACTGTTCTGTAAACTTAATATAAACCATCAATTACCTCTGATCTGCAGCATGTAAATAACTAGTACAAGCAAAACATTGACTGTCATAGCACATCGTTGTACGACCTCTAAATTGCTGGATGCTTTAGTACGTGTAAACAGGTACGTCTTGAATAGACGTTTAAAGCTGTCTCTGCCAATGACAGGATCGCACAGAATGTCAGGTGATGATTTCCAGACTGAAAGACCAGCCACAGTGAAAGCCCATCATGCTTTATGTGGTTGAAATTGAATTTATACTGCAGTACTGGTGGAATGTGACAATTGTTGATGGTTTTAGTCGGATATAATGTTAAACAGTTGAATCTCTGTGTGTGGTTGTCTGTAGATCGCAGCTGAGGTGTCAGCTCCGCTGTCAAAGACCGATGAGATTGTGTTGTTGGGCGATGATCGTGCGACGTCTGAAGTGAGTCGTCTCCTTGCATCTGTGCCGCCGTCAGTCCAGGCACTCACTGGCGTCGATATATCCAAGGTCTGCTCCCATTCTTCACTTTGATTGATTGACTCTGTACACACTCACTGTTTTGCCTTATGTTTAGTTGCTATTATTACTATTAGTATAAGCTCCGGATTTAATGTGCCATAAGCTAAGAGCGACCAACATGCTATAGAAGAGTTAAAGGTACTTTATACGGTGGTTAAAAAACGTGAGATTTGAGACACTTGTTGAAGGAATGACAGCAGTGAAACGCCGGATGCTGATGCCAATGGTGCAGTTGCCGAGTGTTTTAAAGCATGTCCTCCGAGGTACTTAACAATCCTCTGGGAGCATTGATGACTGAAAGCAGTTTTGAGAATCACCAGTTGCTACCAGATTGTGCAGTTGTGTAATATAACATCATGTCGTTTATTTTGCACGAGTCGGTAATCTTTCTGTCCGGCATAAAACTAGCAGTTCAGAAATTTGACACTCACTGTTGCCATATGGGTACAGCTAGGGCATCCTGTGCCAGACCGGGTTAAGTTGGCATTTGTAATTTTTGACATCTGGGCACTCGGGGGGCTGAGCATCAAAGAGTGCCTGGATGTCAAAAATTACACATGGCGACTTAACCCAGTCTAGCACAGGATGCTTTATAGCTGTACCCATATGGCAACAGTGAGTGTCAAAGGGTTAATCAGTCTTGCATTTTCATGAGTTTTCAGAGGCATAGGTTGCAGGTATGAACGACTGACTCCTCGGGTGGGATGTGGACTGATGCTGATGGAGTGCATGACAGTGTTGACAGTCCCCTCTTGACAGTTGACAGTCTACATGACAGTGACAGTCCCACGGTGCGCAGGGATACTTGTAATAGAGGCGTTGGTTCTCAAATGTCAGGGAGTAAAAACCCACAACGTGATAACTCACCAGATGAGACTAACCAGCAAACTGGGTGGCCTTTAGGGTCAGCAAACGAAGTTGTCCATAAAGAGACCCATTGACTGTCTTCTAAGTCTTGAAAGGTTGTTCTTGAAAGGTTGTTCTTGAAAGAACTAATGATGAAGCTGTCACTGACTGATCATGGAGACTGTTCCATACATTAACAACTCTTTCAGAGAAGAAGTACAATCTGATATCCAGGCGGCAACGTTTCTTCGTCAGTTTAAGTGAATGACTGTCACGTCCACCCCCTGGTCGAGGTCCATGCTCCGGCTAGCTGTGGTCGTGGGTGTGAATGACTGTCACGTCCACCCCCTGGTCGAGGTCCATGCTCCGGCTAGCTGTGGTCGTGGGCTGGAGGTATGACTGTCACGTCCACCCCCTGGTCGAGGTCCATGCTCCGGCTAGCTGTGGTCGTGGGCTGGAGGTTGACGGACAATCGATTCTACTAGTGACGCGCCGTCGTCGATAAAGACACTCAAACTCGTGGGAGATCGTTTTAAGCGATTTTCGATGGAATATACACAGAAATTCAGTCTTTAAACCACACGTCTAAACTACACGTGCTTTCGCTACTGTCTCTTGCGCTAGACTCCCTCCGTCTAGACAGGCGTCTAGACAATGACCTGATGACGTCAGCCCGCCTCGCTGACGTCAGCCTGCTGGCGCGGCTCAGGCACGCTCGTACAGGTGCTACTGTGGAAATTTCCTGGAAGACAAGGCCACGGCTGCCGCGACATGACCTCTGGTGCGGCCATTGTTGTCAAATTCAAATAAGTCTTAAAATGATATTGTAGACAGACCATGAACCATTTTATGAGCTTCAATTAACTCAGCACGAGCATGTCTTTCGTCTAATGTCCATAGATTCAGTCTTTCAGGATATGACAAGGCTGTTAATTCAGGTATCATTTGAGTGAACCTTCTCTGAACACGCTCCAGTAATTCTTTATCTTGACATAGTGAGGGCTCAAGCTACTGTACAGTACTCTAAATGAGGCCGTACCAGAGATTTATACAGACTTAACATGATCTGTGCAATCTTATAAACAATCGAATGGTTTATAACACTCATCATCCTGTTTGCTTTAGAGTATGCCTGAATGCATTGGCGTGATGCTTTCAAATCATTCGATACAACAGCCAAATCCCAGACCACATCCAATACTTTACCATCCAATGTATTGTATGATCCATCGTGAAGTTATTATGTCCGAAATGCATAACTTTACATTTGTTAACATTAAACAGATCTGCCAGTCTTTGGACCACTGTAACAAAACATTCAGATCATCTTGCGACAGATAGTGCTGTTCCAATGATTAAATTCTAGCGAAGATTTTTGCGTCGTCAGCAAATTTCAGAATCCAGTTCACAGTACTATCACCTAAGTCACTGATGTAAATTACGAACAACGATTGACCTAGAAACTGTGCTTGAGGTACACCGCTCAATACCACATGCCAGGAAGACTTCATATGATTGATGCATACCCCCCCGTTTTCTATCTGACAGCCAGACAACAATCCACTGTAACAGTTTACCTGAAATCCCATGAGATGCTAGCTTCAGTGCCAATCTACGATGTGGAACCTTATCAAACGCATTGGCATCATCCAGAAAATGGTATTGACAGGCTCACCACACCAGAGTCCAAACAATTTTTCACCTTGCCCATAAATGTCAGTAGATTCGTCAGACATGACCGTTCCTTCCTGAATCCAAGTTGTGAGTTTACTGTTCTCCTCCAGGTGGCGTACCATTGCGTCACAAATTATCGTTTCAGAAATTTCACAAATCAGCCTTGTAAGACTAACAGGACGATAATGATCTGGCATGTGAAAATTAAGGGGTTTATAGTAAGCTGGGTGGCTGTGGTTGGTTCTGTGACTTGCTGAGTCAGTGATGTCATTTGTAGGTGATTGGGCGCATGGCTGGTGCGTCGGTGACACCTGAATGTGCAATGCTGTAAAACCGTTATGTTTTGCGATTTTGTGTGTAAATTCATTTTTGTCACACAAAACCTGTCAAAGAGTAGAGTGATTTTACCGATACAACAGCTGAAGTAAGAGTCTTCAAGTCTTCAGTTATGTGATTTTGTCTGCCACTATGCGTGTGTAGGCATTATTGCATGCGGCCTGATGAATATAAACAAAACATACTGCTTCTGATGACTGTGATGGACCTGTTGGTTTGCAAATGAGCATTAATCGACCCTGAAATGTGTCAGTCGACACGTCCCTGTATCATTCTGTCTAGTCCGCAGTTTTTCAAAATGCTTCTGTAGCAGTTCTTGATGGTGGTCGGTTCTATGATTTGCTGAGCTGATGGTGTAAATTGTAGGTGATTGGTCGTGTGGCTGGTGCGTCCGTGTGATGCCGACAGAGACTCAATTTGCTCTACAGTCTACAGATGTTTTATATGTCGGCCATCAAGCGTCGTACTGTGTTATTGTTGTATGTCATGTGTATCTGTCCCTGTACAGCTAACTATCTCGTCTCGTATTTCCTATTTCTTCGCCTTCTTTCCTACAGTTGTTGTTGTCGGGGTTTTGCCATCTCTCTGCAGTTTTACTGTCAACGCTGAAAATCGACCAAGATTCTGGTGTGCGCATAAGTCCATAAAAAGTTTCTGGATGTGCGTGACATCGTTAATTTCGTTGCTGTTTGAGAAACTGTAGAAACGCTGTCACTTTACAGCAAGCTGCATGAATGACTGACTGAAAATAGCTCTGGTTTGTGGTTCAGCCTTTAGCTGTAACTTGGATTATTTTAACCTTTTTCATGTACGAACGAAAAAGATAACAACGAATTGTTAAAACTAATGAACTAATGAATTTTCATCACCAAAATGCAGGTCAGTTTGTGGCTGAAACGTTGCCTACTGCTTGCCCACTAAATCTGATGGCATCTGTATCACGTTGGCGTGTTGGCAATGCTGACTACTATCAGTGTTGACAAAATAATTGTTGTGGCAGTTATTTAAGTACAGAAGCATAGCAGACGGACCGTTAATCCATCCATTCTCGACGTTGTAGTTGTTGACGTCTGGCAGCCACTATGTCAGGTTGAGTGACGGCTGGACGTTGTGATTGATAGTAGAATGTGCTGTGCTCTATACAGTCTGTCGTAGCGGTACGTACGGCTGTGGTTTATATATCGCGTTGGCATGTGTTTAATGCTTGATTGATGCCGTGTCGTCGTCGTCGTGTTATTCTGATGGTTGCCTTCATCAATTGCAGCATCGCTTCACCTCTCCAGTCAGCACTGCGTGAATAATAATGCTTAGAGCGGCGAATGTTTTCGGTGTCAAAAACTTGGTTCGGTTTCTGTCGATATTTTTTCGAAAAATCAGTTTCTGATTCTTTTTTAGAAAGACGACACTTTATTGTGCTTTTTTATCAGAAAACAAACCAGTACAACACAATTCAACACAGTTTTATCACATTACTGGCTTATAACAGCGCACAACTTATAATAAGCGAAACCAAAACAACAGCCGGTATTTCCACAGTTTCTGAACATATGCAGCACGGAATGGTTTTCAGCAAATACTGCACAAAATTGCTGTTTTTTTGCTTAATCGTTTTTCTTTGGTAGGAATCTTGCACATTAGTTAAATTATATCTGAACAAATGTCGCATTAATCACATCGAAAACTGTCAGAAAATTGTTTCACTTTGGCGTGTTCTTTTATAAACCCTACATTTGATGTATAAATCGACCTGGCACTATTTAGACTGGCCGAGGACATTCTTTCTCAGCTAGAATGTCTAGTCTGTTGTGTTTCGCATAGTGTTGCTGTTAATTGATTTGATTTAACTTATACTAGATTCAAATTTCTGTATCGTTTGTAACATTTCCGTTAGTGTGTAATAACGTAGAGCAGTTGTAGACATGTTTAGTCAGTTGCCGCAACTGTGGCTGTGGACTTATAAATGTGTAACATCTAATCTGCTGAAGAAAATTGAGATAAAACTAAAACTTGTTGACAAAACAACGGGAATACAAACGTAAGAAAAATGTTGACAATTTTTCATTTTGATTTTAACGATATTAAACTTGGGGAATAGCGACAAGGATTTATCAGCTGAGATAAGGTCTAACTGATTGGACCTTGCTACTGCAGTTTATTTGCTGAAGTCTGTACAGATATAAGGATGTTAGTTGTATGTAGCATATTAGTTTGAGGATAAAACTTAAACACTGTCCTAAGGCATTTTAACTGTAGATTTTACACTGTTGCTAGATAACTGATACGTGCAATGTTGTTTGTTGGCTTTGTGTAATTTTAGCTCAGAATTGGGTATAAAATGCATTTTTGCTACAGTTCATTTGCATTAACTGAAATTCATGGATTTGAAGAGCCACATCAGCGACGACATGTTGCAGTGTGCAATCTGTGTTTAGAATTTAGATGTAGTTGCATCTTAGCAATCAGCTGCGAAGTACTGTGCACTTTTGTGTGTGTAATTGAACGTGGACGACTCACCTTGTCTGTGGTATTCTCGAATGTAGATAACCTATAAATTGCGTGCAAGTGAATATCTTGAGCATTGTCAAGTGATTACGATCTAACATTGTACAACTTGCAGTGATCAAGGCTGAGGATAGTGTCTCCTGCAATACGGTGGCCATGAACATGGAATACTCATGGATTTCTCTGAATATGGAAAATGCGGGGAATTCCGCACAACATGAGGGCATTTATATGGAATGACCCATGATCAAGGTCATTATTACAATTACTCTGTTGCGATAACCTATGGAAATGTAAGTTTATGGCTCCAGAAAAGCCTAGAAAACTTGGGGAATGTTTTCCCATATTTAGTGGCCACCTTGTATAATGAAGCAGAACGGCACAGCAACCATTATGTCCGACTGTCCTTCTGATATCGCCATGGTTCTCCCATGTGAGCCTCTGTGGCTCTACTGATGAGCCTTGACTCAATTACAAATTATTGTGTATAATGTTGTTGTGCTGTGTGCAGTAGAGTTTCATCATGCACTCGTTCTTGTTGTTATCAATTGTTTGTTATGATTTTCTTATTAGTTGTGTGTGTAAAGATGCATAATGGCTTCTTCAATCATTTCATGAGTTTTTATACGTGGAGAATTTAAAGATCCGATACTTTAAAATTATGCTCTATTATCGAAGCATATTTTTCAGTGCCTGGCTCTTGCCATCTTATCTTTGTACACTCTAGGGCATTAGGCGTGGCGGTAGAGTAACAGGTCTGTGGCTCAGTGGTGATAACAGACGATAACGATTGACACAGATGATAGTTGAGTCCCAGGTTGGCTTGTGTTGAATGTGCATTAATGTTATTGTCTTATTTTTTGACCTTTGGTAGATATAGTCCCGAGGGGATTCATACATTAACAAAAACTACAGCAATGAGTACAGATCATCAATCCATGCAGTCGGTGGC
>Ga0056114_1000420_pt1 | contig 14474 bp, 11 predicted proteins | sample WorMetHERISLAND1_FD_77005 | JGI IMG/M metagenome (GOLD analysis project Ga0056114, IMG submission 77005) | Marine gutless worms symbiont microbial communities from Max Planck institute for Marine Microbiology, Germany - Olavius loisae HERON... ...
AAGTCGCCACCCTGACGTTCAAGGCTCATCGGATGTCATCACCGCCGTACCTAAGTTCGCTGCTGAACGATCACATCCCGTCACGGACGCTCCGACCTTCCAGCACGCCGCGCCTGATCGTGCTGAGAACGCGTACTGAACTTGCCAAGCGAGCGTTCTGCGCCGCTGCACCTTCTCTGTGGAACAGTCTGCCGGTCGATGTTGTTGATACTAACACTGTACTCACTTTCAAAAAACACTTACAAACTTATCTGTATCATTGCGCCTACCTCACTTAATCCGCCCGCCAAGCGCCTCTGAATCCGTGGAATATACGGCACTATATAAATTCTTTTTTGATTTGATTTGATTTGAAGGGGAGGTCGTTGGGGGTCGGCGATGGCACCATTTGAAAGAGCGATGGTGGTTTCCTATAGGCTCTCCATTGTGACAGTTGCACTATCTGTAACCATTTGGCCGCAATTTGCGATCGAATGTGTCCGACACTCAAATCAACAGGGGGTGGGTCACTTTGGGCCAAAATTTCGGGGTGTCCCGCTTGGAGTAGACCCCTGATGTTTGGATCTGCAGAGAGCGAACGCCCCACACTAACTAACCGTGAAATTTTTTTTGAATAATTCCAACCTATGTGATCACAATCCACCAACGTCACAGACAGACGGACAGACGACATGCGATCGCAAGACTGCGCTTTGCACTAATGTGCATCGCGCGGTAAAAATTCGACTTCACTTTTTGGCTCATCTCCGGCTTAGCGTGGTTTTAGGCTCAGCCAAAAGGCTCAGCCACTCTCTCAGCCAAAAAGTAAAGTGAGCCATTGTACCAATCCATAGACAGCATTTCTAAGTATGGAATCAGCTTAATTTACACACCACGTCCTAGTCAGTAGGTTTGCAGAGGGTGATACAGTTTGAATTTCTGCAATATATTTGCATTGCCAAAACTGGAGTCTTTGGGCTACCCTGCCATGAAAATCCCATTACCCATGACTTGGCTGTTTCAACACAATGAGCAATGTGAGCAATGGACAGATGGATGGACGGTGCACGATGGCAGTACATCAGTTGATGTTACTGATGGTGTGTGTAGGCAAACCGAGGAGGCCGGCCTGTCACTGATTCAGAACATGTTCACTCGTCAAGCGTTGTGAATGATGGATTTGTTCTACAAATGCCAGCATCACACGTGTCTGTTCAGCCAACAGACAATCACATGCTGCTTGACAGTAAACCGTGGCTTGGCAGTGCTTGGCAGCACTACCAGCCAAACATGTCTGATGACCATGCCGTACTGCTGCCAACACGTACCAACGTTCAGCAGAACATGCTGGCCGCGGTGGTACAGCAGCACGTACCTGTCAACGGCAGCGGTACAGGTGACACAGTGCTACCTGCTCCTGTACGAGACATCTACCAGCGCCTTGCTGACAAACAGCATCAGGTGACGAGCATGTCTGCCGACAGTAACGACGATGTGTCACACCTGCTCAGCAGTGTTCACAGAGGTGAGTCTGTACAGTTAGTAGCTCTACCACAGTGCTAGTTACAGTAAACAGTAGTTAAGAGTGAGACAACATTTCATGCAGTGTTCAGTTGTACCAGTCATGAGATAGGCTGAGAAGGTCTTTGAAATGACAATTTCTTCACTTTTGTACTAATTTTATGTTGAAGCTAACTGATGTGACTGATTGTTGCTGATAAGTTTGGTTTGAGGTTGTTGTTGTGTGAACTGGTGTTTGATCATCGTTGTTCTGTTGTGTTGACAGAAGTGATCCACGAGTTGTACAAGAATCTGAGTCCAGCGTCTGAGTCCAGCACGAGGCTCTGTCTCATGTTCATTGACGCTGCTCACCAGTATGAAGCCATGCTCGACGTACTTCTTGTCCTCGGACACATCGATATCTTGTTCCTCAAGAGTGGCTGTGAAGAACTCATCAGTATGCATCAGTCGTTGTTTTGCTTTGGACGTTACTTAACACTGTACAGTTATGTCTTGAGATCTTAGTCTCGAGACCGGAAACATCAGAAACATTCAGTCTTGCTCTTGATCATGATCTGAAGACCACAGTATCGAATGCAAGTACTATCAAGTGACAGGTAGAGGCATGGTCTTGGTCTAGAATGTTTGACATTTTAGTCATGCATTGACGATCTCATATACTGAAGTGTCTCTGATGTCATACATCTGTGACACAAGTGTTCATCATTAACCCACACAGATACTCACTGCTAATGCTCCATCCTCATGGCTGACTACTGGAAATTATCGTTCATTGAATTAGCAGTTGCCAAATGTGTCCAGTATAACATATTTGTCTTAGTTCTCAAGCAAGCAAGCAAGCCACACCACATAAGCAACACTGGTTTGTAAGTGTTACACTGCCTATGTGAATTGTGGAATATGGATATATTTTTTAATTTGATAAAGTCAGAGGATCAGAATGACCGTGCAGTGTGTATGTAGCTACAGGGTGCAGCTAAGTATTATATCGCAACACAAAAACCTAGATTTCTCTGAAATGCCAACTTTGCTAGCTTGCTTAGCAGGTTACTAGTCGAGTGATAATGCAACATTTACTTAACACATGCCAGTATGAGGGAAACACAAACTTTAACAAAGAGTTTTGCAACTGAACATTGATTTGTTGAAATAACTGAGTGCCAGCTTGGCTATGATATCATCGTACACATCACATTTTGTGTTTTGTAGGTTTCGTGTAAACAGTTGTCGAAGTGTTGAATATTTTGTTGACATTATCGATGTTGGTAGTAATTTGTGTTCATGTGTTGGTGTGTTTGTGTGTCATCAGAGAAATTCAACAAGGAGTGTGTGGTGAGCAAGCTGCTTTCTCTCTTATCACACATGTCTCTCTCTGTCTATCTGTCTGACTGTCTCTGTTTGACTGAGCTGTGTCGGAACTTAGCGCTCGTCAAAACACTGCGTCAGTTTGTTGTTGTTTTATGCTGCGTCTGAGCCTATCTGTGTCACTTCTGCTCAGTGATGAGCTGAAATACAGCGTCATTGGTTGATAACTGACGTGTGTAGATGATTGATGAAACAATGACGTGCAGATATGATAATTGAGTTTGATGCTGTGATGTTAGTTTTTGACTTATGTGACATAGACTGCCAAGACGCTGTATCTTTCACTTAGACATGTTTTAAACTATAGCTTTAATCCAAAGCTTAATCTGAATGCAAAAATCCAGTTTTAGACTGATACTGAGATTAATTTCTGTGTAAAGTTTTAAGTCAACCAGTTTGCAGCAAGGATTGCAGACCACCGTGACATGCTAACAAAGTATTCGACAGTACAATTAGTTGTTTAGTTTTGTACATATTTTTTATCAAAATATTGCAAGCTTTGTCATTATGCACACTATTACACCCAGGAAACCCAGTCTTCCTGCTTACTCATTCAGCAGATTTGTTCTGATGCTAATATGACATTAAGGAAAGACATAGGGTGAATTCATTTTTAAACCAAAGCTAAACAACTAGAGTTTTAGTGATTTTGCCTGTGTACAAAAGAAATAAAAACTAAACTACCGATATTCAGGTTAACTTTGGGGTTCAAACCAAGGATTAGTTTTAATCTATAGTTTTAAACTCAGGTTTGGCTTGAGAGGTAAGTTTTAAACTGAATTTTGTTGTTTTAATATGTTTTGGACCAACTTTGGTTCTAAACCTGACTGTGGTTTAAAACTGTAATTTAAAACTTAGCACTAACTAAACGAAAGATTAAGTTACCCACTGTATAATATGACTGAAAGCTGTTGTTGGCTTGTTGTGTGTTGATAGGCAGTGATGCCAGTGCACACTCTACATCTCACTAACTTGCCGGGATCCAGAGCTCTCATGTCCATGTTTGGCCACACTGAGCCGCCGGCCCCGTCGTCTGACGACATGTCTCAGTTTGGCATCAGTGTCAAGGCCGACGTTCAACAACAGTTCATGAACAGTTGTACTAATGTACAACATCGAATGACCAACATCATTGAAAAACGGTAATGTATGCCTTTTGACTCTTTTCAGTTTCATGCACTACATGCTGTTGAAGTATTGTGAGGCCACGTACAGTGTGCAGTATCCTGGTGACTGCAGTAAGCATAGCTGCATGTTATACACATGAGCAAGAGTTGTGATGAAGTGCCGGCCTGTAAACAAGCTGAATTGTATGAAGCATCTACTGTGTGTTGGAGTGAACTGACAAGCGACATTGTAACCAGCAGTTTACGTGCTCTGACTGCAATGTTACTGTTTCATTGTTTCTTTCAAGTATCAGACTTTGTTCAGTTATGATATAATTACCGAGTCCTGTTCATCATGTAGAGTCAGTGCTAGCATAGTGACCAGTCCAATCATCCAGCACACGTTGTGTTGATAATGGTGTCTATAGGCCTGTGAACAACTTCATTCACTGACATCTCTCTGCTGTCAACTGTTATCAACTGTGAAATACGTTGTCACTGCGGCAAGGCATTTCACCGAACGCAATTTGTTTGAAATGACTGACAGCCTGATTCATATCTCGTACCAGTACTGTGTCACCTTCAAGCATTTTGTACCATTGAGTGTGTGTGTGTGTGTGTGCAGCAGTAATCCAGAGATGCTGCCTGCTGTGACTGATGACGGCAAGATGATAATTGAGGATGAGGCTGTAGACAAACTACTGCAACGATTCTACCAGCAGCAGAGCACTGAGACGCTGACCTTGAAGACAACACTGCCACCAGGTCAGCTGCCAACTCCTGATGACTGACTCCCACTCTGATGAAACTCATTTCAGCTGCTCAGTCAGTCCATGTTGGGTAGTTTTTAAACATAATCCGAAAACCCCATCATTTAAACTTCCCCAAACCTGATTAATTGTAGTATTTATAGTGGGCTGGTTGAAACAACCTCAGTTAGATCATCGGTTAACTAACTTCAGGTTATTAATTTTGTTAACCAAAGGTTAACTGTGTCTTGTGTTGCACCAACATAACTTGTTGTGGTTAGCTAATCCTCAAGGCTAAAAATAGCAAGAGTTGGCATACATGTACATTAATTAATTAATTCATTCATTCATTTCTGACATGCACCACTAGGAGTGCATAGCGCCAGACGTTGACGTCAGTCTCCAGAGTCATGTCCGTTGCTTCATTCAGGGAGATGTTATTGGATTTCAAGTCCTGCTTCATCCAAGCAGTACGAGGGTGTCCCACTGGTCTCCTCCAGTTCTCCAATGGCAAAGCTGTTATGATCTTCTTGGCATCTGTTTCATCTGACGTTCGCGCAATTTGGCTGAACAGGGTGAAACGCCGTGCTTGGACAATAGCCAAAGATGTGGTTGCTTGGTTATCCACCTCACATCATCACAAATCCACACATGGATTGATTCCTAACAGCTTTGCAGACACAATTGATTGAGAACATCAGAAGAATTAATGCCAAATGTTTATGTGCAGTTCTTGAGAAATGCATACCATAAGGGCACTTTTTGCCGAGTATTCTACAAAAGTTACCCTTTTGGCTTTAGTTATGTTTTAGCGTTCTTTCCTTCAGTACTTCGATACTGTTGGTTAGGTCTTTTGACCTGTAAAACTGTCTCCCAGATAACCTATACTGTGTTGGTGGAAACGTTAAACACTGCTCAATCAATCAACCATCATGCTTAAAGCATTGCGAGAGTTCACACGGTTCATGCAATGAATGCAGCACAGCGCCAGGTGGCCGGCGACTTTTGGACCAAACCGATTGGCTTGAGCTATAAGCCCGCCTTTAGGCTGCCAGTTAACTACAATCACCATGACCATGAAATCACTTCACTTTGTGAAGCCCAAAAGCTGATACTCATTTTACCGTTCCACAGAGGGTAGAAGGCTGAGTCAACCTGGCTGGCTGGCTACATACCAAGATCATATGTTAGGCCATTATGTGTAAAAATGGCCCTTATCTGTAAAAAAACGGGGTGAAGGTTAGTGTTACGGTTAGGGTTAGGGTTAGGGTCAGGGTTAGCGTTTCATCGCTGTACAGATAAGGGCCACATTTTTACAGATAAGGGCTAAATTTTTACACATAAGGGCCAATTACAGATAAGGGCCCAACAATCGTATACCCGCATATGGTCACTCATCCAAGTACTAACCGGGCCCAACGTAGAGTACCGGTACGTTGATTGAGACCAGTGCATGCCACTACCACTGCATAGTAAGCTTATGCTAATAATAAAACTTGATAAAAAAACTGCCAAATGTTATTATTATGACAATGGTCCAAAATTTTGAATAATTTTTGCTGCAAAATACTGATTGAAGTTGGAAGTTTAGAAAGTGGAAATGATGACAGTGTGTGGGTTGTGTTGTAGAATTATTGAGGTTTATTGCTGCATAAACAGTTGAGTAATTTGTGATTGCTCTGATAATGAACTGCTTCACAGGATGACGTAGACACTAGACAGTGGTGCGTGTGGTTGTGTGTGCAGAAGGCAGCAGTGAGACTGGTAATGTGATGCCAGTACATGAACAACAGATGGACTGTACTAACAGTCAGATACTGAATGATGTCGTTGAAATCATCAGCAATGAGATTGCAGGTTCACAGGTGAGCTTACCTGAAGCATTGTTGGGTGATCAGCTGATTGTCACACCTGGGTGAGACACTGGGTAACTTCACTTTTTGAATTAACCTTTTGCTGTGTAGCTGAGCCTTTCACTGAGCAAATCCTATAGGTGAATGCTAAAAGTCTGGACTTAGACCAGAGTTCAACTTAACGTATGTCTTGGACTTTTACTTTTGCTGCATGCCGGCCTAGCCATTCAATGAACTCATGTGCCAGGGTTTGAATTTGCTGTCCAGATAGCCGCGACGACAGGTAGACATGATCCATCGAGTCACACGTAGTTCTCAACAAATTTGGATTTCTGTGCCTCGCTCCTTGTTGGACACTAGCCACAATTGCTGCAGCTCCATGTTTGTTTACAAATGTTTGTTTTGGCTCAGTGAAAGTTTAACATGTTGAATTGTGTTCAGTCTTGGCAAGAGTTCAGTTCTAATAGCTATCTCTTCCATGACGTTCGACCGACACGTCAGTTCAATTTGGCTTAACTTCGGTCTAAGTCTACTTAGACTGTACTTTTTATCTTTTTATACTTTTGCTAAGCCAAAACTTCAAAGTTTCGGCTCAGCAAAAGTCTCAGTGAAATCACTTCACTTTGTGGCCTTAGTTTGGTCCGAGACTAAGCTATAGCTTAGTGAAAGAGTCAGCGAAAGGCTAAGTCGAAAAGCAACAATGATGTGAGATCGGCTGCTGCAGCAACAATGACGTGGATCTGACATGACTGTTCCTGGGTGGACAGATGAGCACGAATGAGACAACATTTGTATCTGGTTTTGTTGTGACAGTTACATTAATGTAGCATTTGTTGTGATTTCAACTGACAGATGTCACATGATAAATGAATCATACCTACGATGAGAGCAGTATGATGCTGAATCATACCTGTGATGAGCGGCTGGTTGCAGTGATGTTTGTTGTTTGCTGTTGTCGTTTCAGTCTCCTCAGTTTGACCTTCATCTTCAAGATGAATCATCTCAGCTGATGACTGAGGATCCTTTCTCATCGTTAAGCAACATTGAGTCGTGGTCGGGGTCCCCTGGCGGTGGCAGCAGTGGTGCGTGGTCACTGGTCACTGGTCTGGATTCATCGCTGGGTCCCGTCGTCGGTCCTAGTGGTCAGTGGTCAATGCCTGGGACCAGTGTTGACCAATGGTCACTGCCTGTTGGTCTAGATTCATTCTGGTCAACAAACAGTAGTGTGTCATTGACGAGCACAGACCAGCATCTCTCATTCATACCAGGTCAAACCAGCTTCCAGTCCCTGCCGGCTGACGTGGCGGCTAGCGGCTACAACGTGGCACCAGGTCAAGTGCCGCTAGTCAGTGGCTATGATGCTGAGAATCAGCTGTTACCCAGCAACCAGACACTTGATGACATGGCTCGCTACAGGCAGCAGCCATCTCCTGACAATCCTCTCATTGGCCACGCTGCTCCCATTCCGGCATTTGTGAGCAACGCCAGCTATGATGGTTTGTTTTCATGTTGTCCTGTTAACTGTATACAGTGTTCATTGTACATACAGTGTGGACAAATGACTATTGCGTGCGTCTGGTTGCTGTTGAGTCTTACACTTGACTTGTTGATAGCAGAATGCCAAGCCTTCACTGGCAAACTCTGCAGTGATTGTACAAACATATCACATTGTGTCGCTTCTGTTTGTGATGCATCGTTGGCATCGTACATCAGACATGCAGAGACTGTTCATGGCTGCCAGTCTCGGCGGCCATGTGATGTCAAATGACTGCTCATTGTATTAGTGTTTTACTGTGACAGTCAGCTGTCGCTAGCGGCTGATGTGTCTGCTAGCAGTCAACTTTGCAGTCAAGCAGGTAGGCCATTCAAAGTCATTGTTAATGATGCAGACATTCTACATACATGTACAATTTTCTATTCGTTGTTAGTTATAACTATAACACTGTCTCGTACCATTTCTGAGGTACGAGGGTCGGTCAAAAAGTTTTGAGCCTGACTACCTTCTGTGATTCTTAATGATTGACATTGAAGGTCATGAGCAGTGACACTACTTGACAGCACACGTGACATTCATTAGTTTACTATATCGCTGTCTGGTATGGTTTTCGAGATATGAGCACGTGTTTAGTATGCAGAGGAGCTACGTGATGTCTAACGACCGTGAATAATGCTGCAGATAATTATGATGTTTACTCATGTGCTGCAGTTGACAACTTGAGTTGATGTTTGTTGTGTAGATTTTGAGATGGATGAGACAAGACGTGGCAGTGGTCGAGCAGGTCGCTCAAAGAGAGGTACTGTGTGGTGCAGTGTTTTAGATGTGGTTTAGAGCGGATGGAATTTAGAAGGTTCTGAGCTCTGCATGTTTAACACTGGGAAAATTTTGGATATATACGTTTGGTTTTATTTTTTGAACACATTCATTACATTGAACAGTGCATTGCAATGTGTCACACTTCTCGGCTGTGACTTTAATTTGCCTGCAGTGCTGTGCCACCAAGTGGAAAGTAAAGTTCTACCTATAAAACGCGTCGATCAAGTGTTAAATCTTGCCGTGAAATCTGACACGATGATGTTACGTTATTTACACGTCATTACAGTGCAGTGTGGCCACTTTCATGTCACCTGGATCTGGAGACCAACGAAGAGAACTTGTGTGACCTTGAGTGCTGTTGAGATGACTGATAGCAGTGTATGGCACAGCTGCTCTCCGAGGACTGACGCCAGTGAACACAATGTCGCTGTATTGCATAGTGTCACGCTCCATTTTGGTAATTATTATTGTTGAGTGTTTGTGTGTGTGGTAGGGTCCGTGAGCAGTATGAAATCTGGCAGAGCAGGCGATCGAACTGGCAGAAAGACCTAGTGTTTATATGACTGTGCTTTGTACATTGAGATCTGATGTGTGTGATGACGTTGTTATAATGCTGTTGTTGATATTGACATCATTGATAATGTGTTATATTATCCTCATTAACCTGAACTAGATGATGTGTATACTGTACAGATGTGCTGTATAATAACATGTATTGTTGTTGTATTGTTATTACTACTAGTACTGTAGCGTTGACTTGGGATTCATTGTACAGTGTGTTTCACACATATACTGATGTACTGTGTTTGCAGTCTACATCATCACTTGACAGACTGTGTCTGCACTGGGCGGTGTGTGCTCACTGCTCATAGTAGTGGCTCCCCCTGGTGAATGACTATGAAGTGAATGTCAGTCAAGTGTGGCAGACAACTGTGTTTTGGTCACCACATTTAAAGCAAAAAACCCTCAGGTTTCTGTCACGTCTTGAATTATTTGGAGTCCCTCGAACCCAGTGGTGAGGAAGTCTGGGACGGAAGTCGAAGTCCCGCAGTGGTGAATCCCTGGCGGGGTGTTTGGGGAACAGTCCCGCAGGAGCTGAAGCGTTTGTAAAAATACAAATGAAAAAAAAAAACATAAAAATTGTGGCACCAGAAAGAAATACATAAAAAATGCTATACAAATTAATACATATGACGTTGTATAATGCAAGGAGTCCATGGTATTTTGTGATAGTTACACAGCGGTGCAGCCTGTGCCTGAACCCATGATGTCAAGTTTGGTCACTCACTCAAATGTTGTGGACATCCATCATTGACAGACAGAACTCAGAATTTGACAATTTTGAGTAAGATTTGTGTTATGGGCTCCACATGGTAACACTTTCATTATCAAGCTTTGTCCGTGAAGCTTAATTCACCATTTTAAACACTATTTAATAACATTGTTTTCTGTTGTCTTGTTGTGCCCTGTGTGGGCTCGGAAGCCCATCTCATTGATTCCTGGCCAAGTGTTGTAAAAGGCGACTGAACCAGGGTAGTTTTGTTTTGCTGTATTTTGTGTTGTTTGCTTTTTTGAGTTGTATTTATTTGGTGTATTTTGTTTGTCAGTATCAGTCAAGTGATTGGCTGTGAAGATTGTCTTGGATGTAACGTTAAACTCTACTCCAACTACAAAAGTTGTCAACAAAATGATGCTGAATTTAATGTATTTATTGACTGTAAATGTATAGTTGATTAATGCAGTGGACAACAACTACTGGGGCATCAGTCAGCAGCAGAGAGACGCTGATGGGGGTGGAATGAATTAGTGATAAAGCTGCAGACTAAATACTGCATACCATGGAGATGATCTGTTGTGATGTTAGCGACGTGACACAACTTGCAACAGGGAGATGTTTGATATGCTGTGAGCCTGTGACGTGCAATGAAATTAGAATGAAATGCAGTGCAGTGAGTTGGGATAAATCGACGTGAAACTGCACTGAGGTGTCTGTAGTGGCTGCAGCAGCTGATTGTGCTACTGTGTGGCTCATGGAGTAGAACTAAGAATGCTGGGACAAGACAGTGAGTATATACCACAGAACTGTGTGAGCTCTGCTTTGATGAAGCATAAGAGGAGGAAGAAGACGATGTAAGTGGGTGTGAATGCATTGTATAACGACAGCGTAATGTGAGATAGAATGTAGGAAACCGTCTGGCTAACTGCTCTAAGTACAGCTAACAACTAGCTACTGGTTGACTGTTAATAACAAATGTCTCATATTCTGAACAGCTAAAACTGGTTGAAATCATGTTGCTGAAGTGCTTATTCAGTGTTGATTTACTGATAACTGTAGTGCATTGTGAGACATCTTACTCCAGGGTCTGCTGCTCATTACATCATGTATCTGATCTTTTCTCGTCTTGTACTGCAGTAAGACTGGTTTTACAAGTTTAACTGATAAACATGATGACTTACTAACAATTGGATTTGTTTTGTTTTTGTTTTTAAACAAGGAATGTTATTGTACATGGCATGAATATGAACTGTACTGGAGTTGTGTCTTGGCAGCTCATGTCTTGTCACTCATCAGATGAGTCTGTAGTTTTACAGAAGACTGGATAAATTTAGGCTTGGATAGCTGGATGTCGTCCGAGTGGATAAACGAGCCAGCAACGACGAGAGGACCACTCTCTCTTAGTCACAAAGACAACAGTGGCACTTTGCTATGTGCTATGTTATATGCTTATAATCACATACAACTGAGTCACAAAATCTAATTAAGCACGTATTTAACGTAAACAATGGACGTAAATGTATAAACAGTTAAACACTGTGGCACTTAATGAAAGCTGAGTTAGGCCTGCAACATTATTTCAAAAAGCTGCACACAGATGTCACCTGAAAAAATCCGTTATTACTGATACAGACTAGCCATAAAAGCTGATGGCAAAAACATTACAATAATCAATCTTGAATGATCTAATTGAATTGAGCTATGCAGTAGCAACATCATTCTCCCATGTGCTGCAGTGTCTGGGCCAAGGCTGTAGCATGTTCATACAACTTTACTGAAGAAAACCAAACACTTAATAATTTGCAAGGCCTATCAACTCGAGGCACTTTTGTCACAAATAGCCTACTCTTCCATGCACTGTATTCCTACACCCTTCGGGAAGACTCACGCCCCACAGTGTCAAAGTCGTAATAACAGACAAATAAGTCTGCACTGAAATCAAGTTGTTTGGGCTGAATATTCGACCAGTGCAAGTGAAAAAAGCGTGAACGGGTTTAAACGCATGAATGTAACAGACTGAAAGAATTACCAATGTACAATACAGGAACATATTAATGATATTATACCGACTGCAAATTTGGCACAAAAATTACTACTGAACATTTGCAAAGTTCGACAAATACAACGTGTAGTCGTTATGTTATATACTAGTACTGTTGTCTGTTGGCGATCTTGAGGTGTTGTGGCAATAGATACAGTTTGTACTGGATCTGTTTTATAGGATCAATGACATGCTGACCTTTGAGTCCCTGCATTGCACAATAACGTATTCATTGTCAGTTCAATCAGAAATTCTGAAAGAAACTTTAACCAATGCACAATAACGTTTTTTAAACTCACTTTTAAACCAACTAGTTGGACAGTGGACCGTGGCTAAGTTGGTGAAATCTTGGACAGAACAAGCATAATTTCTTTGATCACTATCGTCTGCTCTAGCAAAGTGGACGGTTATTTATTTATTTTGGATACTTTTTCCGCCATCATTCAACTGACATTAGGTCATGTCAGCTAACTGAGACCTCTAATTCAGCAGATTCACAGGATATGACGCAGTAACAAACAGTGGGCGACTTTAACTTTTGATTTAGCCTTTCGCTGAGCTAAAGTTCGGTCTAAGTACAGACTTCGACCAAAGTTAAGTTGAACTTTTGTCTAAGTCCGGAGTTCAGAGTTCAGCTTAAGGTTTCGCTCAGCGATTCGCTGAGCGAAAGGCTAACTCAAAAGTTAAAGTGACCCAGTGAAAAGCAAAGTCCATTTAGTTTTACACTGAATACTGGACTTTAAACAAAATTGCCCAGCAAACTGTATCACTTCATATTATTTCAGTTTCACAGTTTTGGTTCTAAAATGTGCACATTAAAGATAGCGCCGACAGTAGATCTCCTAACTGATAAAGACAGACGACTTGCCTCACACGCTGTCAGGTTACTGAGGTTTCTGTCTTGAGCTTTTTCCTTTCGTTGCACTGACTTTCATCATACAATTCTTGCGCTCTTCATTTACCTTGTGAAATGCCTTTGTTACATGCAACAAAACAATAAACAACGTTATGCTGGTAAGTAACTGAAATCACAAAATGGTCCATTATAACACTGACTGTGATTAAGGAAGTACAACAAGCGACGGTGGACAGCTAAGTGTGCACTCAGTACGTCTGACGAGGCGGAACAAAGTTATTAACGTCCGTCACGTGACGACGAGGTGTGACGGTGCAGACCCGTGAAGACATTTATGCACAAGGCTGCACACTTGAAAACAATCCGCTCCGGAGCCTTTACCCGGTGAAGTTGAAGGAGCGGAGTGATGTGGTGGAACTTCGATGACGAAAAGACGAGTTGGGTGGCAGTGTTCATCGCTGACTGGAGCCGTCGTGATAAAAGATACGATGAGACGCCGACTAGTGCCGCGTTAATACCACAGTCCTGCTGTGAGAGGACGAGAGACGACACCAGCGACAACGACTGGACGACGGATCTTGAGACTGACGACGGATACTGTGCAACTGACGCAGTACCGCATGTCAACTTGTCAAGACGACAGGATTAATCAATAGCCTATAGGCCTACGTTAATCATTATTTGAAACAGACAGAAACCCATGGGAAAACAAAATAAAATGCTTATTCAACTAGGGTGTAGAGAGCGATCAGATCACTCTGGCTACATGACTGACGAACCTTTGATTCCTGATCAAGACGCCACTCAAGGTCACGGAGTTGACTTTCAACAACATGCTTTCTTCTTTCAAGTGACCTCACAAAGTGAGGCGTTATCTGACGAAACATACAAGACTGTGTAACAAACAAAACATTAGTTACTGCAACATCAACCAAAGTTTGCAGACTACATCTGAACCGCATACCGTCATCCATTGCATGGATACACAGCAGCTGCCAAAAGTCAGAAGAAAACATTTTCTTTTTGAAATAATTTTATTTATTGAATTATTTTTTATTGACTTTTATTTATTTTTATTATTTAATTTATTTTTATTTAGTTTATTGAGTTTAATAATACTGTGTTCTGCTGTCGCTTCTTAGGACGTGTAACAGTAGATTCACGTGCGCAAGTCGTATCTTACCTCAGCAGAATTCTGAAACATCTTCACTGACTTTGCAGGTTGTCTTCCTGAACATCCAACACAACACAGCTTTGTGGCAACGTCACAACTAGTGAGTCCATTCCCGGGAATCCCGATTCCCGGGCGCCCGGGATTCCCGGGAATTTTTACGCCAACATTCCCGGGAAACGGGAACGGCTATATTTAGCCTATGTGGAACAAATTGTCATGTCTTAACAAATATACGTCAAC
>Ga0056114_1000421_pt1 | contig 14471 bp, 9 predicted proteins | sample WorMetHERISLAND1_FD_77005 | JGI IMG/M metagenome (GOLD analysis project Ga0056114, IMG submission 77005) | Marine gutless worms symbiont microbial communities from Max Planck institute for Marine Microbiology, Germany - Olavius loisae HERON... ...
ATTTTAAGTCGATTGGTCAAGGGGTTAGGGGGCTACGGCCCCCCGAAATCGGGGGTTTCCCATTGACTTTGAATGTCGCTCTTACAACAGTGTTACGCACTAACGTGCTACACTGTGATAAAATCAAAACTGCCTGGTAGCTGTGTCATACACACAGTTGAGATGGTAAATAACGTTATAATGTGTATGGACTATGAAATGAAGAGCATTAAACTTAGTAGTCACTTAATGATAATCTGGCATTAGGGCATTAGCAAAGGGAACATCTGCTGTTTGGTATTTTGCTTGGAGAGACTGTATTACCGTGTTGTAATGCCACATGTGTATGTTATAGCTGGCCTGCTGCTTGTGGCCTGCAAGATGTTCTTAAACTGTGTAACACAAGTAAACATCTGAACCATTTATTAAATGATAGACAAGTGATAAAAATACAGGGAGAAATTCAAGAAGCCAGCTTTTAAATACGGAAGATGCAAAGGTTGACTACAAACGGCCAACAGAGCTGATAATGACGTTTGTTGTTGATTTCATATTCACAATGGCCTCGATTATTTGCCATAAAATAAATCTGTTGTTATTTATACACTACATGAGAGGCAGCTACAGTTCTGGTAAAATATATCGTGTTGATGGCATAATTAGGTCGTGTTAGCATTTGTGAAATGAAGTTGCATTCTAAATGTTGTTGGCTGATGTAACGAAGTGACTGATATCATTGTTGTACTTGTCATTGTATCTGTGGTTATTGTTCTGTTGCTCCATTGCCTCTAGAGTGCTGTGATAATGGGTTTTGTCAGTGAGTCAGAGTATTGACAAGATGCCTTTTTTGTTGTCTGCTCTAGCCATTCAGTGATTGAATGTGCCGTGCCCACCTGTGATGTAAGACTGCGTGGAGACGCTGGCCAGATGCCATTCGTACCATCAATCAACAATGTCTCACATGATTCTCAGCAGAAGTGGAACAGTTCTTAAACTGTGAAACATAAATAAGCAAGGGAACAGTTTATTGAATGATGGACAAATGCCATCGTAGAACAAAGCAAATGACTGACCGTGAAAAGTACATATACTGGTGCTGAAAAGAACATAGCAAAAATAATGTCTGTGCAGTTATTACAGAATAGACTTGTCCCCTGATGTTCAGTGCCATACACATCCGTTGTTTCACGCACATGGAATTTACTTCGTAGAAAATTATCTCCAGAGAAGACATGCTCAAAGTTTCCCGTTCAGCACAATCAATCAATCAACTATTACCGTTTATGTGATCATTATAAGCACTGGTAATAGCAGCATGTTGGAGTTGTGTGCTGTGCAGTTTCATACATTACCTGTATCACCCGCTGTTAAAGTGATTTGTCCCATCAGATTATACATATGTATGTATGTGTGTATGTCTGAATTGGTTCATGCCTTTAGCAGTCTTTCAGCTTAAGTCTATTTCGGTATTTATCTGCTAGTGTTTAATATTTGTTATGATTTATTAACTGTTGTTGTCTGTCAGTAACCGTGTGCATTGTAATTGTCAAAATTATACTTTATTAACACCCACTCACAGATAAATTCCTTTTGTGTTTGCTGATGAACAAAATCATAATTTTGCATTAATGTTATGTGTTTACTTAAACAATGACTCAGTATTGTGAGATTTGTGTTTTTATGATCTATTCTAGAGATTAAGTTTATGTAAAATGTAGCTGAGTGACTAGATTTTAGTGTATTTTTTGTCAGTGATGTGTATTTTTTATAACATGATTTGCATAATAATTTGCATAGTAATAAACAATACTACCTCGCATGTTCAACAGTGTATACATACGTATTATAATGCTGTAGTGACATTCTGTATAAAAGCGTAGGTTTGAGATAAATTTAGATATAAGAGGTTTTTAGAGCTAGCATGAATTGAACTTAGTAAGTAGTTTATAGTTTTTGTTAATATCGTTACAAAATGTAGTTGGATATAATAGGATGAGCTGTAGGTGTAGTTTGGCAATTGAACTATAAACTATGTAAATTAGAATCTTGGATTACTGCTGGAAGTGAATAATGTTGAAATTCTGTGCAGTTGTGTTTGTTCACGATATGCCTTTATACCATTCTACTTAGTAAGCAGCATTACCAAAAATTCATGGGAGCCAAGCTCAGTGGAGCGTTTGTGTCATCTGCAAGCTGTAATGGTGAATTTCTTTCAGATTCATTCGGCAGGTGTCACCAAACTATCTGTTGATGATGATCTATTTTTGCACAGCATAACTTTAATGAGCACCTTGTATCGTTGTGTTCTATAATCTATTGCTGCTAATTACTGTGCTTCAGTGTATATAACTGCACGTTTGATTGAAACAAATTGTACAAATGTTTGAAATCAAACATAGTTCTTGAAAAAAACACTGGGGAGATATCTCCATCAAAACAAATGCTCACAACTCTCTCTACTTATGTAAGGGAGTTATGAAAACTCCTGATCTCGAAATGTGCTCCACTGATGAAATTGTAGCTAAGTAGCTAACTCATGCAACCAAGGAGTTGATGAACGTTCAAATTGGTATTTAGAAATAAATGACATCAATCCAGTCAAAGCGGATTGTGCAAACAAAGATCAACTACTGACCATCTTGTACTTCTAGAAGCCTTTATTAGGGAAGCATTTATTTGTAAACAACAAGCAGTGGTTACTTTTTTCCATTTAGAAAAAGCTTAGGAATTCGTAAAATGCCATACTTCCATGTTGCATCCTAACTTAGGATGCAACATGGAAGTATGGCATCTTACGAGATAAAACATATTGGTCAAACTGCATATCTTCCTGCCTTAAAAACTTTATACCAAACCGTACATTCCAAGTTAAACTTGGAGAAATAATTGCTGACTCTTGTGACTACACTTTTTGACGTTAAAATAAACTGAATACATAAGCAGATTCTCCACAAACATAATAAATTTTTCTTTGTGTCGATGACTTTGCTGCAGGCTATGCTTCAACAAATATGAACATTAGAGAACGTAAATTCCAACAATCAACAAATTAGAAAATTGGGCCAATAATAATGGATTTAAATTCTCGATTGACAAAACCTATGAAAAACATAAATTTACTTAAAATACTTGCACGCACTATTCTAATTTTATTGTTTCCCATTCCTCCCTAGAGGGTTTCCACCATACAGTTCTTACCAAAAACGAATTTTGTTGGTATCTTAAATCTCATCCTGGAGCTGGTACACTCACTCACTCACGGCAGCGCTTGACCAGCTGAGAGTCATAGTTTCTTCTGGACAGCACAGTTAACTAGCACATACACATGAGCACACCAAAAATAAAATCGGTCATCTTCGTCAGCCATTTTAAGTCAGAATGACACAGTCAACAAGATATTGTGCTCATACAACAATTTAACCGTACAACATCTACAGTACGACTGTTGGCGTCTCGTCATTTGGTGGTGTCCGTGGTGGCACATTATGATGTTGGCAACATGTTCGTGTAGTTAGTAGAGTTTGGCAATAAGTCAGGTCGACAGACATCAAAAGACGCAATTGAGCAGGCCATACTTTGCAACATACGCTCAGTGTCTGAACGCGTTAAAGCGTGCACATCCGACAGTGCTGATTCTTGACATTTTTGATGAATAAATGAGATCAATTCAGAATTCAAATTAAATGAGACTATTTTATGGTGCGTTCTAAAGCTCCTATAGCTATACAGCCATTTTGCTTAATCCAACGCACTCAGTCAGTTAAGCCGTTAAATCGGTCCGGTCCGAAAAAACTCCCTTTTGTGCCCCAGTTTCTTGGAGCTGACAGGGCAGGGGAGGCACTGCGAGGAAACAACTTGCCAAAGGTTGCTACCCATAATAGAATAGTGGCACGGCCGGAACGCGAACCCAGCAACATTAATAATGGCAGTATGGCACGAATGCCAGAGTGTTAACCACTACGCCACCGAGACTCACAATGCGTTAGTAATCGACATGGAACCGGAAATAACTAGCATTGGGTGGGGCAGCACGATGAGATGTGTGAGTAGGCAGTGTAAAAACCGTGATTCAAGGCCTAATCTTCCAGTTTCATTGTGATGAACAGCCGCCCACTATACGTCCATAAAAACTCCATAGTTATCTAGATACACTGCTGCCGTAAAACTTCTGCGCGAATCAATGTCTCATATCGAGCGAAGGTCAATCACGTCAGTTGCAGTTAACGAGGCAGTCATGTGTAATTCTCAGTGACGCAGGCGCTACAGGCAACATGAACTATCCACTAAACATAGCCAGATGGTTTACGGCATCACGTTATCCGCTCTCGTGGACCACGCAACGTTGTCTGGCTTTCATTTCTGTAACTGTATATCCTTGTCATATGTGTTACCTATCAGCACTTCAGTTCAGACCGACAGCGACGTAGTTAGCCCGCCGATCGACAGACCTACCACAGACTGAACGAGAGCTCAAGGACACACACACAATGAACGATGCGACTATACTATAGCCCTCTGTAGATGGTCTTTTATCCAGAGGTCTGTGAGACTGTGAATAGGCCTACAAGCGACAGTAGAACAGCTGCTGTCAAAATTGACGGGCAACGAGCTGGACTGAGGAGTCTACCGTATCGGGTGGGACAATAACATCATCAACATGTGTAGCAAAAAATAAACCAGATTTGCGCGATAAATCCGACGACAGCTACACACTCTAAAGTCAACGGACTTTTTACATCGACGCATTGTGCCCATTGACGTTTTATACTGTGAAAACGGAACATTCAGAAATGCCAGTGATCTGTTGCCGTATTTCAGTCATTTTAATGATACTTTATCGCCAGATATATGTAAAAAGTCGGTGTGTAACATAAGCGGTCGACATCATTGTGGAATGATGGCGACCACTGTCCCTCGGCCGCGTAGCCAATTGTATCGTAAACTCATAGTCAAACCGTGACACGAGTCACAAGAAAGTTGAAGAAACCGCCAATTTTTGAAAATCCTAACCATATGATTCAGAAAAAAACAGAGGTTAGACGAACCACCATTACTGAAATCCTGGATCCACAACCACTGTCGCGTGATCACGTCTTCCGATCTCCAATCATCGATAGGACGATAGCCATTAGTTATTTGATTCCATGCACGTCAGACGAGCGCAGACAGCAGCGAAGTTACCCAAAATGTTTTTAGCCGACCGTACGGTCGCGCTTATGCTATACAGTGTTACGTCCGAATGTCGTCTGTCTATCGTCGTCTCTCTGTCTGTGACGTTATGTAGGCCTATTGTGGATAAACGGTACGTTCTTATAGAGCAAAAGTTACTATTGACAGTCTGTATAGGAAGTCGCAAATCGATTGGTACCAAAATGAATGACCCTGACCTTTGTTTGCAGGTCGTATTAAGGTCACGTCAACCATTGCTTCACATTCGCCATTGAACATCTCGGAAACTGTCAGAGATAGAGGCTTGGTTCCAAAGGATCACCAATAGAAAATGGTCTGTGGGGAATCAAATGGCCACGTGACCGATGACATCACGTGACCCCGAAAGATCAAACTCGTGACCATAATACGCTTAGAGCTCAATATATGGAAAACACCTGGATATGCTATTTAGCAACAATCGCTAATTACTAGTCTGCTGTGAGGCAGTGCGGTCGGCTATCCTAGCGACAGCTTGGCTTCTTGTTTTGTGTCTGTTAAAATGTCAATGCATAGCGGAAGTCGGCAACACGTTAATTCTTTCCAATACGGGCCCGGCGGCGAATACATAATGGAAAAAAACACAGTGCAATGAATGTCTTAATGCAGCCAAGTCAGAGAGGTCCGAGTTTGCTGAGTCAGCAGTGGCAATGGATCTCGGTACGAGTGAATAATGCACAATGAAACATGATACATCAGTTTCAGCTGATTAATTCAGTGCCTACATGCAGTGCTTGTCGTAGACTATGTCTAACTCTAAGATATAACGCCATGTCAACGCCATGCTGCATTTAAGTAAACAGACCCATGCGTTTAGCTGTCGGGTAGATGTTGCCATTCTGACGACACGCGACTACAAATCGATTAATGCGTCATCGGAAGGGTCACGTGAGTCACGATCAGACTCTATCTATCTATAGGATGTTCGTTCCACGACGGCTGACTAAGCTTGCACAGGCTTATGGTAAAACGGCATCACACTTTGATAAGGTTAAAAGGAGCCTGCAGTTCTGCGGGAACCCCATCACAGCTGCCGTAAGGGCTCACACAGTTTCACCTGCCACCCGACACAAGCTAACGCGCCCCGCCTTAACCTCAGCAAGCTGCTACTCGATTTACCTACTCCAGAGGGATGGAAGGCTGAGTTAATTGACCTAGGTCGAGACCAACGCGCTACCGCTCGCCACGCCACCTTGTAAATTATTCTCTTTTTACTCGGTTTCTTATCATTCTTTATTTACTTCTGCCGTTCATCATTATCTGACCAAAAAATTATTTACAGTCAGCAGTGATTTCCAATTACTATAGTTAACTATGTAAATTTCTCATAGTGTATTGTGTGTTTTTGCTGCTGATTACACATTATTATTACTGCTAAATTTGTGACCTGTCCATTTTTATCTCTTCTTTTTTTCTGTCTGTCGTGTGTATTTTCATTGTTTCATTATTATATGGGCGGCCAGCTTGGTTTCGCTGGCAGCCCGTTGCCGTGTTTGTTATTCGCATTTTTAGCCGACCGGTCGCGCTTATGCGACAGTCTTGCGTCCGTCTATCGTCTGTCTGTCTGTGACGTTATGTATTGTGGCTAAACGGTGCGTCTTAGAGCAAAAGTTACTAAACCTATAGGAAGTCGTATATGGGAAATCGATTGGTAGTAAAATGAATAACCTTAACCTTTGTTTAGAGGTCGTATCATGATCACGTCAACCATTGCGTTACATTCGACGTTGAATATCTCGGAAACCGTTAGAGATAGAGGCTTGGTTCCAAAGGACCACCAATAGGAAATGGCACATGGGGGCTATCAAATGTTCACGTGACCGATGACGTCATGTGACCCCAAAGGTGCTGTGAGGCACTACGGTCGGCTATACTAGCGACAGCTTGGCTTCTTGTAATGGTTTGTTTAATGCACTGTGACAAATACATATGATGATGATGATGTGCCTTAAACCCGCATTGACTTAATTTCTCGTTCAACTAATCAAAGAATGGGAGTGTTAACTGAAGCGGGTGCGCCGTCGCTGCCACACCCTTCTCATCTCATCAGTGACTCAGTGGGATCGGACTAACTGTAATTGCTGCCTGTATTCAAGCTCTGAAACCACTCAGCTAATATGCCTACAGGGAGCGTATGGCAGCTATGCCGAGCGCGATAATAGCTATGATCCTGTCTGTCTGTCTGTCCGTCCGTCTGTTATCCTACGTTGTGGAATAATTTCAACAAAAGAAGACCTGCGATCATGCGGTTTTCACCAAACAGTAGTCCAAAGATTCTAGTTTTTGGTGTTGTAAATGTGTTGTGGAAATCTGAAGGGTATCAACTCGTTGCTACGACAGCTGGTTAGACAATCGCACGGCAAGATCACGGTTGCGAACTAAATTCAGTGGATTATGCCAACAAATGCTGCATAATTTAAAGCGAAACAGGCTCACAAAAGTCCTATTTTTACCATTTCTTTCTGTCCGCGCATGGCGATGCCAAGTCCGGTTATGACAGCGCATCTACTACGCCATATAGGTTACAGCAGTTGTTAGATAAACCGCGCGATGCTTCAGCAAGCGTCGGTGCAAGCCAGCGCCTAGTTACTATAGAATATGAATATGAAGTCCTATGTGATCTATTGAATGTTGTCATTACCAATGACCTTGAGTGACCCAGACTCGGATTTCAAGGTTGCGGCATTTCCGAAATCAAATGTATCAAAAATGGTGTAAGATAGAGCCATAGTTACTATTGAACTAAATAGGCCTATACGACCTATCGGGCAGTGTCATTCCCAGTAACCTTGAATGACCTCTAACCCGGGCTTCAACGTCACGGTACATTTCAAAGACAAATATTATTCAAACCAGTGCATTTTATATTGTCCAACTGCAGATAATTTATTTACTTAACCTCCAGTGTAATGTGCTACTGACGCGCGGTCCGTCAGCGATAGCTGAGCCTCTTGTAAATATTCCGAGTTTCCGACAAATCCGTCTGTTATAATAGGAAGTAGTAAGTTAATAGTAAATGTATTATCTATCGTCGACATTTGGTCGCAACGCTTGGCTATGGTATGATCGTCCTGTTCGTAATGGTGAGGTGTCGACAGTTGATAACGATCGGAATTGACTGGCTGTGAGTGAGAAGTCATTGCAGTCAGCGGTACTGTTGACAACTCGATGAGCTGTCCGTCCGTCCGCTAGCAGTCCAGCCATGCAGCAGCTGAATCGACGTGAATTTACTGCAGCACGATGCCCTAAATCTGACAGACATAGACGCGGAGTGATTCATACGGCCAATCTGTTCTGTAGCGTTCGACGTGGTAAAACTGCTGATGGTTATACGTGACTGTGTGAAACTGGAGCGCGTAGTTAGTTGATGAAGGCAGCGTGGCTTTTGTCTTACTCACTATGCACGCCTCCGACGCGATTTACGACGAAATACGAGAGCGTCCGTTTGCCGTGCCCGCAGGAGTCTGTCAGTCTCGGCCGCCAGTTCGTATTATTGGCTGGCTGACAGAAGTAGCAGTCAACTATACACATTAATCAAACGTGCGGCGGGCACGCGCGAAGCGTGACTTAACTGCTGCTAACTGTTGTATTTGTCAATTACTCGTAGTCTTTTTACCTGCTTTGTAAGAAACGGTTTTCGTCGATCTACTGCACGGAAGAAATAATATTGAAAATAACGAAGCAAAAGAAAACCAGAAACGTGAGAAATTGACAAGAAGGTCTGACAGTTGATGAATCTACGGTGAAAAGGAACCGGGCAGCGACTGCGTCGTATGTTCGCTGATCTGCTAGACGAATGATGCGACAGCGAGGTCCTGCTGCAGCGTATGGCGCTCTCCTGCGTCTAGTCGTCGTGGCCGCGGTCTTCATCTGCCGTTCAGCGACCTCCGTCCACTCCTGTCGTCGACAGCTGGTCTTCGGCGTCAACGACGGCTACGCGTGTGACGTCATCGTGACGTCATCGCAGAACGGCGACTCGGCGATGCTGACGGCGGTCAGTAGTGGCGCGAGGCAAGTTCCGCGCAATGCCAGTGCTCTGCGGTTGACTCTGCGACACAGGCCCGGACGGGACGGAAACCGTACGTCTCCGCGGGTACCGATGCCTCATCTTCCGCAGCTGCGAAGCCTCGAGGTCGACGTCAGCGAGACCGCGTCGTTCCCGGCAGGTCTTCTGTCGCAGCTCGGCGCCACCTTTGTAGAACAGTTGAGTCTGTTTCGGTCGACGTCGACGGTCGTTCCAGACTACCAGCTGCGGCTTCCGTCGTCAGCTGACTTGGAAACATTCGCGACGTCGAACAGCAGCTTGTCAACTCTCGTTCTCTCAGACCTCGGCATTGAACACTTGCCGCCAACGACTTTCCACGGTCTCTCGAGCCTCTGCTTTCTCATGGTCAATAACAATCGTCTGAGTTCGCTTCCTCCGGGTCTGTTCGACGACCTGTGTCAGCTGACTTCGCTGTCGCTTGCTGTGAACCGTTTCGTCGACGTTGAGGACCTGTCATTGACGGGAACTGGTCCGACAAGACGGCTGCCGTGCGGCGGTGGACTGGCTCGTCTGCGTTCGCTCGACCTGCATGGTAACCTCCTGCGGCGTCTGCGTGCCGGGGCGTTTCGATCGCTGCGGAGCGTCGTGGAGCTGAATCTCAGCGAAAACGAGTTGTCGGTCGTCGACGGCGGAGCGTTCTCCGGGCTTGTCGAGCTGCGCACTCTGTACATCGACACTAACCGGCTGGTGAGCGTCCTACCGGGAATATTCAGCGGCATCTCCGGCCTCACGACGCTCGATGTCGGCTTCAATCGTCTTTCCGACGTCGCATCGGGCGCTTTTCGGCACCTGACGAGACTTCGAACTCTTCGACTGAACGAGAACGCGATCCAGACGGTCAGCTCTGAGGCGTGGTTCGGCCTCGACGAGCTGACCTCTCTTGACCTCGCATCGAACCGTCTCGCGGCGGTCAACGAGTCGATGTTTCGCGGACTATGTAATCTGCGCCGGTTGGACTTGTCCGACAACGAAGTGACGATCGCACGCGCCGAGGCTTTCGCGTGTCTGACGGCGCTGGAGTGGCTCGATCTCTCTGAGAACCACCTGTCAGACGCCGATCAACATCAGATTGAAGCCACACGGTGGTGGTTGAACGACCTTGGCGGTCAGGTTGTGTGCGACAGATGCGTTAACGCGTTGCCGACGACGATGACGTCGGCCGCCACCAACAACGTTGCGTTCATAGTTCTACCTTCCCAGTCGTCGTCGTCGTCGTCGTCGTCAGCCAGGGTGAACATCTCACACCTGCTGGTGGCGGCGTTGACAGTCGGCGCCGTGCTGATGGCGTCGTGTTTGACGCTCGCCGCCGGCGCGTACCTGTTCAGACGCCGGCGAGCGATGCTTGACTGGCACATCAGGTCGGAGACGTACTCGACGTGCAGTCGTCACTCTGGCAACACCCTGGACGACAGCGTCGACGGACTCTACGTCAAGTACAACACCTGAAACCGCGTCACGTGACATCGTGACGTCATCGCTCTCGTTCGATGAAGACCGTTAACCATGGACAAAAGCAGCAAAACCAAACGTTATCCGCCGTAAAGTACAGTGCTATAATTTATGTAATACGTAATTTACAGTTTACACCGTTGCTGTGTGAATTTTTTTGTAGGTAAATAGTATGAGCATGCGGAAAAGGTACGACGGTTTCACGAGATGATGCTACAAATTGTTGGATGTTTTGGGGTGTAAAAAAATGTCTTCGAGATAAATTGTGCTTTGTAGCGTTCAAGATTTATCTGAAAATCACTTGACAGTCTTCATAATTTTATTCAAATATCGAATTATTTTACAGATTAAGTTCGGTAAATGGATAAGCTGGCGACAGATCTCTTCGTACATTAACTGCAATGATGTGCTGGTCAATTAATTAATAATATATTATTAATTATTTTATATATATATTTATATATATATATTATATATATATTATTAATTATTAATAATTTGGCTGTACTCGTGCAACGCTACCACTCAAAGTAGGTCCACTTTGCCGAAAATGTGACATTTTCATGCGTACAAACATTTCTTGATTCCAAAATGCAGTATGTTTGGTTTTAATATGAAAATGGCGAAATAATAGCAGGAAACATATTTTAAAACAGTTTTCCAACAACAATTAGGTTTTGGCTGATGGTTTATGACTGTCTTCTCTTGAATTGACGGTTGTGGCCAATACAATCTTCTACATATTTTGCCTTGAGGGAGTGTAATTATAGGTCAGACGACATCTGAAAGCTTCTATCTGTAGCAGCAGCAGTAGTTGTGCAGGCACGTTAAGCGTCGATAAGAAGCCTCTAACAGCGCTCACTAATCGTTCAACCGTGTACACCGTTGAAAATGAGTCCAGTTATCGCCTCGTGATCTTTACCACAGGCTTCTTTGTCCTACATTACAAACGTGAACTTTCTACGATTTGCCATTCTCGATTTAGAAACCGGCATGAAAGGGGCAGATGATCAGACGATTGCAGCAACCCGTCCATCCGTACGTTTGTCTGTTTAAAACACTCCGGTACTGTGTCAAAACAGCTAAACATATTGTCGAACTTCTTCGAGCCCAGTCAGTCTGGTTTTTCTTAAAACTAAACGCCGTTACAAAATTCGACGGAATCGCCCGAAAAATTTGAACGTTTAGTGATTTTCCTACCACGTTCGACTCGCCTTGCAGTAAAAATGGTCGACAAGTTTTACTGAGGTTGTCGGTTGTCGAAGTGTTGTTGATGGCAATTTATGGCCAGTGCTGGATGCCGAATTTACATGTGCTTGTAGTTGACGTGCGATGTAGCTTCTATGCCCATCCCATGTTTAATCGAGACGGTTCTTGAAGACGTTGACTGACGATGAATCAATGACATACTGTGGCAATCTGTTCCATTTGTCGATTATTCTATTTGAGAAAAATGACTTCCGTGCTGTCGTTCTGCAGCTTGGCTTAAAAATCTTCTGTGAATGTCCTCTTAATCCGCGCGTGTCCACGTGTCCATCATCTGGTGACAGTGATACAGAATGTCATATGCTTAACGGAATAAGATAGGGCCTACGCCATATAGGCATTTCAATTTTTAAAACCAAAACTTGCAGCGGAACTGACTCTACCGGCAGATTTGCGATCTCTTGCAATTGCTGGATTCTTGTGATAAACTAAGTGTCAGATCGTTAGCGCACGCTAAACGTTCCAAAATCGTATGGTAAACGTTAACACGACCTGCACGGAGTTAATTGTTTTGTCCGGCAACATGAACGCTTGCCCATTGACGTTTTGTATGGTTTTCGGCACGTCACACGCGGGTACCTTTCATCTTTCCTGACATGCGATACGCAGCAACCGGTCTATATGCTAAACATCATAAGTGCAGGCCTGCAAACTCGCGAATGAATGCTAATTCAAGTATGGCCTAAGCATAGCCTATACGCATAGGCCTATTTAGCCACGAACTGTGAACTGCGACATTTAGCTTTCAACGATTTAAGCGGCTACTAAAGACATTTTTGTTCGGGTGCAGAGATCGCGGCGCATTGTGACCAACTGTTAAAGCCGCGCCTCATAAGTTTTTTTACTACTTACTTACTTACTTGCTATTGCGATGGACAATGGACATTAAGATGCGATACACAGAATATATGGGCCTACAGTTACACTCTTGATCATAACAGCTGTTACACTTGTAGAACCTGAATGGCGTGGGCAGGCAACCATTTATGACTTTCAGTGAGTCGGTGGCACTACTAGTAGCGCGTTGGACCAACAATCAACCAACGATCGGAAGGTTGCGAGTTCGAGGCCTACTAAAGTAGTGTGTATCACAGTGTTGACAGGTAACCGCATGGTGTGAACTGCCCGCTGTGGCCGGACGCCATTCCTTCTTCCGAGCTGTAGGAAGTTGGAGTTTAGACTGTCAGCGTTGATGGACTGGCATGGGTAAATGGTAAGAGCGGTAGACAAAGCTGACGCGCTCTATAATATCGGAAGCCATTTACCGTTTTTACCATTTCACAAGTATAAGAAGCTCGGCTCTCGCTGACAGACCGACCGATATCTTGCCATTGTACGCGCCGTGCATGCATCGCGTGATAATTGCTCGCCGAGGCTCGCGAAGCTCCGTGGACTGCACCCTTACTGGAGGGCACATTGCCATGAAAAATTTCCCGTCACCTTGCCGACTGGTCTGATCAGACTTGTTCAACGTCTAGGAAGGCTCAGTGCCATGTCCGGTGCGAGTTTCGTCTTTGTCAAAATTTAGCATTATCTGGGCATCTTAAACACATCCCGTCGACTTGCGCTTCACTCAGCTTTTCAGTCCACGTAAAACTCTTGTATCGTAATGTTACGACGAATTTATACGCTGTGATGGAACTGCCGCGCGTACACTACTGTAGTACTTTCACTGTAACACCGTCTGCATTATGTCATTATGAATTTAAACGCAGAAACCCAACTGTTCGACAGCATATAATTTGAGACCCGGTATAGGTACTGCAGGATTCACAGTGTGATTCGCGCCAACGAAATTGCAGTCATTGAAATAACACAACGCGCACAATACACAACAAACGTAACATGATATGTTTACAGTTATTAAATAATTATCAGCCCATTAATACACCAGCATTGAACAGAAACTTTATCCAAGGACCATCAATGAAAAAGTATGCACTGAAAGACACAATGTTGTAACTGGAACGTGGCGTAAAGGTAAATAACTGTTTGTGGAATTTAGAATAGGAGTGTAGCGTAATCTTATCTAGGAAATATTTGAATAATTTGCAGGCATTGACAAAATAACACTGTTACTAACGCCATTTATAAAGCGTTGGCAGACGAACGAATACGTGACTTAGACCTACTTCGACATATCTAAACTATGGGATGATAGACAGACGGGAGAGTGGAAATATCACGTAACAACGCATCACTTATACCTACAGTGTGAGTCAAAAAAATCCCCCCTGCGGTTTTATGACATTTTTCCCAAACGGGTGGGAATTTTTTAATCAATTTTTACGCACATATTACACGTTCCTTTCTACACCGGACTACAAATTTCTATTCAATTATCTCCAACTTTGACGAAGTTATGCCATACTAAGCGCGACCACCCAACGAATTTTTACATTTCACTAAAAGTTTAACTTCAAAGTGTGTTTACTGAGCAAATGACGTCACTGTTGACGTCATGTCATATCTGACATGTTTGTTGACATTATAAAAGTGTTTATTTTATAGTGATTTGCTACAG